>ERZ778518.1774-NODE-1774-length-13367-cov-9.840971_pt1 | contig 13367 bp, 13 predicted proteins | sample MGYA00510340_ERZ778518 | MGnify/ENA primary metagenome ERZ778518 (study PRJEB29527, sample SAMN07138967) | mouse gut metagenome | material: feces | host: mouse | place: China:Nanjing | collected 2016-01-25 ... | reverse complement strand
CGCAATTTCGGCAATGGTGCACTTTTGTATTGCGGCAGTTTGCGATTCGCGGCTACGTGATTGACCGGAAACGGATGGAAAATGGCTCGTTTATCGGTGAGGATTATTTTGAACATTTGTTGGCTGAGATTCGGGAAATCCGGCTCAGTGAACGGCGCTTTTACCAGAAACTCACTGATATTTATGCCACAAGCATTGATTATAATCGCGATGCGCCAACCACTCGGTTGTTCTTCAAGAAGGTACAGAACAAGATGCACTACGCGGTGCATGGACACACTGCCGCCGAATTGATCGTTGACCGAGCCGACGCCCAGAAAGAGCACATGGGCTTGACAACGTGGGAGAACGCTCCCGATGGTAAAATCCTGAAACCGGATGTAAACATCGCCAAGAATTATCTCAAGGAATCCGAATTAGAGGATATGGGACGGATTGTCAACTCGTTCCTTGATTTGGCTGAAGACATGGCAAAGCGTCATATCCCGATGACGATGGAAGATTGGGCTAAACGCATCGACAAATTCCTCGACCTCACCGACCGCCCTATTCTTTCGGATGCCGGACACGTCACCGCCGAGCAAGCCAAGGAACACGCTGAAACCGAGTTTGAGAAATACCGCGTCATCCAGGACCGACTCTTCCAATCAGATTTCGACCGTTTCAACGGCGATAACCTCCTCCCATTGGATTTTGACAAAGAGTAACATTATCGGCGGAGTAACACGCATCGGAGCCTGTCAGATTTCGATGACGGCGGAGTCGTTGAAGGTGGCGTGTTCACCAGTGAAGACGTATCCGAGAGGGTTGCTGACGAGATGGGTGTTGCCTATCACAAAGTCGGTTTGATGATGGGCGTGCCCGTAAATCCATGCGTTAATCCGGCTGTCGGCGATGTAGTTGCCAAGTTCTGTGGCAAAAGCCACGTTCAGCGGGTCGCTGGAATACCGTTTGTCAATGGCTGCGAATGTAGGAAGGTGATGTGTCACTACTACAATCTTTTCTGCATCGCTCGTTTCAACGGCATCCTGTATGAACGCGAAGTTCTTTTCAAACTCATCTGTTATGTCTTTAGCTGTGAGTCGATGATGGTTGTATAGAATTTGGCGATAATCGTTCATCCCGGACTGTACCACCATTTCATCAACGGGCGATATTCTTGACCAAAGAGTTGAGAGTATGAAGTCGGTATCAGCTATCCGTATGACTTTGTTGTGATAGTAGCCGACATTCGGGAGAAACATCTTCTGCCAACTTTCACCCATCGATGCAATGTCGCCATTGTTGTAAAACTCATGGTTGCCGGCTACCATCAGCACTTGACGATAGCTCTCTGACATCCATTTCCACAAGCGCAAGTGCTCCACGTTCTTATCCACAAGATAGCCCACATCCCCGGCAATAACGAGAATGTCTCCGGCAACCTCAATCGCCGGGTCTTTAGCATTCATCATCCGGAGATTCTCACTAAACTCCAGATGCAGGTCAGAGCAATATTGAATTTTCATTTCTGTAATTTTTTCCAGTAAGGAGCTATAAAATTTCTAATAGTCCCCATGACTGCATCCAAATCAACGTGCTTGATATCTTCCAACTTGCTTCTGTAACTATTCCATCTTTGTGCAACCAATGGATTCTTTACGAATTCATCGGAAAACAACTGGTGATTGGGAGTATATTCAGTTTTGCGATTTTCAAATGTCGCAGAAATGGCCGACATGAGATCATCTTCATTAAATTGATGCTTTAAGATAATGCGATATAGGTCGTAGTAATCTTTCATTCTGCTATTGGTATCTCCCCGCTCTATCATTGTCTGAAACTTTTCGGCCACTACAGTTTCAAGTGAATACGCAATCAATTCAGGAGCCTTCATCTCTGAGAATATAACTGGATACTCCATAGACAAGGGTCGTGGCTTAATGACATCGCCAAAGCCGATGTCAAATGTCAATTCCTTCACCACTGTATCAAGATGAGCCTCTACAGTAATCCTGACACCGGGATATTTCTTCTCAACTGCAATGTCGGAAGCATCAATACTGTCTGCGATAAACACCACACCATCGTCTTCCACGGTTATTTCTGCAATCTCTTTGAATGCATCTATTATCGATGACTTGTCATTACTTATCCCAGTGCCCATAAAGTCAATATCCAAAGTGGGACGAGGCAGAAATTCATCGAATGCATATAGCAACGCTCCTCCTTTGAGGATGAATTTTCTGCTATATGGACTCATGGAAAGACGGCGCAGAAAACCTTCTTGCATATAACGAACCAATAGTTGCTGGTAGCGTCGGTTGTTGTGGTCGCTTGCATTCAACAGTCTTGCCTTGATTGAATGCCCTATATTTTTTGCCATTACAATTTCACGTTTAGGTAGGTTGACAGCGTATTGAACACTCTAAGTTTCTTTGCGTATTCTGAGAGTAGATACAGATTTCTGTGCTCGTACTTGAGATATGCATCAAGGATCTCAGCCATTACATCGATTCCTATCTTATTGCGGTATTTAATCGCATCGCAAACACATCGTTCACGATTATATATATTTATTTTTATTCCCTCTATTTCTTCCTGTATTACTCCAATACCGAGTATGGAATCGGATTGATAGACAAGTTTTATGTCCAACATATCCGGGACTTTCACCCCCCTTTTTCGATTGATGGCAACATAAAACGCATCCGGGATCTGAGTAGTCATGTGATAAATGTGCCATGCGGAATAGAGACAAATAATGCCTCCAGGAATGATTTTTTCAATGTCGATCATTCCTCCAGTCAAGCTGTCTATGGTTCCGTATACGCCGTTACGGATCTTAATCAGATTGCCGTCGCGAGCTTCTTGAAGCAACGCGCGATAGGTCATCTCATCAGTTCTCTCGGCCTTTATAAAATGGTTCATTTAGTCCTTATATTAATTCCATTCACAAAGTTACGGCATATTTCCGAATTTGCCAAATGTTTGTGAATAAAACCACATTGTAAAATCATCATTTCATGTTTGGGCAATAGGCAGTCTATTTCCTATTTTTGTAGAATTCTACAATTTTTGGCTCAAATTTTAGAGAAATATGGTATTTTTCAGCTCAATCTGAGCCGATTTTACGTGGATTTTTACTAACTTTGAACTGATAAAAGAATCTGAACCAACTTCTTTTCGCGATCACAAGCCAGTTCTGATACACTAAGCTACAGATGAAGATAACAGAAAAAGAATATGAAGCAGCTCTCAAACAAATTGATGAACTGCTGTCACTGGTGACTGATGATACTCCCGATAGCGACCCCAACCTAATTGAATTGTTGAAGGTCTCAAACATCGTCGAGGAGTATGAAGACGAGCATTATCCTATCCCCGAGATAGAACAATCAGATGATTAACAGCGTTAAAGATAGCAAATCAGTTGGCTGTCTGCCGGAAATTTACTAACTTCGCATAAGGTCAACGACCACATGTCCGGCATAGGTGCCGCGCATGTCTTTGAGTCCGCAAACCGACCGCAGAAACACCCCGACAGGGCTACTTGTACGGCTCTTGTACGGTTTAGATTTACATCACGTTGTAAATCAATATTTTAACCGTTTCTGCAACGGCAGATGTCTGATGAAAGATGTGACCATCGGCCTGTGCAATGACTTCCGCACATACATTCTTAAAATCCGTGTGAAGCAGACCGGCAATATTATCTCGCGCAACTCAGCAGCTGGATACTGGTCCACCTTCCGAGCATTGTTAAAACTGGCTTACAAGGAAGGCTGGCTCCGTGAGAATGTCAATGACTACCTTGACCGCATCGACTGGGAAGAACCGAAAATCAACTATCTCGAAATCGAGGAGGTGAAGAAGTTGGCTGCTACCCCCTGCAAGGTTGAGGTACTGAAAAGAGCTTCTATCTTCGCCTGTATGACCGGACTTCGCATAAGTGATATTCTGCAACTCCGTTGGGAGAATATTGAGTTGTCGCCCGATGGCGGCTACTGTATGCGTATCCGCACCCAGAAAACTAAGACGCAGGCAACACTGCCATTGAGCGATGAAGCCTTGTCGTACTGCGGTGAACAAGGTCGAGGCATGGTATTCAAAGGACTGAGTCGTGCCCACACCCGCGAGCCGTTCAATAAATGGCTCAAAGATGCCGGCATCAAGAAGAAAATCACATTTCACGGCCTGCGCCACACATACGCTACACTCCTGATTACCAACGGTACCGACATCTATACCGTCAGCAAAATGCTAACGCATAAAAACGTGGCCACAACTCAAATTTACAATTGTGCGTCAAGGGTGTAACTTTAACTATATTTTAACATTTCAAGAGCTGTCGAAGGACGGCAAGCATCAGACAAGATGCCCCACTACCTTATATCGGTTCTTGCGGACACCGACACTAACAGTCGCTTTCACAAGTTGCATTTTCACCTTATACAGTTCCTCCAATTCGGTGATTTTGCCGATTTTCTTTATTCCGGCTTTCGTGAAAACAGCTTCCATTATTTCCTTTATATCCTCACGGGAATACAGCCTATCCCCAATAGGGAAACAACGGCACATTTCCTCTGTCAGCCAATTGTTAAGATGCCTGATATTGACCTCGTTTTTCAGCTCTTTCTCCTTGTAGCCCAATGCCCGGATTCTCTCGCTCCCAAGTTCCTCATAGAATAATTTAAGCTGTGGGAAACGGCTCTCTATATTATTTAATGCCAAGGCATAAATGCTATTGCTGTCGCGCAGTTCACAGTAGTTCTTCATTCTGTCGGCAAAGGATTCTGTGGTAACCATCTGTTCCATCTGCTGTGCATAATCATCCGATGCCTCGTAGGATTGATTTCCTTGCAGGGCAAAACCACTACTCTCAAGCAAATTTCTGACAGCAATACCATTGGCATAGTTATGTTTCTGCAAGTCGTACACATATTGCTGGCTTGCATAGGCGAAATCGTTAAAACAAACATTTCCTGAATCCGCATCGTACATCGTGAATGTTTCGCTGAAATTGCACATCCTCTGTAACCGCATGATGTCCTTTATCTTCTTCTCCCTTAATTCGGGGTCAATGGTTCCAAGTACATCCGCAATCTCAGAATCCGTCAATCTGCGTCGCCGTTCCATATCTGCGATAAACTCATCCTCTGACCGTTCAAAATCCCCGACCTTATAAACCATCGTCAGGAATCTGCGAAATGGATTCTCCTGTAACCGTTGCCTGCCTGCAATCTGCACTAAATCTGTTGCGATGTCAATAGTGGTGTTGCTTCGCATAGGGTCACAGATTACGAATGACGATGCAACGGTGGAATAGAAGTCACATCCTGCAAAAGCGGTCGATGTGCAAAATGTGAATTTTTTATGTGGTTCGCCTTTTAGTGGCAATCGCCCTCTACTGAATCCTTTGCCTATCTTCGAAATCTTTTTGTCGTTTTCTTCCGAGTTGCCGACAATTATATTCACCTCGTCGGGAAAAAGCTCACACTTTTTTATAATGGTAGCTATGTTGTCAACGCTATTCAGGAATATGACGCACTCTGTGGAGTAAACCGTTTTGCCGTCAACTTCAATACATGGATAATGTCCGTCCTTATATGCCTTGACTATCTCCAACGCCGTGCTGACCGGATTAGATGACCTCTTGCGGATGACCCTGACCTTTTCGATGTTACTCCAATGCAGACGGTAATAAGGAATATTCCTGAAGAAATCTATGTGCGTCAAATACTTATCCAATATTGGCGTAGCTGACAGATACGTCACATAATCAAATTCCTGCGCGACAGAGACCAATCGTTTTTCTACCTCCGACTTAAAACCGCTGTCTGTCAGAAGATACTGATATTCATCTATAACTACTCGCCAATCCGATTTGTCAGCTATGCACCGAGCCACTTTAGGCAGGGAATCATACGACACCAATATCTTCGGGAGCGTTGATTCTGAAAGATACCGCTTTATCACATCCTCGCTCATCCTACCAATGACAAGAAGTGTGCCCTCATGCTGGGCGTGCTTATTCTCAACAAGATTGTTACGGGGGCTACATATGATTGTCTTGTGGCTGTCCTCCAAAGCCAGTGTTGTAGCACCACAATTGGGAATCCCTTTGTCGAGGATTCCGCAGGGAAGATTGAACGGCTGACCGTTCCCGTCTTTCCATTCGTTCAAATATGAAATTCCGTCAGGGACATTCAAATCAAAAATTTTCATTTCATGCAATTAAATACGATGTTACAAAAACGCATCTTCAATTCTGCCGTCCAATTTTTCAGGACTTTCATCTCTTTAATATAGGGGGTGTGGAGAGATTTTTGGACACTCCGAACCAAAATAAAACCGAAACGGCAAAATTCCGGCTTCATTTCGATGTCAGGCATCAGTTGGATATATTGAAAGCAATGCGGGATGAATGTGGTGGAGGCATTTTGATTCCGAATTACTCATAGGCAAATTTAATCAACTTTCGGCTCACTGCCAAATAAATATCGCACATCACTAAAAACTGAACAAGATACATCGCTGACGCTTGTTCCCTGATGCTATGCGAGTCCGAAAAATCGGCATAGGTGGATAACGCCTTATTTCCCTCATTCCGAACCGAAGAATGGTAACTCCGTAATCTTAGTAAATAGCGCCATGCAAATTCATTCTGAATCCGACTATTCTTCAATTAAAAAAACCGTCACTTCAAATTCTTCGTTTTCAGGTGTACCATAAATATGACATTATACAGCCACGGGTACGACCACCTTAAAACTATCCCCCTCCCATATCTGATGCACACCTGATAAATTTTTGGAGAGACATCCATATGCGATTCCACCCTGAAAAAGTCCCCCTCCCCATACACTAAAAGAAAACGAAATGAAAGCGGAATTAACATAGCGAAATTTTAACCTATCCAAATAAAACCGACTATTCTTATTTGACGGTAATAGTTATCGTCCTCGCAATCAATAACACTTACTCCAATATGGAAACAACCACCGCAACCGCATTGACTACAACAGCCATCACCACCTCAGAACTCAACATCGTAGCAGAAGATGTACAGTTTGAGGACATCAACGTAACAACCGCTCCCTCCGTAAACTTCCTTGAAGCCAACACATCGGCTATCTCAATCGAGGAACTGACCGTTAACTGTGTCGTTCCGACATGGGCGAATCAGGAGCTTACAATCTCTCATCAGGACTTCATCAACACTGTGCATGATGCCGCTTGCAACGTGTTCAGCGGAGAACTCATCAACAAACCTGAAATCCGCGTCTCACACATTGTAAGAGGTAGAATCCCGTCTGCTCTTGGCAAACGTGCGTCAGAACTCCTTGAATCAGAAAAGACGCAGTTTTATCAGCGACTTGCTTTTGCGTTCACCATCCCCTCTATCCACGAAACGATAGACGGACAACGCCTTGAACTCTGCATAGGAGGTGTGCGCAACTACAACGACTTGAATCTCTACCGTGCCAATCGTGGCGCAGAGAAGTTCTCTGTCTTTATAGGCTGGAGAATGAATGTCTGCTCCAATCAGGTGCTGACAGGGCAAGGCGCAAAGATTCAGCTTGAAGTTATGTCGCTCCACGACCTCTACAAGCAGGTGCTTGACTTGTTCTATACGTTCCGTCCGGCACAAGACATTCATCTGTTGCAGACACTTTCACACACTCGCCTAACAGAAACGCAGTTCGCCCAAATCGTAGGGCGCATGAGGCTCTATCAGGCTCTGCCAAACCGCTATCAGCGCAACGTGCCAAAGCTCCTGATAACCGACAGTCAGATTAACAATGTCTGCCGTGACTTCTACGCAGATCCGAATTTCGGAGTAAAGGACAACACGATTTCGATGTTCGACTTCCACAACCTCCTGACGGAAGCCAACAAGAGCAGTTACATCGACAGCTATCTGCAAAGAGCCGTCAACGCTACCGAAGTGTCGGTCGGCATCTGCAACGCTCTGCATGGAGATGATAAATACGCTTGGTTCTTGGGCTAAGTGCTTATTGATTCCCTGAATAATCGGGCATTCCTCAATCAGTGGGGAGTGTCCGATTTTCTCTCCTGACACCTTTAATAAAGAGTAAAACCATTCAAATTTTCGGACATGACAACAGATTGCATCGTTTCAGAAATTCAGCTCAAATATCAACCTCAACCGCTCACAGAGACAATAAACGAAGCAAAAGACATTCATCAGCTTCTTATAAACAGTGTCTTTGACGCTGACACCATAGGCTACAAAGAGACATTCAAAGTTCTGCTCTTGAACAACGCCAACAAGATAATCGGTTACTCCACAATATCAGATGGCGGTCTAACTTGCACCGTTGTTGATGTGCGAATGTTTTTGCAGACAGCATTAGTCAGCAACGCCACATCAATAATCCTGACACATAACCACCCATCAGGCAATCCACGCCCAAGCATACACGATGATAACCTTACGAAGAAAATCAAGTCGGCATGTGAACTGATGGATATTCGATTGCTCGACCATATCATAGTAACGCCTTACGACAGTTTCTATTCCTACTGCAACGAGGGCAGACTATAATATTATGTTGTAGAGCATAATCCGCTTAATTTCGCATTGCTCTATGCCAAAATATCAACGCTTTTTAGTAATTTTGCACTTGATTTCCGAAAGGAAGTCAGACATATTATTCAAGAGCGTTATTGAAACTCATCGTTAACTATCGAATTCTCGCAAAATTCTAAAGGGACAACGAGGGTGGCAACAACGCTCACGCTTCGGCTATATACTTTCCGCACGTCGGATTCTATATATCCTCTAAGCGTGGGCGGCTGTTGCTTATCCGTCCCATAGGCAAATGCGAGAAGCCTGATAGTTGGATAAGCAAGATACAGTCCTCACGCTTTTGTCGTTTATAACCAAGCCGTTCCATTGGGGATTGAGGAACATAAACGTGTCGTATGATTCGTGTAACACACCAATTCCATCACATAACTCCCGACCCTGAATTGGGATTCAGGTGGAATATCATGCTGTTCAAAGCTGCTGTTGCTCTCGCAATAGGGGACACCGCTACTTACAGTAATTTTTGTAACACAGTAAGTCGAGAGTTTTCCAATTGGAAACATCAGGCTGAGTCACAATGCAAATCAAAATCACATAAAAATTGGCTCGGAGGTGGCGATACATATAGTGTCCTCGTAAAAGACCCTGTGCAAGGGAGTACGCTAAGCCATTATAAGACGATATTCTCAGGTCAAAGCAAAGAGGAAATAATGCGAACCTATCAGGATTTCGACCGAGAAAACTACCAATCCCTATATTCGCCCATATATTCACTATAACAAGCTAAAAAATCAACCCATAATGCTCAAATCACAAAAAATTGCCACGGCAATAGCTGTCGTTGCGGCACTCCTGATGTCCAGCCTCACAATCAACGCCCAAAACAATCGAGGCTATAAAGGAATGTTCAATGCCGGATGGATTCTTTTATCCGAGGATGTCGGTTTCGAGGCGTTGACAATCCACGGCTACCAAATCAACCCGCATTTATTTGTCGGGGGTGGTGCAGGAATCAACTATTACTCATCCGGTTCAGACGATGCTGGCTACATCCCCATTTTCGCGGATATTCGTGGATATCTCCTTAAAGGGAAAATCACTCCCTATGCCGAAGCCAAAATTGGCGGACAGATGACCTTTAATGACAATGGCACATCAGGGCTATACTTCGCTCCTGAAATCGGGTGTGCATTTTTCACATCCAAGAGATTCGCCATAGACATAGCGGTTGAATACATCCTGCACAGAGACCAGAATATTGCGCCGAAAGCATCCGGTCGCACTTGCAACATAGATGCGGGAGGACTGTGCCTTAAACTCGGAATAGAGTTTTAACTCCAATATAATCACCAATTAAAACATTCAAAACAGATGAAGAAATTCAAATTTCTTGCGTTTGCACTCTTTGCAGTGCTGGCGTGTGTCAGCTTCGCTTCATGCAGCGATGATGACAAGGACGAGCCTCAAACTGTCAATGACCTGATTGGCTCGGTTTGGGAAGCGGTAAATCCGCACACGGGCTATCCCACCAAGGTGGAAGTAAAAGATGCCTCAAAGTGTGTCGTTACGGTCTACGAGCCTAATTCAACCACAATCTACCAGCGTGACGAATGTACCTATACTTACGATTCCAAGACGGGTGCGTTCAGCGTAAGATTCGATGATTACAATGTCACCGGATTCATCAAAGGAGATACAATGACATTGACCGACAACCGATACGGTACGTTTGATTTAAAAAGAGTCAAATAGAAGTTCCCCAACTCATCCAATACAGCACCCTTGCATATTTGCATCGGTGCTGTTCTTTTTATCGGGGATTTTCACTAATTTTGCATTACACATAAACGCCTCTGAATATGAATCTAAAAGAAAGCAAAGGCAATATGTACGAGTTCATTACTCATACATGGAATCCAATGGGCGGAAGATGTCCGCATGGATGTGCATATTGCTATATGAAATATCACACCTATATTGAACGCCTATATTTAGATGAACGTGAATTGAAAGGTACGTGTCCTGCCAAATTGTTTATTTTTATTGGCTCCAATACAGATGTTTTCGCCGCAGAAATGCCGTCCGCATGGATTAATAAGGTGCTTGATTTCTGTGTTGATGTCACCTCAAATCAAAAAGATGACGAGAAAACACGTTTTCTACTTCAAACAAAGAATCCTGCACGAGTTTTAGAATTCATCAATCATCCACTCCTTAAAAATGGTCAGGCAGTAGTTTGTACGACTTTGGAAACGAATCGGCATTATCCTGACATAATGAATAACGCTCCGCTGATTAAGGATAGAGCCAAGGCAATGGCTGCAATCGCTGATTACGGCGTTAAGACTTATGTGACGATTGAGCCTATAATGGATTTTGACTCGGATGAATTTATCGGATTGCTTAAGATGTGCAAGCCGGAACAAGTCAATATTGGTGCGGAATCACAACATTTCGTTCAGATTCCACAACCCTCCGAAGATAAGCTGACCTCGCTAATACTTCAACTTCTTTGCTTTACAAAAGTTACAGTAAAGAAGAATTTGAACGGAGAGGTCGTAACACAAAATCTAATCAATCGGATAAAACAGAACTATTCCTACGAAAAGAAAGTCAAATAGCAGGTTTGCTCACTCAAAGTAAGGTAGATTGCTAATGCCCTCTATCCGATATTCCTCATGCCCAATCAGCATATCCATCACTTGTTGCGAGGTGTGAGGCTGATAATCAGTTGCAGGGAGAGCAAATTTATTGTCGGAATCAAACCGAAGCATCGGCATCAGAATCATTCGCTGAACCTCATCGAACCGAGCAGTCGGGGGAAGTTCCACGACATCCACAGCCTTGTGCTTTGTGTGGATGCAAAGAATCTTCCTGATACCGTTCTTGAAATCAATGACGAAAGTCCCGCGCTTCTGCGTTTCAGAATAGTACACGACCCGATCAAGATACTTCCTGAACAAACGTGCCTTATCTTCAATCGAAAGGCTGTCGAGCGTTTCAATCGCCACATCATTTGCCAATTCTGCCTTTGACACTTCTTTTTCGTGGCGTTCCGCTTTGAGGCGTTCGATTTCCATTTCGGCACCATAAATGAATTTCTCCTTGCTCTCATACTGCTGTTGCTGATAAAGAAGCAATGCCGGATTTGTCAATATCCTGATACTTTCCAAGATGGAATTCTGTTCTGATTTGGCACCCGAAATTTCGGCATTAAGCGACTGAATTTTAGCCGTAAGATTTTCTATTTCCCGACTTATTTTTGCAATCTTCTCGCTACTCATTTCGGTAAATTCATCTTTGGCAATTGCGGTCTTGACAGCGACCCATACCGTTTTTAATGCGACATCGGCATTGACCCCACCATTAGCGCAGATGGTTTCATCATATTTGTTTTTCTTGACGGCACAGCGGTAATAACGTAATCCCGTACCTGTCTGACGGACTATATAAAGGTTCTTTCCGCATGGACATTTGATGATATAGCGCAAGGCATTATAGTTTACGCCATTGTTCGGCACATCCACGACACGGTTCTGATTGAGAATGGCTTGTGCTTTATCCCAAATTTCCTCCGATACCAGAGCGTCACCGAGGCGTTCTATTGGTTCACGTCTTGTCTGTTCTGTCTTGTTTTTGCCGTCACGGTTTGGCATAATACGCCACAAACCTTTATAGCAGGGATTGTGCAATATGCGGTAGATGTTCTCGGAGAAGAAATCATTGCCCTTAACCGTCTTAATGCCACGCGAAATCATTTCACGTTGAATCTCCTTTGCGGTCTTGCCGTCAATGCACATCTGAAATATCTCCTGAACTATCGGGGCGTTCTCATCGCGCATAAGAATGGACTTGGGCGTTTTGCCCTTGACAAAATTAGGATTAGGCACTCCCGTGTAACCGAATGGCACAACGCTTCCCTTACACATCATTTCTTCGGATTGCAGGAAGCATCTTACCTTGCCGCTTCTCATACGGTCGGTAATCTTCATCCGTTCCGCTTTTGCATATTCAGCGGCTATCGCTATCCTCATAATATCCACGAGGTCTAACACCTTGCCGCCAACATAATGCTCTTTTGTGTCGATGAATATAACATCCAATCCATTCTTCAACAGATTGTTTACATCAGTCATTACCGACAATATTTCTTCCTCTCGCGAAAGACGGCTCAGTTCGCTGACTACCACCACATCCGCATCCTCATTGGTAAGCGTCAGCAGTTTTAGATAACTCGGTCTGTTCTTCACCGCACCGCTTATCCCCTCATCTTTCAGGACATCTGTAAGGCTAAAGCCATTATCTCGACAATATTCCTCAATCTGCAACCTCTGTCGTGCTGCATCCTGCGCTGTCGTGGAAACTCGGATATATCCTATGGCTCGTTTCTGCTTATTCATACTTTGGATAGCGGTCTGTCAGGGACAGCATTATTGCCGTTACATTGACCGCACCACAAAGTTACAAATATTTTGTTACACCCACAACGCACAGTCGTAAATTTGTGTAGTCTGGATGTTTGTGTGGCCGAGCATCTTGCTGACCGACTCGATGGGCACACCGCGTCCGAGGGTCATGGTGGTGGCGAAAGTGTGCCGGGCAAGGTGGAATGTCAGGTTCTTTTTAATACCGCATATATCGGCAATCTCTTTCAAGTAGGCGTTTAGCTTCTGATTGCTGATCACGGGAAGTATCTTCCCGTCCGGCAACTTGCCCTTGTACTTCTTCAAAATCATCTTGGGAATATCCAGCAGGGGAACATTAACGTCCGTGTTGGTCTTTTGCCGCTTTGTCATTATCCAAAGGTTGCCGTCAAAGGATTTGCATATAT
>ERZ778518.1773-NODE-1773-length-13373-cov-3.650323_pt1 | contig 13373 bp, 11 predicted proteins | sample MGYA00510340_ERZ778518 | MGnify/ENA primary metagenome ERZ778518 (study PRJEB29527, sample SAMN07138967) | mouse gut metagenome | material: feces | host: mouse | place: China:Nanjing | collected 2016-01-25 ... | reverse complement strand
CGATATAATAGCCGCGGTCGCTGTTATCGTAATCATAATTCTTATTTTCACGGCGCTCAATGCCAAAATCCATGAGACACAGCGGGCTCGGCAGCAGATGGTCAATGTCCAGAAAGGCCAGATTTTCTACGGATTCCAAAATAGCACGCCTCCTCTCCGTTTCGGTTTGTAATCTTAGAATATAGGAAATGCGGCGGGAATGCAACCGCAAAATCAATTCCCTGAAAAAAAGGATTGTTTCCTGACTTTTGTTGAGATATACTATATCTATATCGAAAAAAATAAAAAAAATGTTGGAAAGCAGGAGACGAAGAAAGAGCAAATGGTTAAGGTATTTTTAGTAGAAGATGAAATCGTGATCCGCGACGGAATCAAAAACAGTATCAAATGGGAGAAGGAGGGATATGAGTTTGTCGGTGAGGCAGGCGACGGGGAACTGGCATACCCGATGATCCTGAAAGAACGGCCGGACATTCTCATAACGGACATCAAGATGCCGTTTATGGACGGACTGGAACTAAGCCGTCTCGTAAAACAGGAACTTCCCGATATCAAAATACTGATCCTGAGCGGATATGATGAATTTGAATACGCGAAAGAGGCGATCCGGATCGGAGTGGCGGAATATCTCTTAAAGCCGGTATCGTCCAGCAAATTGTTAGAGGTACTGCGCGGTGTCACCTCTGCCATCGTGCAGGAGAGGCAGGAAAGAGAGCTGCTTCGCAAATACGAAGCGGACATGCTCGAAAACAGGGAATACCAAAAAGATGAATTCTTAAATCGTATTTTAACACAAAGTTTATCTGTGACGGAAATTCTGGCGCAGGCAAAGGCATTGTCGATGGATTTAAGCGCCCAGTTGTATAATACGATCCTTTTAGAGGTGGCCGGCATATCCTCGTCGCAGGAAGATAGGGGGGGGGACATGCTGACGGCGATCGAGGCGGCGATCGAAGAACAAAGTGGGTTGTACTCGTTCCGGCGCAGTATGGAGAGCTGGATGATCCTCTGTCTTGCGGAAGACACCGCGCAGATGGAACAAAAGATACAATCTGTCGAAGCGTGCATAAAAAATGTACTGGACACCTATCCGGTGCAGACGGAGTATTTTGGCTCTGCCGGGCGTCCCGTTTCCCGGATCCGGGAGTTAAAAGAATCAGTAGCAGAGGCGGAGAGGGTGTTTGCGTGCCGCTATCTCAAAGAGTGGAATCAGATCGTGTGCAGTGAAGATATGCCGGAAAACGCTTCCGAGAATACGGAGTTAAATGTTGGGTCGCTGGAGATCGCCAAGCTGGACCGTAAAATATTAGAAGGTTTTTTAAAGACCGGACTGCGGGGACAGGCGTCTTCGTTTATGGATGAGTATTTCGCGAGTCTCGGGGAGAAAAATATACAATCCCTGCTGTTTCGGCAGTATGTGACGATGGACGCGTATCTGACGGCGGTAAGCGTGCTTGAGTCGATCGGATATGATTCGGATGAATTTGTGGCGAGGTGCGGCGATTTTAAAGATATGGAAAGTGTCTTTATGACGGTGGAGCATACGAAGAAGTACCTGATCCATCTGATCGAGACGACGATCGATCTGCGCGAGGCCGTTTCCAAGGGCACGTATAGCTCGCTTTTAAAGGCGGCGAGGAGTTACATTGAGCAGAATTTTGACAATGAGGAAATATCGTTAAACACCGTTGCCTCGACCGTCAATTTAAGTCCGAACTATTTCAGCACGGTGTTCAGCCAGGAGATGGGGATGACGTTTATCGAATATTTAACGCGCGTCCGGATGGATAAGGCGAAAGAGCTTCTGCGCAGTTCTTCGATGAAGACATCGGAAGTCGCTTACGCGGTCGGTTATAAAGATTCCCATTATTTTAGTTACCTGTTTAAGAAGACACAACATTGTACTCCGAGGGAATTTAAGTCGCAGATATAGAGGGGAGGCTGGTTTGTGAAAAAGAGATCTCCGTTAAAAAGGCGCCTTCGTATGCTTTTGGCCGTATGCTTTGTCCCGCTCGCCGTCATGGTCGTATATCTGATCTTTACGATGTACCGGTTTTCGGACCGCTATGACGCGATCGGGGAAAATATTGCCGTGGCGAATAAATTTAACATTAAGTTCAAGGAAGATATCGACTATATTATGTACATTATCGTGGTGAATTCGGAACGAGCCGGGGAACTGGCCGATACCGAGCGCTCCCATGTGATGATCAATGAGGCGAGAGGGGCGTTTCAGAATTTGCACGATCAGACGGAACAGGAGTATCCGCGGACGCAGCTCGGGAGGATCCTGCAATGTCTGGACACGCTTGAGGACCGTGTGTCCGAGATCGAGCAGGACGCGCTCGTGACAGGATATTATGAAAAGAATATGGAGCGCCTGGATGTCAATATCCGTATTCTGACAGAATTGATCCAGGAGCAGATCCAAAAATATATTTATTACCAGGCGGCAGACCTCGAAGTGGTAAGGGAGGGAATCCGTCTTGATATGAACCGGGCGTTACAGGTCGTGGGCATCATGCTCGTGGGGATCATCGCGGCGGCGCTGCTCATCAGCCGGCGGATCATGACACAGATCACCAAACCGATACACCGGCTCTGTGAGATGGCTAAAATGGCCGGAAGCGGTGATTTTGGAGTCCGCGTTCAGGAAGAGAATGACGACGAACTGGCGCTGCTCAGCGCGAGTTTTAATCAAATGGTGGAGCGCGTCGGGGAACTGATCGAAGGGATCCGTATGGAACAGCGGAATCTAAAGGTGACCGAGCTGAAACTGCTCCAGGCACAGATTAACCCGCATTTCCTATACAATACGCTGGACGCGATCATATGGCTTGCCGAAGCCGACGAAAAGGAACAGGTTGTCCGGATGGTGACATCACTTTCTGATTTTTTCCGCACTACGCTCAGCAAGGGGCGTGACTACGTGTCGATACGGGACGAGGAGACGCATATCAAGAGTTATCTTCAGATCCAGCAGTTCCGCTACCGCGATATCCTTTCGTACGAGATCCGGATTCCCGAGGAACTGTATGACTGTCAGATTTTAAAGCTGACGCTGCAGCCGCTCGTGGAAAATGCGCTGTATCATGGCTTAAAAAATAAAAGAAGACTCGGGCATATATCTGTTTCAGGAGAGCAGATGGGAGAAACGGTTGTTCTCCGCGTCCATGATGATGGTAAGGGACTGACTGCCGAGCGGCTTGCGTATGTGAGAAAACTGATCCGGGGGGAAGTCGAGGATTCTGACACCCCGTCTGGATTCGGTCTCTTTAACGTCGAGCAGAGGATCCGCCTGAATTACGGAACGGCGTACGGAATCGAACTGAACAGCGTTTACGGAGAATGGACAGAAGTGACTGTCACAATACCGGTCGTAAAAAAATAAACTTTTTTAGTAGAATATCTTACTTTTTAAACAGGGAAATGTATTTTTAGTAAAAAAACATACATAATCCCAAAGTAATTCCGTATTTTTTTGAAATAATTTCATGTATGCTATTTACATAGCCGAGAGGCAAAAAAAGACAGGAGGAATTATTCAATGAAAAGAAAACTCATTAGCGTATTGTTGTGCGTAGCAATGATGACATTTATGCTTGCTGGCTGTGGTGATACAGGAAGCAAAGATGATGCAAACAACTCGAGCAGCAATAGCGCGAACTCGTCACAGGATGACACGACAGGTGGAGACGATGACAGCACCAGCGGTAAGATGATCAAGGTTGGTATTATCAACAACGACCCGAATGAGTCTGGTTACCGTACAGCTAACGACAAGGACTTGAAAAAGACCTTCACGAAGGAAAATGGATATGACGCATCCTTCTCTTACAGCAAAAAGAACGATGAGCAGATCGGTTTTGCTAAGAAGATGATCCAGGATGGTGTTGAGTATCTTCTTCTTTCCGCAGCTGACACTGCTGGTTGGGATTCTACATTGAAAGAAGCTAAAGATGCTGGTGTAAGAGTAATCCGATCCTGTATGACCGTATTGTTGATGCAGATGAGAGCCTTTATGAATCAGGTATCGTTTCTGACATGGACAAAGAAGGTGAGACAGCTGTTGAATGGTTGAAAGGCCAGAACCTCGACAAGTATGAGATCATCCACATTCAGGGTGAGATGGGTAGTGCCGCACAGCGTGGACGTACAGGCGCTCTTCAGAAACAGGTTGATGGAGACGACAAGTGGACACTTGTTGCACAGCAGGGTGCTGAGTGGAACGCTGAGAAAGCACAGCAGGTTGTACAGTCTGTGATCGACGCTAAGAAGACTTTCAATGTAATCTATGCAGAGAACGACGATATGGCAAAAGGTGCTGTAGCAGCACTTGACAAAGCTAATATCTCTCATGGTCCTGGTAAAGACGTAATCGTTATGGGATTTGACTGCAATAAGTACGCACTTGAGAACGTTCGTGACAAGAAGTGGAACTATGACGGACAGTGTAATCCGTTCCAGGGATCTTATCTTGACGACGTAATCAAAAAACTTGAGGCAGGCGAAACGGTTGAGAAGAAGATCATTCTCGAAGAAAAAGGTTTCGATTCTGAAAACATTACTCAGGAAGACATTGATAAGTATGGAATCTAAGCAGTAGGATTGTGATACAATCATTGCTAAGTAGTACTTAAAGCTTGAAATCATTAAAGTGCGGCGCGGCGTAACTGAGAATTCATACGCTTACACCGCACTTTTTTGGAAATATCTTTAGGGGGTGAACACACTAGTGAAAGAGCATGCAGTATTGGAAATGAGAAACATATACAAAAGTTTCCCCGGAGTACGAGCGCTTCAAAATGTGGATTTCACACTGTGCGAAGGTGAAATCCATGCTTTGATGGGTGAGAATGGAGCAGGAAAATCGACATTGATCAAAGTTTTGACCGGAGTTTATGGAAAAGATGAAGGTGATATTTTTCTGAAGGGGAATAACGGAGCAGTGGCGATCCACTCACCACAGGATGCGCAGCGGCTCGGTATCAGTACCGTTTACCAGGAGATTACGCTTTGTCCAAATCTTTCTGTGGCGGAAAATATGTACATTGGCCGGACAGCTGGCATGGGACAGAACTGGAGAAAGATGAACCGGGATGCCAGTAAGATTTTGAAAGCGTTGGACATACCGGCAAAGGCGACGCAGCAGCTTGGAAGCTGCTCTCTTGCCGTTCAGCAGATGGTAGCGATCGCCCGTGCGGTAGATATGGACTGTAAAGTGCTGATTCTGGATGAGCCGACGTCTTCGCTCGACGATTCCGAGGTACAGAAACTGTTCGGATTGATGCGTGATTTGCGGGAAAAAGGAGTTGGCATCATATTTGTTACACACTTTTTGGATCAGGTGTACGAGGTGTGCGACAAGATTACGGTTCTGCGCGACGGACAGCTTGTCGGTGAGTATGAGATCGAGAATCTGCCGCGTGTACAGCTGGTTTCTAAAATGCTCGGCAAAGAAATGGACGATATGTCAGACATCAAGGGAGATCAGGCAGTATATGAAGATGATGGGTCTGCGCCTGTTATTGACGCGAAAGACCTTGTCAGCAATGCGGGGATCAAGCCATTTGATTTCCATATCAAAAAAGGTGAGGTCAATGGATTTACAGGTCTGCTCGGTTCGGGAAGGAGCGAGTGTGTCCGGGCCATCTTTGGCGCTGACAGAGTGCTTGGCGGGACGGTGAAAATAAATGGAAAACAGGTAAAGATTTCGAAGCCGATCCATGCGATGAAGCATGGTATCGCATACCTTCCGGAGGATCGAAAACTCGATGGTATCGTAGGAGATCTTTCCGTGCGGGATAATATCATACTTGCTTCACAGGTGCTAAAAGGCTTCTGTAAACCGTATTCAAAGAAAGAGGCAAACAAACTTGCCGATGAATACATCAAACTGCTGGCCATTAAAACTGCTTCGGCCGATACGCCGATCAAGGCGCTTTCCGGCGGAAACCAGCAGAAAGTGATCGTTGCCCGCTGGCTGCTCACACATCCAGATTATCTGATCCTGGATGAGCCGACACGAGGAATCGATGTCGGAACGAAAGTGGATATCCAAAAGTTGGTGCTGAAGCTTGCTTCCGGTGGTATGAGTATTACGTTTATTTCTTCTGAGACGGATGAGATGCTCCGTACGTGTTCGCGTCTCATTGTCATGAGAGACCGCAAGGTGGTAGGCGAACTTTCAGGAGATGATTTGACTCAGAATAAGATCATGAGTACGATTGCGGGAGGTGGCGAACAGTAATGCAAAGTAAGGTGAAAAATTTATTTGGGCGGCAGATTATGATTCCGATCCTGGCACTTATCGCGCTCGCCCTGTTCAATTTGATCGTGGATCCCTCCTTTTTTTCGATTACATTGGGATACAGCAGTACAGGAGATCCGGTATTGTCAGGATACCTGATCACGATTTTAGACTACGGTTCTGAACTGGCGATCCTGGCGATCGGAATGACGCTGGTGACAGCAGCTTCCGGCGGACAGGATATCAGTGTCGGTGCTACGATGGCGATTGCGGGAAGCGTGACGCTCCGTGTTCTCTGTGGTTCGAATTCGAGACCGGATGAACTTCAGGCACCGATCATTGTGGCTTTTTTGGTCGCTTGTGTCGCTGCGATACTCTGCGGCGCATTTAACGGTGTGCTGGTAGCATACTTTAAGATCCAGCCGATGGTAGCGACGCTGATCCTGTTTACGGCAGGACGTTCGATCGCGGCATGGATCAATAACAACGAACTTCCGATCATTAGTGATCCGGTATTCGGTTATTTTGGTAACTTCTTCCCGGGCATACCGATCCCGGCGACCGTGTTCATCGCGGCTGCATGTATTTTGGTGATCGCGCTTGTGCTCAAGTTTACGAACCTGCGTCTTTACACGCAGTCGGTCGGCATCAATGCCAGCTCAGCAAGATTGAACGGTTTGAACCCGGCTGTATTGAAAATGATCGCGTTTATCATTCTCGGTGTTTGTGTGGCTGTGGCTGGATTTATTAAAGTAAGCCGTTTTTCGACGATCAACTACTCGGTTGTGGCGAAGGATATTGAGATGGATGCGATCCTTGCCGTTGCGATCGGCGGCAACGCCCTGAGCGGTGGTAAATTCAATATGACGGCGTCCATTCTCGGTGCTTATGTAATACAGTTCCTTACGACAACACTGTATAAGTTTGAGGTAGAGACAGCAGCGCTTCCAGCGTATAAAGCAGTCGTTGTCATTATCCTGGTCGTATTAAGCGCACCGACAGTGAGAGAAAAACTTTCTTCCATCGGTAAGAAGTTAAAATCATCACAGGGCAGAAAGGAGGTCGCATAATATGTCTACATCCAAAAAATCTTTGGCGTTAGGTGGACAGCGCAATAGGGCGAGGTCGCTAACCGATACGAATTTACTTTTGATCATAACGATCGTCGTATTTTTTGTTATGTACATCGGTGCCATCGTGTTTCAGGGAGAAGGTTTCCTGAAACCTCAGACATTTTTGAACATATTGTGTACCAATGCGGCATTGATCATTGCCTCCTGCGGGATGAGCCTTGTTATGATCACAGGCGGGATCGATATTTCGGTTGGCGGTGTTACGGCGCTTGTCAGCATGTGTTGTGCCGTATATCTCGATCTCCACGGCGGAAATGTGTTTGTAGCGATTCTGATTGCTCTGGGCATTGGTCTTGCGTTTGGTCTGGTACAGGGATTTTTAGTTGCCTATCTCGATATACAGCCGTTTATCGTGACACTGGCTGGTATGTTCTTTGCCCGTGGTATGACGACGATTGTTCATTCCGAGCCGTTTAATGTGGAAAATGAGGCGTTTGTCGCGCTGAAGGATACACATATCATCATGCCCGGACTGGGAAGTGTAAACCGGCGGGGGGATTATATCGATGCTTACATTGAAATCGGAGTGGTTGTCGCACTTATTATCGTGGCGCTTTTGTTCTGCCTGCTCCGTTGGACGAAGCTGGGACGTAATTTCTATGCAGTCGGCGGCAATCAGCAGAGCGCGTTGATGCTCGGTATCAATGTGCGGAGAACGAAATTTATCGCTCATTTACTCTGCAGCCTTTTGGCGGGGATTGGAGGATTTGTATTCTTCATGTATGTAGGTTCTGGTTCGCCGGCGCATGCGACCGGTATGGAAATGAACGCCATCGCCTCTTCGATCATCGGCGGTACGATGCTGACCGGAGGTGTTGGAAACATCATCGGTACATTGTTCGGTGTGCTCTCACTCAGTACAATACAGAACATCGTTTCGTCAGCAGGATTTGACGATGCCTGGTGGACGGGAATTACCGTTGCTGCCATGCTCTGTCTGTTCCTTGTGATACAGAGTGTTATCATGGCCAAAAAGAAAAAATAATAGTGTAGTTATTTTTATAAAAGAAAAGGGAATCACTTCGGAAGAAGTGGTTCCTTTTGTGTTATAAATATGTTAAAATAGTTTATACGGACGAAATGGATCCGTGGGATTTTTAAGCGCAGATTACCTGTATAAGGGGGTTGAGATAAATGCGGGAAAGATGTGTCAGGGTTGTTTTGGCAGTTGTAGTGCTTTTCTTTATCGGCGGGTGTACCGGGAAAGAAGAGGTGCCAAATCATGCGGTCATCGAAGAAGAGATCGAGAGGGAGGGGAAAGATTATATCGTGATCGGTTATTCCCAGGTTGGTTCCGAGTCCGATTACCGTCTGGCGAACACCGAATCGTTAAAATCGACGTTTACTGCGGAAAATGGTTATTACCTGTTGTTCGAGGACGCGCAGCAGAAGCAGGAGAACCAGATCAAGGCGATCCGTAACTTTATTTTGCAGGAAGTAGACTATATTATTTTGGATCCCATCGTGGAAACAGGGTGGGATGCTGTTTTGAAAGAAGCGAAAGAGGCGGGTATCCCGGTTCTTTTGACCGACCGGTCGGTGCGGGTGGAAGATGAGAGGCTGTATACATGCTGGATCGGCAGTGACTTTAGGAAAGAGGGGCAGATGGCCGGGGAGTGGCTGAAAAAGTATTTACAGCAGCAGAACCGCCAGAATGAGAGGATCCGTATCGTGACGCTCCAGGGAACATTGAATTCTTCGGCGCAGATCGGGCGAACAAAGGGTTTCCGCGATGTTTTTAAAAAGCAGAAAAACTGGGTTATGCTCGACTATCAGTCGGGGGATTTTACACAGATGAAAGGGCAGGAGGTCATGGAATATTTGCTGGATACGTATGAGAAGATCGACGTCGTGGTCAGTGAAAATGATAATATGACATTTGGTGCCATTGATGCTATGAAGGAGGCGGGACGGCCGTTTGGCACAGGGGGAGGGATCATCGTCATTTCATTTGATGCGGTCAGGGCATCGTTCAAACATATGATGGCGGGGGAGATCAATGCGGATTTTGAGTGTAATCCGCTGTTAGGTCCGATGGTGGAGCAGGTCATCCGGGATCTGGAAGACGAAAAAGACGTTGACAAGATCCAGTATGTCGAGGAGTCATATTATGATACCTCAATGGATCTGAACTCGATCATGAAATCGAGGGAATACTGAAAAACGTTTTATTTTTGAAAAAGAAGTTGAAATAATACTATCGATAGGATATACTATAAATAAATGGAGGGGTACTATGAAGCTGGAGTTTTTAGGCGCTGCCCACGAGGTTACGGGGAGCTGTCATTATTTGGAAATAGGCGGAAAACGGCTTTGTGTGGACATCGGGATGGAGCAGGGGCAGAACCTGTTTGAAAGTCAGGAGATTCCGGTTAACGCGGCGGAGATCGATTACATATTGCTGACTCATGCCCACATTGACCATACGGGACTTTTGCCGATGCTTTACGCGAGGGGATTCCGCGGAGAAGTGTATACGACGCGGGCGACTGTTGACCTGAGCGCGATCATGCTGCGGGATAGTGCCCATATCCAGCAGTTCGAGGCAGAGTGGAGGAACCGGAAAGCGCAGCGTTCCGGCGGAGAGGTTTATGTGCCGCTCTATACGATGGAAGACGCGCTCGGCGCGATCAATCTTCTGATCCCCTGTGAATACGGCCATAAGATCCGGTTGTGTGAGGAGATAACGATACGGTTTACAGATGTCGGGCACCTTCTCGGTTCCGCATCGATTGAGATATTTGCCACAGAGGGTGAAGAAAAGCGTACGATCGTATTTTCTGGCGATCTGGGAAACCGGAGCAAACCGATCCTGAGGGATCCGATCTACACGAAAAAAGCGGATTACGTCGTGATGGAGTCTACATATGGAGACAGGCTGCACGGGGAAACGCCGGATTATGCCGGTGAGATTGCAAAAGTCATTGAGAGTACATTTGAAAAGGGCGGCAATGTGGTGATTCCTGCTTTTGCGGTAGGACGGACGCAGGAGCTTCTCTATTTTATCCGCCAGATCAAAGAAGAGGGACTTGTGAAGACGAATCCGGAGTTTGAAGTATATGTGGACAGTCCGCTGGCGGTAGGGGCTACGAGCATTTTTGGAAAGAATGTAGAGGGCTGCTTTGACGAGGAAGCGAAGGAGCTTGTGAGGAAAGGTATAAACCCCATTGGATTTCCTGGGCTAAAGCTGTCGATCACGAGTGACGACAGTAAGGCGATAAATTTTGATATGAGGCCGAAAGTGATCATATCGGCTTCCGGGATGTGTGAGGCGGGACGGATCCGCCATCATCTGAAGCATAATCTGTGGCGAAAGGAAAGTACGATCGTTTTCGTCGGCTATCAGTCGCGGGGAACGCTCGGAAGGGCACTTTTGGAAGGGGCGCCGACCGTGAAGCTGTTCGGTGAGACGATAGAAGTAAAAGCGGATATTGTAAAAATATCTGGAATCAGCGGTCACGCGGATAAAAAGGGATTGATTGAATGGGTGCGCGGCTTTGACGAGCAGCCGCCGAAAAAAGTATTTGTCGTACACGGGGATGACCAGGTGTGTGATAGTTTTGCGGCATGCCTGCATGACGAGTACGGTATTTCGGCAAGCGCGCCTTACAGCGGCAGCATTTTTGATTTAATCCGGGGAGAATATACATATGTGGCAGACCCGATCCGAATTCAGAAGAAAGAGTCTGCGAAACGGCGTGCGATGGATGTATTTGGACGTCTTGTGGCAGCCGGAGAGCGCTTGTTGGCAGTGATTCGGAAAAATGAGGGACTGAGTAACAAAGAAGTTGCTAAATTCACGAATCAGATCAATTCATTGTGCGATAAGTGGGATAGATAGGAGGCAGGAATTGGGCAAAGAGGAAAAGCAATGCAAGATGGAGAGTGATTTCGTGTATGATTCCTTGACCGGATTGTATAATTTAGATACGTTTAAAAGATGTGTTGCAGCGTTTTTGGAGAATCAGGAAAAGTCAGATAAATTTGCGCTTTTATATACGGATATTACTCATTTTGAAAGGGTAAATAATTTATATGGGACCGGAAGGGCTGACATTTTGTTGAACGACTTGGCAAAGGCTGTTTCAAAGATTGACTTTGGCCTGCGGTTGTATTGCCGCAGTTCGGCAGATCATTTTATCGCGCTCGTGGATTTTACGAGCAAGGAAAAACTAAAATACGATCTCGAAGAATTCTGCCGTTCGTTTAATGGATTGGCGCTGGAGCGTTTTCCTGAAGCGCGTCCGCGGCTCGGCATCGGGGCGTCGGTCATTGAAGAGAGGTCAGACTGCATTGATGACATGGTGGAACTTGCGGATTCCGCGAGGAAAAATCTGCATGGCAGCAGTACGGTGAGCGTGGCCTATTTTAACCCTGTGGATTTTGGTAAGTACCAGCGCGTCAAGGAAATTGAACGGGATATGGGAAAAGCTTTGGAAAATGGAGAGTTTAAAGTATATTTGCAGCCAAAGTATGAACTGGAAACGAATAAAATGGTAGGAGCGGAGGCTCTTGTGCGGTGGATCAAAGAAGATGGCACGATGATCTATCCCGATGAATTTATTCCGCTTTTTGAGAGAAATGGTTTTATCCGAAAATTGGATTTTTACATGCTGGAGCAGGTGTGCGCGATGTTTCGAAGACGGTTAAAAGCCGGGAAGCGCTGTCTGCCGATTTCCATTAACCAGTCGCGCGTCCTTTTGGACAGCGAGACGTATACGACCGATGTGGCATGCGTGCTGAACAGTTATCATACGCCGCCCGATCTGATCGAGCTGGAATTGACCGAGCGCATCTTTTCGGATTCGTTGTCCGAGATGGCGGAGATGATGGATGAACTCAAGAGGATTGGGATCAAGTGGTCGATCGATGACTTTGGAACCGGTTATTCCTCGTTAAATCTTTTGAAAAAACTGCCGGTAGATATTATTAAGATTGATAAGACATTTTTGGACGAGACGGAGACATCCGATGTGAGCCGCATTATTATCCGAAAGACAGTTGAAATGATTCAGGAACTTGACAAAATGGTTGTGTGTGAAGGCGTTGAGACCGAGGATCAGGCCAGTTATCTCAAATTCATCCACTGTGATATCAGCCAGGGTTATCTTTACGCGAAACCGATGCCGATGGAGGAGTTCGAGAAGCTGGTTGATGAGCAGGAAGCAGTTGCGTAAACGGATCTTGCGCACGGGTAGAAGACATTATGTGGTGTTAGGTCATTTTTAATACCATATGATATAAATTAATTTATAGGAGGATATTTTAAATGAAATTCTTTATTGACACAGCAAATGTAGAGGATATTAAAAAAGCAAACGACATGGGCGTGATCTGTGGTGTGACGACAAACCCGTCACTGATTGCCAAAGAGGGAAGAGACTTTAATCAGGTGATCGCTGAGATCGCTTCGATCGTTGACGGCCCGATCAGCGGGGAAGTAAAGGCTACTACCGTAGACGCTGCGGGAATGATCGCCGAGGGAAAAGAAATTGCAAAGATCCATCCCAATATGGTTGTAAAGATCCCGATGACCGTAGAGGGACTGAAAGCGACAAAGGCGCTGAGCGCAGAGGGCATCAAAGTAAATGTGACTCTTATTTTCAGTGCGAACCAGGCTCTTTTAGCGGCAAAAGCAGGAGCGGCATTTGTTTCTCCGTTCCTCGGACGTCTGGACGATGTTTCACAGCCGGGCATTGACCTGATCGAGAGCATTTCCGCTATTTTCGCAAATTACCCGGACATTGACACGGAGATCATCGCAGCCAGCGTGCGTAACCCGATCCACGTAACGGATTGCGCGCTCGCCGGAGCAGACATCGCCACAGTACCTTATGGTGTCATCGAGCAGATGACCAAACATCCGCTGACGGATCAGGGTATCGCGAAGTTCCAGGCGGACTATAAAGCCGTGTTTGGGGAGTAATCTAGTAATGAGAACTGACTAGCACGGCTTTAGCCGTGTTTGGGGAGTAATCTAGTAAGGAGAA
>ERZ778518.1770-NODE-1770-length-13404-cov-4.213574_pt1 | contig 13404 bp, 10 predicted proteins | sample MGYA00510340_ERZ778518 | MGnify/ENA primary metagenome ERZ778518 (study PRJEB29527, sample SAMN07138967) | mouse gut metagenome | material: feces | host: mouse | place: China:Nanjing | collected 2016-01-25 ... | reverse complement strand
TTTGGAAGATTTCCCACCGGCTTATCCGAAGTAAATAGATAGTCCTCGTTTATTTCCCTTCTCCTGCCTATATCCGTTATAGAAAATAACTTCACTTTTTCTCCTCCAATCAGTGAAAATGCTTCCATCATTTTTCACACTTCTTCTTATATTAGCACATGTGTAATCTTAATTCAAGTCTCCAACCGTCTCCGAAGCTGTCCGCACGCCCCGTCGATATCTCTGCCCATCTCCCTGCGGACGGTTGCATGAATATGCTTTTTTTCTAAACGGCTCTGGAAATTAAAGACCTCCCGGCGCTTTGATGCGGTATAATCGCGCTCTTTGATCGGATTGACGGGAATGAGATTGACATGGCAGTTCAAACCACTCACAAGGCGGCACAGCGTTTCGGCGTCAGCCTCGGTGTCGTTGACACCGTTCACAAGGCTGTACTCAAAGGTGATGCGCCTGCCTGTCTGGTCAAAATAATAGCGGCAGGCATCTATGACCTCCTCCAGCGCATATTTCTTGGCGACCGGCATCAGCTCCTGTCTTTTCTCCTGTGTCGCCCCGTGCAGGGACAGCGCTAACGTAATCTGTAATTTTTCATCCGCAAGCCGTCTTATGTTCTCCACAATGCCACAGGTTGAGACAGTAATATTGCGCTGGCTGATATGAAGTCCGTTTTCGTCCGAGATAAGCTGCAAAAAGCGCAGCAGATTGTCATAATTGTCGAGGGGCTCACCCGTGCCCATCACGACGACATTCGATACGCGCTCTTTGGTGTCTCTTGCGATTGCATAGATTTGGTCAAGCATCTCCGACGGCGTTAGATTTCTCTCCAAGCCGCCGAGCGTTGAGGCGCAGAACCGGCACCCCATACGGCACCCGACCTGCGAGGAGATGCACACAGAATTTCCATGATGGTACTGCATCCAGACACTCTCGACATAATTCCCGTCTGCCAGCGCAAAGAGGTATTTCTTCGTGCCGTCAAGCTTCGAGGTCTGTACGGTCTTTTCTCTCAGTGCAATATATGGATACTGCGCTTCGAGCTGTTCCCGCAGATTTTTCGGCAGACTGGTCATTTCATCATAGCCCCTTGCGAGCTTCACATGAATCCACTCATAGAGCTGTTTTGCGCGAAACGGCTTCTCGCCCATCGCCTCAACAGCCTGTTTTAGTTCTGCCAGTGTCATTGATTTGATATCAAATGCCTTGTTCTCCATCGCTTTGTTCTCCATCACTATTTTCCTGCCTGCACAACACACTGATAAAAAATCCGTCCGTATCGTGTACGCCCGGCAATAATTGCAGATAGCCGTTCTTGGTGGTCTCGGTATGTAAACTGGCGGGCAGCGCGTCATCAAGAGACAGCGGCGCCAGTCCGAATTTCTCCCGCAGCCATGCAAACTGTTGTTCATTCTCCTTCTGATTTATCGTACAAGTGCTGAACAGCAGCCGCCCACCCGGCTTGAGATACCGCACTGCCACCGCAAGAATCTGCCTTTGCAGTACCGTGATATCCTCTATTGCCTGCTGCGTAATATTGTATTTGATATCGCGCTTTTTCCCGATGACGCCAAGCCCCGAACAGGGCACATCGGCAATCACGATATCTGATGTTCCCACAAGCGCGCTGTCCTCCACTGTGGCGTCCGCTGTCTGTGCGGTCATGTGCCTCAAACCGCACCTGTCAAAATTCTCAAGCATTCGCGCCACCTTGTCTGCGGAGAGATCTCTTGACACCACCGAATACTGAAATGTATTTTTCGCCGAACACTGTTCTAAAATGTCCGCTGCAAGCATGGATTTTCCGCCCGGCGCCGCACACAAGTCAAGCACCCGCACGGTCTTTTCGCCTGTCTGCTTGTCCGCATAGCGCGCTATGCCTGCCGCCATGACTGCAAGGATAGAGCTGGCGTCCTGCACGACAAAGGCGCCCTCGTGATAATAAGGCAGCCTTGTGAGGTCATCTGTCCCTGATACGTTGTATACACAGGAGAGATACGGATGCTGTTCCATCGTCCCGCCCTGTGCAGTAAGCGCCTGCTGCACTGCCTGCACTGCCGTTTCCATAGGAAGATCCGGCACTGCGCGGAAACGAATTGTCACAGGATGCTCTTTTAAAAGCCCCGCCAGCACAGCCTCTGTCGTCTCCGCCCCAAGCTGCGCTGTCCACATGTCCACAATCCACTCTGGCATAGAATACTTGACAGACAGGCTTGTGTATACCAGACTGCCCTTGTTGCGTGCAATGTTTCTGAGAACACCATTCACAAAGCCTTTCAGCGAGGAGAATCCCTTTTTTTGTGCAAGTTTTACTGCCTCATTGCAGGCTGCCGCGTCAGGCACCGCATCCATGTACAAAATCTGATACACACTCATGCGCAGAAGTGCACGGATCACCTTCTTCATTTTGCCAGTCTTTACGCTGGAATACTGGCCAATCACGTAATCCAGCTCAATCTGGCGCTCCAAAGTCCCCTCATAGAGCCGTTTGATGAAGGCTTTCTCCTGCTGCGTCAGATAATTATATTTATAGAGCACCTCCCGCACAAGAAGATGGGAATACACCTGCTCTGTCAAAAGCATTTCCAATACGATCATGCGCTGATTGGTGCCCTGCGTTTTATTTTGTCCCTGTACCATCTCAATCATCCCGCCTGCCAAACAGCATCAAAAGCCGCAATAGCTGCAAGATCGCCGCTGCTGCTGCCGCAACATACGTATATGCCGCCGCCTTCAATACCCTGGCGCTCTTTTTGCGCTCATCACTCGTCACAATGCCATACTGCTCGATGCAGGCAAGCGCCCGTCTCGAGGCGTCAAACTCCACAGGAAGCGTCGCTATCTGAAAAAGCACTGCAAGGGAAAACACCCAGATGCCAATATTCACCAGTATGGGATTGCTGCCCAAAAGTATTCCGACAAGAATAATGGGAATACCGAGCTTCGACCCGATATTTGCCGCCGGCACCAGTGCCGTTCTTATATTGAGCGGCGCATACCCTTCATGATGCTGCATGACATGCCCGCACTCGTGCGCCGCCACCCCGATCGCCGCCACAGAGCTTGAGCCATATACACTGTCAGACAGCCGCACCACTTTTCTTGTCGGGTCATAGTGGTCTGTCAGATTTCCTCTGATATGCTCTACCCGCACATCATGAATGCCCTTGCTGCGCAGAATTGCCTCCGCAGTCTGGGCACCTGTCATTCCTGACTCCGCACGCTGGCATATTTGTGAAATGTCGAGTTGACCCGCGCCGAAGCGAGTATACTGAGTACTGCACCGATTAATACTAAAATATACGTAGGATCAAAATAATATCCAAAACCAAATGGCATAACTTCTCCCTTCTATATATATAATATCATAAACCTTATTCCCCTAAAAGCATTCCTGCCCTCCACGGATTCCCCAGCAGAAAGCTCTTTGTATCCATGCGTTTTTTCCCTTCTTTCTGCAGCTCATAGATTCTCAGATTTCCGCTTCCGCAAGCCACATCAAAAAAGTCTTTTCCCACCGAAACAATCATGCCGGGCTGCTGTGCAGCTTCCGCTGCCACCGCATCACTACGCCAGATTTTGACTGTTTTTCCCTGACAGGAGGTGTAGGCGCTCGGCCACGGGTTCAGCCCCCTGACAAGCCGTTCGATCGAGACTGCATCGCTGGCCCAGTCTATCTTTCCCCGCGATTTATCCATCATTTTGACATAGCCTGCAAGACTTTCGTCCTGCTTTACAGGGGTGATTTCCCCGCGCTCAATCATAGGCAGTGTCTCCACAATCAGCGCTGCGCCCGCCTGTGAGAGCTTGTCAAAAAGCGTCTCTGCCGTCTCCTTATCTTCTATGATAACCTTTTTCTGCGTAAGTATGTCTCCAGTATCAATTCCGGCATCCATCTGCATGATTGTGACGCCTGTCTCTTGTTCCCCGTCAATAATACACTGGTTAATCGGCGCCGCGCCTCTGTATTTGGGCAGCAGCGATGCATGGATATTGACGCAGCCAAACCGCGGCAGCGCTAATATTTCTTTTGACAAAATCTGGCCAAAAGCCGCCACCACATAGACATCTGCCTCATATTTTTTTAATTCCTCGACCGCCTCCGGCGCCTTGACCCTGACTGGCTGTAAGACCGCAATCCCGTGTCTGACGGCACATTCCTTGACAGGTGTGCACTGCACTTGGCCGCTTCGCCCCTTTGCCCTGTCTGGCTGTGTCACGACAGCCGTCACCTCATGACCAGCTTCGAGCAGTGCCTCCAGCGCCGCCGCCGCATAGTCCGGCGTCCCCATAAAAATAATCTTCATCTACTCTTCTTCCTCCACCATTTCCACATCCATCAGCGGGCCTTCCACTTTTTCCACAAAAAGATGCCCGTCAAGATGCTCGACCTCATGAATCAGCGCCCTTGCCAAAAGCTCTTCTCCCTCAATCTCAAATTCGTTCAATTCCTCGTCCTGCGCGACTGCTTTTACATAATTGGGTCTTGTCACAGAACCGGTCTTTCCCGGCACGCTCAGGCACGCCTCGTTTCCCGTCTGCTCTCCGCTGACCTCCAAAATGCGGGGATTGATCAGCACGATCGGGTCATCTCCTGTATCAATCACAACGATTCTCTTTAACACGCCGACCTGCACTGCTGCCAGCCCGACACCGTTTGCTTCGTACATTGTCTCAAACATATCATCAATCAAATCCTGCACTCTCGGCGTGATCTCCTTCACTTCCTTTGAAATCTTATTCAATACGGGATCTCCCATCTCTCTGATTGTTCTGATTGCCATAATTTTTTCCTTCCTTTTCTATGCTCATTCTAATACGTATTCATAGGGTCAAAATCAAACTGCACGCTGTCCGTGTTCCACTGCATTGCATGAATCGTCTGTTCCAGCGCGTCCTTGACTGCTGTCAATATCTGATATTCCCTGTGTTTGATATAAAAAATATACCGGTATACATCATTGATCTTTCCAATACAGGCTTCTGTCGGGCCGATCATGACCAGTCTCTTGTCATCAAACTGTTGTTTCACCCGCGCTGCAAGCGCTTGTGCCTGCACAGCGCCCGCCTTTTCATCATCGGAAAGCACAAGCACTGCCATCATATGCGCCACTGGCGGATACATCATCAGCTCACGGTAGGCGATTTCCTCCGCGAAAAAGTGCTCATAGTCCTGATTGGCAGCATGTACCACCGCATAATGCCCTGGCTGATAAGTCTGTATCACGACCTCTCCCGGAAGCGTACTTCTGCCCGCTCTGCCCGCCGCCTGTGTCAGCAGTTGAAACGTGCGTTCTCCTGCCCTGTAGTCCCCGGCGTGCAGCGACATATCCGCCGCCAGAATCCCCACCAGTGTCACCTTCGCAAAATCGTGTCCCTTCACAATCATCTGTGTGCCGACAAGGATATCCGCCTCCTCATTTGCAAACTGCGACAAAATCTGCTCATAACTGTCCTTGCTCTTGGTCGTATCCGCGTCCATCCGAAGCACGCGCGCCGACGGAAATTCTCTGTTCAGAAGCTCCTCGATCTGCTGCGTGCCCGCGCGGAAGCCAAGAATATACTTTGAGCCGCACTGGGGACAGTTTGTGACCCCCTGCATACTGAACCCACAATAATGACAGACCAGCCTGCTCATGTTGCGATAGCGGTCTGTGTGTTCTGACAGGGACACGTCACAGTGCGGGCACTTCATAACATGCCCGCAGGCGCGGCACGATACAAATCCCGCATACCCTCTGCGGTTGATAAAAAGAATGGTCTGCTCTCCCTTCTTTAAGCGGTCATTGATCAGCCCGTAAAGCCGCCTGCTAAATATAGAACGATTCCCGCTTTTGAGTTCGCTGCGCAAATCCTCCACATACACTTGGGGGAGCTGCCCGCCCGCAAGCCTCTCCTTCAGCGTAAACAGCTTTATACTGCCCATTTTCGCCCTGTAATAAGACTCAATGGACGGCGTCGCGGAACCCAATACCAAACTGGCATTCTTCATGCGGCACAGCTCTCCTGCCACCTCGCGCGCATGATACTTTGGCATACTCTCGCTCTTGTAGCTGCTCTCATGCTCCTCATCAATAATCACAAGCCCAAGCCGTTCAAACGGTGTAAACAGCGCAGAACGCGGTCCAATCATAATATCAATATCCCCGCGCGCGGCGCGCTCATACTGGTCTGAGCGCTCTCCCGCCGAGAGGCGCGAGTTCATCACAGATACCCTGTCGCCAAAACGTCTATAAAATCGAACTAACGTTTGATAAGTGAGCGCAATCTCGGGAATCAGCATAATCGCCTGTCTGCCCTCGTCCATCATCTGCTCAATCAGTTCCATGTAAACTTCAGTCTTACCGCTTCCCGTCACGCCGTGAATCAGATATGTCCTGCGGACATCTGCTTTAAAATCCTGCATAATACTGTCCACAATCGCACGCTGGTGGTCGGAGAGCTGTTTTTTCTGCCAGTTATTCATAGGCGCTATATTTTCCGGCAGCACCTTCCGATAGGCGCCCTCCGCCTGCACCTCGATGAAACCTGCCTTTTCCAAAGCCTGTATTGTCTGTGCTGTGACATTTAACTTCCCCGTGACCAGCGTATGCGGCAGCGCAGGCTGTCTGGCAAGCTCGTGCATCAGCCGCGCTTTGGCATTTTGATGCTTTTTGGCAAATTCCTCCGCGCTCGCCGCTGCGGTGTCTGTGTCCACCTTACACACAATGGTCTTTCGAACCACCTGCTTTAGTTTCCGTTTGACTGGAAGCACCGTCTTTAGTGCGGCAATCATGGTTGAGCCGTAATTTTCACGAATCCACCCCGCCAGCTTCATTGAATCGCTCTGCGCGCTGACGCCGTCCTTCACGATGGATTCCACCGCTTTTAATTTGTGCTCGTCGTACTCGGCGCGGTCTGTAATCTCCATGACATACCCTTTTATCCGCTTATTTCCCAGCCCAAACGGAATCATCACCGCCATTCCGACCTCCAACTGCCCCTTGAGCGCTTCCGGTATACGGTACTGAAAAGGCCGGTCAACCTTCTCATGGGATATATCCACGATAATATTCGCAAATCTGCCTGTCATTGAATCTCTTATCTCCTGTCCAGAATCTCCTGAATGATCACCCGCTCATCCATCGGATACTTTACACCCTTGATCTCTTGATAATCCTCGTGCCCCTTTCCCGCAAGCACGATGATATCCCCCTTTTCGCCGTGTGTGATGGCGTACTCGATCGCCTCCCTGCGGTCACAGATCTCGATATACCTGCCGTCGGTCTTACCGATGCCGGTCTTGATATCCTCGATAATGTCCTGCGGCTCCTCAAAGCGCGGATTGTCCGACGTGATGATCGTAAAGTCCGCCAGCCTGCCGCTGACCTCCCCCATCTCATAGCGCCTGAGTTTCGAGCGGTTCCCGCCGCAGCCAAACAGGCACACCAGACGGTTTGGATGATACTCCCTCAGCGTGGCAAGCAGGCTTTCAAGCGCCATCGCATTGTGCGCATAATCAATCATCAGCGTAAAATCCTCGGACACCTTGACCATCTCAATCCTGCCCTTTACTTTTGCCCGCAGAAGCGCATTCCTGATATCCTGCTCCTTCACGCCAAAGTGACGGCAGATCGCAATCGCTGTCAGTGCATTGTAAGCGCTGAATTTTCCGGGAATATCGGTCTCGATCTCCATATTCAAAAGTCCTGAGACCTTGAAATCAATACCCAGATACCCCGCGCCTGTCACCAGCTTTAAATCACTCCCGCGCAAATCCGCCGCTGTGTCAAATCCATACGTTTCCAATGTACACGTATGCCCTGCCGTCATCTCGCGCCAATGCATATCGTCGCAGTTGACAATCCCGACACGGCACTGGCGAAACAGCATCGCCTTGCAAGCCAGATACTCCTCAAAATCCGCATGTTCTCCCGGCGCGATATGATCTGGCTCAATGTTGGTAAAAATACCATAATCAAAGACAAATCCCTGTGTGCGGTGCATCTTAAAGCCCTGAGAGGACGCCTCCATCACCACCACCTGACAGCCCGCCTCTTTCATTTCTTTAAAATACTGCTGCAAATCATAAGACTCCGGTGTAGTATGCGACGAGGGAATCACCTTCTCCCCGATAATCGTCTCGATCGTACCCACGAGTCCAACTTTATATCCAGCCTTTTCCAAAATATATTTCACAAAATATGCTGTCGTCGTCTTTCCCTTCGTCCCTGTCACACCGATAATCTTCATGCTTTCCGCTGGATTGCCAAAATAGTTTGCCGCGATAAACGCCATCGCATAGCGGGTGTCCTCCACCTTGACCACCGTGATGCCAGTTCCTGCCGGAAGCGATACCTCCTGACTGACCACAAGCACCGCAGCCCCTTTGTCCACTGCCTCTGCCGCCGCTGTGTGTCCGTCAAAATTTGCACCCTGTATGCATATAAAAAGACAGTCCTTCGTAATCTTTCTGGAGTCGTTTATCACCTCAGATACCTCAACATCTGTACTGCCTTTGATACATTCATATTCAAAGCCTCTAAGTAACTCCCTGCACTGAACCATATCACTCACCCGCCCCTTTGATTTCTTTCCTTATTATGAAACTCTACCCTAAAGAATACCATATCCACCTCGTTTTATCAAGAAAATTCAAAATACAAAAAATCTGATATATGCTACACACCGTGTAAGATACATCAGATTTTTCTTTAATATATGACTTTCTTTTATATTTGTTTACATTTTATTCCAAAAATTCTACTGCTGTTTTGTGCCGCTGTTAGCGTTTATAGCTGCTCATCCAGCTTTTTTTCATACCACACCAGTTTTACAGTAAACAAAAATTCTTCCTCGTCAAACTGGTACTGCTTTGGCAGCTCTGGCCCGCAACTGTTTGAACCAATGCCATTCTGCGCATAATCGAGACACAAGACCGTGCTGCCAGATGCTTCCAGCTCATAGTCATGCGCCTTCTGCTCTAACTCCTCCTGTGTATAAACCGAAGCATTAAAGGAGAAAGGACGGCCAGACACTGCGCCGAGAACATACCTGCCATCTGACACCAGCACATAATCGCAGTCCATATGGCTTCCATTTTCCTGCGGGCGGATATACGGCTCATGCAGCTCTGTCACCTTGGCGCGGTACATTCCGTGGCTTGCTGCCCTGTGTTTGTCTGAATAGCTCTCCACAGGCCCCATGCCATAATAGGATACTTCATCGAACTCCTTCTTTAGAAACAGACGGATGCCAAACCGCGGCAGGGCAGGAAATTCCATATTGCGTTTCACCAGAAGGTCTGCACTGATTCCGCCGTTATGATCAATCCGCCACGTCATCTGCACCTCCATCATGCGCTGTAAAGCATCTGCCAAAACAGCCGCCGCACTGCTGATAATCACACTTTCGCCCGCCTGACAGACCACCGTCTCATACGCCCTTGTATATGCATGGTCATAGCGCGCCCGCTTCCATTCTTTTTTCAAATACATGTCATTGTCTGTCGGTGCACGCCAGATATTAAGCTCCATCGGACGATCCAGATATGCCTTTCCCGCGTAATGAAGCTGCGAGAAAAGTCCTGTGCATTTATCCAATATATATGTAAAATTCCCGCCTGCGCAGCAGACCTCTGTATCGGTCTCCCACACTGTTATTTTCTCTGCATCAGCTCTGGTGTATTCCATCAGCCGCAGTGCTGTCTGGTTCCTGCAATCCTCCGTGTTCAGAAGCACCTCATCAAATCCCAAAAGAGTTCCCGCCGGAACCAGTTCTGTCCCCTTCCTCATATGGTAGTACACTTTCAGATAAGAACGCCCCTGACGCGGCACTGCAATATCCATGCAAGTACTGCCCGTCTCACCGGGTTTTACAGAAAATGGCATGAGCACGCCCGCCTCCACGCAGACACCGTCACAGTTGACTTCGTACCGAAGCTCAACATATACCGCCAAGTCTGTAAACTCCATATAATTTCGTACTTTCAACTCCTGTGTCCGCTGTTCAAACGACACAACTCTGGCTGGGCGGTGCACATTTTTGTACTCCAAAAGCCCGGTATGCGGTGTACGGTCAGGATACACCAAGCCATCTACACAGAAATTTCCATCATGGATTGTCTCCCCGTGGTCTCCGCCGTAACGGTATACCACCTTGCCATTTTCAGTCTCTCTGTAGGCGATCGCATGATCACACCACTCCCAGACAAATCCGCCGCACAAAAGCGCATTCTGGTCTATCAGTTCAAAATAATCCTCAAAGTCCCCCGGCCCATTGCCCATCGAATGAGAATATTCGCATAAAAGAAACGGCTTCTGCGGCTCATTTTTCAAGTAAGTGCGAATCTCCTCCAAAGAGGGATACATTCTGCTGTACAAATCCAGATTGGAATAATCATACTGCTTGTCCCTGCTGCGGTATCTGGCGCTCTCATAATGCGTCAGACGCGTGCTGTCAAACGTCTTTGTCCATCGCAGCGCCCACTCGAAATTACAGCCATAAGCACTCTCATTTCCCATAGACCAGATCACCACGCAGGGGCGGTTCTTGTCCCGGTGCACACAGCGCTGCACGCGGTCTAAAATCGCTGCCTCCCACGCCGGATGGTCTGCGATCGGTTCGTTCCAGTGATGGAATTTGTTGGCATCACTGCAATCCTTATAAAAAATCTCCGAGGGGCCATGACTCTCAATGTCCGCCTCGTCAATCACCAAAAAACCATATTTGTCACAAAGCTCGTAAAAAACAGGCGCGTTAGGATAATGACTCGTGCGGACTGCATTGAAATTGTGCTGCTTCATCAGCGTCAAATCCAGTTTCATCTGATCAAGGCTGACTGCCGGACCTGTAACCGGATCGGAATCATGCCTGTTTACGCCGCGGAATTTGATGGCCTTCCCATTCAGAAATACACACTTCTCCTTGATATAAATCTCGCGTATCCCCACCGTATCCGTGATGGTCTCCCCCTCCGTCACCAGCACAAACTTATACAAATATGGCGCTTCTGTATTCCACAATATCGGATTTGCGATTTCCATCGTGAACTCTGCTGTGTTCTTATTCGCTGCCCCCTCCACAGTTGTCTCAGACACAAGTGTGCCGTCTGCGCTGTAAAGACCTGCCCGCGTCGGAATGACTTCGTCAAAATATGTAAGCTGTACTGAAAGCTCTACTGTGCCTTCCTTGGCTCCCGTCCCAATCGCAGTCTTGACAAAATAATCCCGCACCGCCTGCTTTGGGCGTCTTAACAAATATACGTCGCGGAAAATACCGCTCATGCGGAATTTGTCCTGATCTTCCAGATAACTTCCGTCGCACCACTTTAGCACCAGCACCGCCAGACGGTTTGTTCCCTCTGAAATCAAACTGCTCACATCAAATTCACTCGTCGCATGGGACACCTGACTGTAGCCGACATAACTGCCGTTCAGCCACACATAAAAACAGGAATCCACACCCTCAAAATTTAAATAAACCTTGGGCGCCTTCCAGTCACCATGATACACAAAACTATACACATAGGTGCCACAGGGATTGTCCTGCGGTACATAGGGCGGATCAAACGGAAACGGATAGCGGATATTCGTGTACTGGTGGTTATCGTATCCCTCCATCTGCCATGCACTGGGAACGTTGATCAGGCTGTCGCCAGAACTGTCATAATCTGGCGCATAAAACGCCTCCTTGAGCGTATTGACACTGCTGTAATAATGAAATTGCCATCTGCCATTTAACAACTGCATACGGTCAGACGCCTCGCGCTTGCCGGCAAACGTATCCACCTGCCCCGAAGCCGGAATATAGTACGCCCGCGGCGGCATTGTATTTTCGTGCAGCATTTTTAAATCTTCGTAATATCTTGGTATCATCATTGTGCTTCCTCCTATGATCAATTCCCCTATCTGCCCTCCCGATTCCACCACGTTCTCCGGACACCGTTATGACGAAGGCTATTGTACTGCTTCTATTATAATGTAAAAAATTCAAACTTCCATAAACTACATTAGACAAAACATGCACATAATGATACAATAAAACAGACATGAAAACCATACAAAAGATATTTTTGATACACTTTCCACGAAAGGAGCACACCAGATGTACATTAACTCAGCCTATTTAAATAATTCACTCGTTGATTTTATGGACAAGAGCAAACCGCTCATCGTGGGCAGTTGCGGTACATACCATTTATACACGCATCCCCGTCTGCCAACCTACCGTCCCAAGGGCAGACTCGACTTTCAAATTTTATATGTTGCCTCCGGGAAAGCACATTTTTATTTTAATGATGATGGCACGGACACTGTGGTACATGCTGGAAATATGGTGGTCTACCGCCCAAAAGAGCCTCAGAAATATGAATATTTTGGCATCGACCAGACAGAGGTCTACTGGGTTCATTTTACAGGAAGTGATATCAAGAATATGCTGCGCGGTTACGGCATCACAGATGAGATGCACGTCATCAACACTGGAACTTCGCTGGAATACACGCGTATTTTCAAACAGATGATCTTAGAATTGCAACGCCACCAATCCGATTACCCGGAGATGCTGGCTCTATTGCTGCGGCAGCTTTTGATCTTGATACACCGCCAGTTAACCACGAAAAATAAGATTAAGAATGTCTATCTGGATTCAGAGATGGAAAAGGCAATACAGTACTTTAATGACAACTACAATACTGAAATCAATATCGAGGAGTACGCTGCGTCGAGAGGCATGAGCGTGAGCTGGTTCATTCGCTGTTTCAAGCAGTTTGCCAGCACGACGCCGATGCAGTATATCGTATCCATACGCATTGCCAACGCACAAGTACTCCTAGAAACTACTGATTATAATGTGACGGAGATTGGGAATATTGTGGGGTATGACAATCCGTTGTATTTTAGCCGGATATTTAAGAAACAGAAGGGTGTGTCGCCTTCGGAGTATCGGGTGCGGGCAAAGGTTGGAAATACGCACACTGCCTTTGTTTAAGTACATCACAAAAATGATCCAGATCTTCTTTCGTAGTAATCTTAAAATTTTGCTCATCCCCCTGAATCATCATAATGTCTAATCCTGCCAGTACAGCCGGCTCTGTTGAACCATTTATTTCCCGAATCTTATCTGGCAGGAGGCGCTCATTTGCCCTATAATATGGACCTATCCGAAATGTTTCCGGCGCTTGTCCCGCATAGAGTGTCTCTCTATTGAGCAATGCACTTACCTGCTTCCCGTCTATGCTCTCATAGATTGTATCTTTCATGGAAAGTACGGGCAAGACACCATCGTGTCCCTCTACAGCCTTTAGACTCCTGGTTATAATCTCTGCCGAAATTAATGGTCTTGCCGCATCATGTATCAATACGCAACTCGTATCATTAGCGTATTTCCTGATATCCGTCAGCCCATTATATATAGAAAGTTGACGTGTTA
>ERZ778518.1767-NODE-1767-length-13417-cov-4.541386_pt1 | contig 13417 bp, 11 predicted proteins | sample MGYA00510340_ERZ778518 | MGnify/ENA primary metagenome ERZ778518 (study PRJEB29527, sample SAMN07138967) | mouse gut metagenome | material: feces | host: mouse | place: China:Nanjing | collected 2016-01-25 ... | reverse complement strand
GCCACAAAATCCCGCTCTTCCGGATGTACCCACATATGGACATAATCCAGGGCAAAACTGCTGTAGCTGCGTGTCTGGAGTGCTTTTTCAAACTGTCTGCCGGTACGGTCGTTCAACCGATATGCCTGCACGGTATCCGTATCCAGATCCGTATACAGGATCGACTCATACCCAATGCTTAATCCTTCCACCAAATCCAGATACCGCTTCCGTTCCAGATTGCGGTTGTTTTCATTCTCTATCTGATGGCATTTCCGTTCTGTGGCATCTGCCACAAATACATAAAAAACATCCCCAAACGCCGTATCCCGTACAAAATGCCCATAATCATCAAGCCAACGGATACCTCCACCCCTGGGGATAATACGATATTCCACATAATCCAGATCGTACCTGCTGTCCCCGACCTGGGTCGTTATACTGCTCTCCACTCTTTCCAGATCATCCGGATGCACAATCCCCCGGAAAGAATTACCTGTCAAAACCCTGAATTCCGCCATTGTATGACAGTTAAAAATCCTAAGTAACGCCCTGTTTGCATAAATGATTTCTTCCGTTCCACCTGCACGGTAAATAAAAAAGCCGCCTGGCATTTCATCTATAAAACTGATAAAATGGTTCAGACCGGGTTCATGCCACTGTGCATTCTCCGATTTCTTCTCTTCTCTCTGCGCCCCGGACCCGGAATGTTCTTTTGTGCTGGCCCTGTAAGCAGATAATATATATTCTATGAAACCGGTATCCAGTTTGTCCGGATGTTCCGTCATAATGCCTCTCCTCGCTTTTCCTTATAATTCATTTTATATTACCACTTTCCCTCACATTTGTCATGACATGGAAACAAAATTTCCGAAGGCCGTCACACATCTTCCCCTATTGCAGCCTCCCGGCGAATTCTCTGCATATGTTCCCTGATTTTCACCTCATACCCATTGCCCGAAGGCCTGTAAAATTCCTTCCCGCTGAGTTCATAAGGAAGGTACTGCTGCTTTACATAATGATTTGGATACTCATGGGCATACTTATACCCAATCCCCCGGCCCAGTTTGGACGATCCTCTGTAATGGGCATCCTGTAGATGAGGCGGCACGGGCAGGTTCCCTGTCTTTTTTACCGTGTCCATGGCATCCCCTATGGCATTGACAGCCGCATTGCTTTTGGGTGCCGTGGCAATGTAAGAAGCCGCCTGGGCCAGTATAATCTGCGCTTCCGGCATCCCTACCCGCTCCACAGCAAGAGAGGCGCTGACCGCAACGGTCAATGCCTGTGGATCGGCATTGCCCACATCTTCTGACGCGCAGATCATCATACGCCTTGCAATAAACGTAACGCTTTCGCCGGCATACAGCATTTTGGCCAGATAGTACACCGCAGCGTCCGGGTCAGACCCCCGCATACTTTTAATAAAGGCCGAAATAGTATCATAATGATTGTCCCCGTTCTTGTCATACTTGATCACACGTTTCTGAATACATTCTGAAGCAACATCCAGATCAATATGTATCTTTCCATCGTCGGACCGCTCTGTTGTCATCACGCCCAGTTCTATGGCATTCAGCGCCAGACGGGCATCCCCTCCCGCAGCGTCCGCCAGAAAATCCAGGGCTTCTTCATCAATCACCGCGCCATAGCTTCCCATCCCTTTTTCCTGGTCATGAACCGCCCGCAGCAGCAGTTCCCGTATTTCTTCCTTTTCCAGAGGTTTTAGCTCAAAGATAATGGAACGGGAAATCAAAGCGCCATTTACCTCAAAATAGGGATTTTCCGTTGTGGCACCGATGAGCACCACAGTGCCGTCTTCCACAAAAGGCAGAAGATAATCCTGCTGCCCTTTGTTAAAACGATGGATTTCATCAATAAACAGGATGGTCTTTTTGCCATACATTCCCATGGCGTCCCTGGCCCTGCCGATTACCTCCTCCATATCCTTTTTTCCTGCGGATGTGGCATTGATCTGCGTAAACTCCGCGCTGGTCGTTTGGGCGATCACCTTCGCCAGTGTGGTTTTCCCCGTTCCCGGCGGCCCATAAAAAATGACCGAACTGATCTTATCCGCCATGATGGCTCGATATAACAGCTTGTCCTTCCCGATGATATGCTTCTGTCCCACTACCTCATCCAATGTGGAGGGCCGCAGCCTGGCCGCCAGCGGCGACTCTTTTTCCATCGTATTGGCCCGCATATATTCAAATAGATCCATCTCCATACCTCTCAGACTTTTTCTGTGAACCGTAACAAAAGTATACCTGAGAGCCGGCATAAATTCAAGATACGTTACTGTTTTTCAGGTAAAAGCGTACAATCGTCCTGTCAAAGGCGGAACGAATGGAAACCGGAGCATTGGGGAGACGAGAAGCACATAAAAGAAGCCGTATAAAAGAAGCTGCCATTTCCCGCAGACAAAACCTGCAGGAATGGCAGGTTTCCAGACCTTTCCAGACAGAAGACATGAACAGATTCCCTGTCATCCGTTCCGGCTTTCCAATGAAAGACATCTTCAAACTGTCAGACGATCACAAAGCATTGTTCAGCATTGATATAACAACAAAGCAGAGAAATTCAGATATGCAGACAAGCTGCTGCCTCCTGCTCTGCCGCTGTCTGTGCTTCCCTCCTTTGGAAACCCCAGACATCAACCAGGCATCTTATCATAAGGCACTTCGCCCGCAGCTTACGGCAATGCCGGATATACAGGCTTACTTTCCATAGGAGGAAACATTGCTTCCATCCACTTTTTCAAAGTCCACCCATACATACCGGCCATCCTCCGTGATCCCTTCCATATCTTCGGTATCACCGCCTCCTGCCAGCCGGATTGCCATTTCCACGGCGGCCTCACCCTGTCCTTTGCCGGACTGGTATACGGTAAACGCCATTTCACCGGCTGAAATCGCCTCGCAGCCGTCTGCCGTAGCATCCACTCCCAGAACCGGCAGTTCTGAAAAATCCACCCCCGCCGACCGGCCTGCTTCCAGTACGCCCAACGCCATGGCATCGTTGTTACAGATCACACAATCCGCCTCTGCCCCGGTACGCAGAAACAGTTCGAACAGTTCCCTGGCCTGCTCTGTATCCCAGTTGGCACTGTCTTCAAATACATAGTGAATCGTTTTTCCGCTCTCTTCCAGTGCCTGTTTTACGCCGTTGGTCCTGCCCAGGGTAGCGGAATGATCCCTGGGTCCCTTAATCAGCACCACATTGATCTCCTGCTTGCCCGCCAGCTTTGACAGCGCATACTCCGCCTGGAACTGCCCTGCCACCGCTTCGTCAGAACCTACATATACATATCTGCCCGCTTCCAGATATTTTTCATCGGGACAACTGTTAAAAAATACAATGGGAATATCTCCGGCGCTCATCTTGAGCTGCACCGCCGTATCCGTGGATACCGCGCTGCACAGAATCACATCATACCCCTGGGCAGCCGCCTGTTTGAGCTGCTCCACCTGGGTTTCAATGGATCCCTGGGCATCGCCCACATCCAGCACGGCCCCTTCCTGCTCCGCTTTCACTGTTGCGGCGTCCACCAGCGTCTGACGGAAAGTATCCATCTCATTCAGCGAAAGAAAAATCCGTATCTCTTTCTGCCCCAGGGCGCCCTGTCTGCCGCATCCCCCCGATAACATAAGCAATACCGCCATGCCCAGTGCCATCAGCCGTGTCAGGCCACATCTTTTTTTCATCGCTGTCCAGCCTCCCTTCCCGTCTTAAACCTTGCAACCTGCCCATACAGTTCTTCCGCCGACGCCGTCAGCTCCATAGCACCCTGGGACACCCGTTCGCTGCTGTCCGTAATATGATCCGCCTGCTCCACCATTGTCTCCGAAGTTGCCAGTATTTCCTGGGAGCTGGCAGCCTGTTCCTGAGAAATGGCCGCCACATTGGTGGCCACATCGTCCACCTGCCCTACCTTCAGAAGCATTTCCTGAATCAGACCGTTTGTCTCTTCGATGTTATTAAAAATGGTGTCAAAGGTTTTCAGCGCATCTCCCACAGACTTGCTGCTCTGATTGATATTTTTTACACTTTCACCGGTCTGCCTGATGGTATCCCCTACCAGCAGATGAATTTCCCCGATGAGTTTTTCGATATTATGTACAGCCTCCGCGCTTGTCTTGGCAAGCTGTCCGATCTCCATCGCCACAACTGCAAAGCCTTTGCCTGCTTCGCCTGCCCGCGCCGCTTCTATGGAAGCATTCAGCGAAAGCAAATCCGTCTGATCTGCAATATTCCCGATGACAGCCGTAATATTGTTGATTTCTTCTGAAGCCTTCCCGACTTTGTCGATTGCCTGCTGGAGCTTCTCCATGGAAGAATGAATATCCTCCATCGCGCTGCCTACCCGCTGCATATCTTCTTTGCCACGTTTTGAAACAGTAACCGTCTCCTGCATCCGGTTATCCACCTGCACACCGTTTTCTCTTGTATCAGCCACAACCATGGCCAGTGTGGTGGCATTGTCCGCAATTTCATTCACAGACTGGGAGAGCTGTTCCACTGTGGTCTTGAGTTCCTTCATGGAATGGCTCTGTACCATGGAAGCATCATGCATCTGCCCGGACACTTCATTGCTGTTGCCCGCCTGCTCATTGAGCTTCCCGGAAACCCCGTGTATGGAATGAATCATTTCCCGCATAGTGGCAATAAACCCTTCCACATACCGGCTCATAACACCGATTTCATCGTGGCTTTTCGTCCTTACGGGAACCGTGAAATCACCGCCGGTCATAGCCGTGATAACACCGGTCAGCTCCCGCACCGGGCGGATCACGATATGTACCACCCGTTCCACCAGAACCGCCAGTATCAGCACCGAAATCAGCCCGATCACTGTCATCAGCATTCGGACCCCTTCGATATCCGCATAAATGATCTCCGTGGGAATATAGGAAACCAGAATCCAGTCCGTCCCCTGCACCTGGGCAAAAGCAGTCATATTCCCGTCAATTTCCATCATCTCAAAGTCCTGATGCGCAATCTTTTCACCTATATCCCGCAGGAAACTATCATTAGATTCACTGAGCCTAGTGGAAATCAGGTTATTTTCATGATGGGCCAGAATCGACCCGTCCCGGCTGCTCACCAAAAAGGCGCGCGCCTGGTCCATTTCAATATAGCTGTTTACAATAATACTGATCCGCTCCAGCGTCAGATCCGCGGAAATCACCCGGATCACACCAGAGTCATCCTTTAAAATTCCTGATGCACTGATAACCGGCGCTCCCGCCTCATTGGTATAGGCCTTTGTGAATCCCATATTCCAGCGGGTCAGCCCCTCCCTGTACCAGACAGACTCTGTGGGATTTGTCTCCGCCCGCTTCACGCCTGTGGCCGTTGTCAGGTTTCCTTTCTCATCTGCAATATAAAGCCCATCCGGATAATTATCATTAAACCCCTGATAGCCGTCCAGCATTTGCTGCAGCATCTGCTGATCCGGACCTGTCTGCTCGATTGTCTGCTTTGCCATCTGGAAAGCGGACAGATTTTCATTCAGCCATGCTTCAATCTGACCTGCCTGATTTTCAATGGAAGAACTCAGCAGATTTTCCGAATACCCCCTGATGATATTCCTGGAGATCATAAATGAAATCCCCACCAGCAATACCATAATCACTATCACCACCGGCAAGATGATCCCCAACAGCTTTACCTTAATGGAAATCATTGTTTTCTGTTTTTCCTCTTTCATACCTCTCCCCCATGCCTTACATAATACCTGTCGCGTCCCGCCCGGCTGCCATCCAGGGACATGCCATGCAGGTAATATCCGATACGGAAATCCTTCATAAAACCGGATCGCTGCCGGAAGCATGCTCCATAACACAGATATTTTCAGGCTTATTACACAAAAATTTCAGAGTATTATCACTTTTATTGTACACTTCTTCCAATACAAAGTCAAACACATTGCGCAACCTCTGTCAGTGTCACAGATTTAAAAAAGGAGAAAAACAGTCATACCGCCTCCCCGGTTCCGCATATACTGTGCTGAAGTAACAAAGAAAAGAGGCAGTCTGTATGAAAGTAAGGATCTGGGTTGGAAGAATGGCAATTCTTGATCTGCTTCTGGCGGGACTGCTTATCGGAATCCGGCTCTGGAATGCAAACCAATTCATGCCAACCATCCTGTATCAGGAAACCGATATAACGGAAACAAAAAAAGGAGCCCAAAACAGGCCCCCGGATAAGGAAAAACAATATGAAGGAAAACGTATTGCCCTGACCTTTGACGACGGTCCGGACCCCCGCTATACGGAAAAACTGCTGGACGGCCTGAAAGAACGGGGCGTAAAGGCCACCTTCTTCATCACCGGCGCCAATGCGGCCAAATATCCGGACATCGTAAAGCGCATCCAGGAAGAAGGGCATCTCATTGGCAACCATACCTACCATCATGTACAGCTCACCAGCGCCAATGGTGAACAGTTCCGCAACGAAATCATTTCCACCAATGAGGTAATACGGGAAATAACGGGAGAAGATACGGAATACATAAGGCCGCCCTACGGTTCCTGGAATAAAAAATATGAAGAAGAACTGAACATGTTCCCTGTACTGTGGTCTATCGACCCCAGAGACTGGTGTTCCGATGACACCGCCTGCATTGTACAGAACACCATAGGAAAAATCAAGGAGGGGGATATTATCCTCCTCCATGACCAGTACCCCTCCAGCGTCAGCGCTGCGCTGGAAATCGTGGACCGGCTGCAGCAGGAGGGATATGTGTTTGTAACTGTGGAAGAACTGCTGCTGGACTGAGGGCAGTGCGCCACAGATACTATTCCTGTCGGAACACACCGTTAAAATAGGTGTTATATGTCCGGAAAAAGCTGCTGGTGGATACATTGTCATCATGGATCATGGCGATGTCATCCCACACATCCGCATTCATATTCCTGGCCAGGGAATCCGCAAAGGCATCATATTCCTGGCTGAATACTTCTTTTCTGCGCTGTTCCACGATTTTGACCTTATTGGCGTCCGTCTCTTCCCGGTTAAAGGTGCTGATACATTTGATAATATGGTATCCGTACTCGGTTTCCACAATATCGCTGATTTCATCTGTGCCCAGATTAAAAGCGGCCTTTTCAAAACCAAGTTCCATCTCTCCCTTACCGAACGAATAGATGCTTCTGCTGTCCTCATTGTACTTTGTCACCAGGCTGTCAAAATCCTCGCCCTCCCGGATCTGCGCCAGAATCTGCTCCGCTTTTTCACGGGCCATCCTTCTGTCCGCCTCGGTATAAGGCACCCGTTCCCCGCTTCCGTCCAGCTCATAGGTCTTGATCAGAATATGGGCAATGGTAATGGTCCGGGCTTCATCATCGCTGATTTCCGGGTTAATATCCTTGATAATATACTGATAGACCTTATCCGCAATGGCATACTCTTCATACATGGCGGTCAAGAGTTTCTCGTCCACACCCATGGCGTCAATTTCCGCCTCGTTCAGAGAGGAAAAATAGTCCGCCCCGGCCTGCTGCGCCAGCGCCTTTTCCCGTTCGGTCAACGATACGGCATATTTTTCTGCCAACAGATTCATCACTTTGATTTCCGCCAGTTCCGCCAGTACGGTGTCTTTCACATTCTGTTCCAGCGTAGTTCCCCTGAGCGTTTTCTTCCAGATCTGCGTCCCGTAAATATCCTCATACTGATTCTGGGTATTGGTCAGATATACCATCAGCTCCGGTACGGAACAGGATGTGCTCTCTATCCGAAAAATCTCATCCCTGCTGAATCCGGTGGTAAGCACAACCCTGATTTCACCCGTTTCTTCTGTTTTCTCCGTATCCTTTACCTCTTCCGCCGATTTCCCGCAGCCGGTAAGCAGCAGCAGGCAGGCGGCAGAGCACAGCAGATACCGGAAACACCTGCCATGGCCCGCCCCCTGGTGCTGCCCCGGCGGCATGTCTGCTGTTCTTTTTCTCATATCGGTTACTCCATGGATTTTATGATACTTCTCGCTACGCTGATTCCGTTGGCAGACGCCTGCTGCAACCCTCTGGTTACGCCTGCCCCGTCTCCAATGGCACGCAGCCCCCGGATACTTGTCTCAAAATCCCTGTTCACAACCACCTTATTGGAATAAAATTTCACTTCCACACCGTACAACAGTGTTTCCTCGGAGGCAATCCCCGGCGTCACCTTATCCAGCGCCAGCAGCATCTCCTCTATATCCACCATAATCCTGTGGGGAAATACAAGGGACAGATCCCCTGGCACCGCATCCTTTAAAGTAGGTATCAGATTGTTCCGGCACAACCGCTCTTCCGTTGTCCTCCGCCCTCTTCTGAAATCCCCGAATGTCTGTACCAGTATTTTACCGCCGCAGAGCATATTGGAAAGTTCCGCGATTTTCCTTCCATATGCAATGGGTGTGGTAAAAGGTTTGGTAAAATTTTTGGATACCAGTATAGCGAAATTGGTATTATCTGTCTTATATTCACTGGATTTATAGGCATGGCCGTTGACCACCGCAAGGCCGCCCTCATAATATTCCGTCGCCACTTCCCCGGAAGGATTGGTACAGAAAGTGCGCACTTTATCGTCAAAGGTGGGCGTATGATAAATCAGCTTTGCCTCATACAGATTTTCGTTCAGAATCTGCATCACTTCGTCCCGCACTTCCACACGCACACCCACATCCACCGTGCCCGGCGTTGTCTCAATGCCGATTTCCAGGCATTTGCCCTTAAACCAGTCTGCGCCTTCCCTGCCTACGGCGGCCACGATTTCCCTGCCGTACCATACATCGCCCCTGTCTGTCCTGACTCCCGTGGCAATACCATCCTCCACAAGGATTTCCGTTACCATCGTCTGGAAATGCAGTTCCACGCCCTGCTCTTCCAGATGTTTTTGCAGACGGGAATAGATTTTATAGCCTTCTTCCGTCCCCAGATGCCGGATCGGGCATTCCACCAGCTTGAGATTGGCGTTGATTGCCTTCCGTCTGATTTCCCGGATCTGGGCTTCCCGCTCCAGTCCGTACACACCGGTGTCCGCGCCAAACTGCAGATAGACACTGTCCGACTCCCGGATCAGCGCGGTTGCCTCCTCGTATCCCAGTATATCCGGCAGATTGCCGCCCACATCAGGAGACAGGGAAAGTTTGCCGTCGGAAAAGGCGCCTGCACCCGCAAAGCCCGTGGTAATGGAACAGGGCTTACAGCCTACACACTGTTTTGTCTTTCGTTTGGGGCATTCCCGCTTTTCTATGGAACGTCCCTTCTCTATCATAACCACCTTCAGACCCGGCTTTTGCCGCAGCAGTTCATATGCGCAGAAAATGCCGCCAGGACCTGCGCCGATAATGATTACATCCGCCTGATTTGTCATACGCCACACCTCTTTTTTTATTCTATACCAATCAAATGCAAACTGAATTCCCGACCAGCAGATTCCCGCTCTGGTCATACCATTCTTCCCCATTGGTCAGTACATAGCGTTCCTGACCGCGCACCGCTGCCACAAAATCTCTTCCGTCTTTCAGCCGCCGCTCAAACGCCATGCCGCCGCCTAACAAGCGCTTCGCTGTATGGATATCAGATCCTGCCGTCAGCGGCAGCCCGTGCTCCCGGCCATAGGCAATCGCCCGTTTATCAAACATTGCCTCATTATGTGCCAGACTCAGGCGGTTGCTGTGGGTGGCGTTCACGCCTTCCACACCGTCCACCCAATCGGGAAATAACCGTATTTGGGGAATATAGTATTCTTCCCGGAACGGATGGGCATGGATCACCATGCCGCCGCCCTGGTGCACCAGGGCAAACTGCTCTTCCACCGTCGCATCCCGCAGCTCCGGATGGCCTATCATCCACTCTGTATCCAGGCCGTAAATCAGGAATTCCGTCCCCTCATACCCCGCTTCCCAGCCGAAAAATACATCCAGGCCGATCTGATCACCCATCTTTCGGGCAGACTCATACCCTCTGATAAACCGCTCCATAAATTCCTGCCAGCCCAGTCTTTTTCCCACTGCCGTATTGCCGCCCCAGTTGTGGTCCGTCACAAATATACCTGTATACCCCGCCTCATGGCAGGCCTTTGCCATTTCTGCTCCACTGCTTCCGGCACAGGCACTGGCTTCCATGGTATGCAAATGGGTTTCATACAGAAAGGGATATGCTTCCCTGATCTCTCGCCCTGTCACTCTGTTTCCTCTCCATCCAAGATTTTTTTCAGATAATTTTTCAGAATCGCAATGGCCACCGTATTCCTGCCGCCTCTGGGAATAATCAGATCCGCGTACTTTTTCGATGGCTCCACAAACTGTTCATGCATGGGTTTCACCGTAGTGCGATACTGGCGCAGGACGGATTCCACACTTCTGCCACGCTCTGCCGTATCCCTTGTGATCCTGCGCATGAGACGTTCATCCGCATCCGTATCCACGAAGATCTTCAGGTCCATCAGGTCTCTGAGCGCTTCCGGTTCCAGAATCAGAATCCCTTCCAGCATCAGGATCCGCCGTGGATACACAGTCACCGTATCCCTGGCCCTGTTATGGGCACTGTAATCATACACAGGCCGTTGGATCACCCGGCCGGCCTTCAGCGCCTTCACATCCTGTATCATGCGCTCCGTGTCAAAGGAAGCGGGATGATCATAATTGAGCTTTTCCCTTTCCTCAAAGGGCATATCATCGTGGGCCTTGTAATAACAGTCATGTCCCACCAGTTCCATCCCGTCCCCAAAGTATTCCTTGATCATCTGTACGATGGTTGTCTTGCCCGAAGCAGTCCCGCCCGCCACACCGATCACATATGTCCTGTTCATCTTCCGTTTTCCTTTCATCTTCTGTCTATACAGAGAAAGGATGTCTCCGGGGCTGGCCGGAAGGGCATCCTTTTCTCCACAGTGTCAATGCGCTGCCTTTATCCGATTTCCTGTATCCATCCCGCAGGCGCTTCCAGACGGCCCATCTGAATACCTGTCAATGTATCATACAGCTTCTTTGTCACAGGCCCCATATCCGTCATACCGCTGGGCAGGCAGATCTCCCGGCCATGATCCACAATCTTCCCCACAGGAGAGATAACCGCCGCCGTACCGCAGAGGCCGCATTCCGCAAACTCTGTCAGCTCTTCCCGGCTGATCTCCCGCTCCTGGGTTTCCAGTCCCAGATATTCCTTCGCCACATACATCAGGGACCGCCTTGTAATGGAAGGCAGGATGCTGCCGGATTTGGGCGTTACCACCTGGTTGTCCTTCGTAACGAAAATAAAATTTGCGCCGCCGGTTTCTTCCACCTTTGTATGCGTTGCCGCATCCAGATACATATTTTCATCGTATCCCTGGTTATGGGCATCCACAATGGCATGCAGGCTCATGGCGTAATTGAGTCCGGCCTTGATATGCCCGGTTCCGTTGGGCGCTGCACGGTCAAAATCACTGATCCGGATGGTCAGCGGTTTGACGCCGCCTTTAAAATAAGGTCCCACCGGTGTAGTGAATACGCGGAACTGGAATGCATCCGCCGGCTTCACTCCGATGACCGGCCCGCTGGCAAACATACAGGGGCGGATATACAGTGTGGCCCCGCTGCCAAAGGGCGGCACATAGGCCGCATTTGCCCTGACAGTTTCAATCACCGCTTCCACAAACTTCTCCTTAGGGTAGACGGGCATTTCCAGTCTTTTGCAGGAATCCTCCATACGCTGCCCGTTCAGATCCGGGCGGAATGTAACAATGCGCCCATCCTCTGTCGTATATGCTTTCAGACCCTCAAAACAGGACTGGGAATATTGCAGAACGCCGGCGCATTCGTTGATTACCACGTCTGCCTCCGCAGTCAGCCCGCCCTCTTCCCACACGCCATTCACATAATTCGCCACATAACGCCAGTCTGTCTGAATATAACTGAATCCGAGTTCGCCCCAGTCTATGTTTTTCTTTTCCATTTCCGTCATCCTTCCTCTCAGGTTCTGTACAATGCTCTGATGCCATTTATTATCATACTTTCACAAAAAAAAGTCAAGAAAGTTTCCTACCTGTGTTTCTCACTGAGGGTCAGAGCCCGTTCCGCAATCCGTATTTTGTCTTCCGGGGAAAGTGACAATACAAGCTGTACCAGTTCCCTGTCATCCGGGGAAAGAAACAGATCATTCCCCGGTATGGGTACAGCAGAGTTTCCGATCAGATAATCGGCCGTGGTATGAAGGGCTGCGGACAGCGCTTTCAGAACATCGGCGTTGGGAATATTCCGGTCATTCTCATATTTGCACATCGTGGCCTTCGTCACACCGATGGCTTCCGCCAGATCTTTCTGTTTCATATTGAGCCCTTCCCTTAAATCCACAATCCGTTTTCCAATGGTCCGCATATCATACTCCTGAATCACATCTGTCAAATCCCGCTGTATACATATTATGATATGAGAAAAATATTGCCCAAAATATTTCCAATTATATAAAATAATATTGAAAAGTTTCCAATTATATAATAATATAAATTTTCAGGAGGATTTGCCTATGTTGTTCAACACTGCCCGGTATGTGCTGTTTCTGCCTGCCACAGTCCTGTTTTATTATCTGCTGCCTTTTAAATTCCGATACATCTGGCTGCTGGCCGCAAGTTATTATTTCTATATGCAATGGAATCCCTGGTATAGTCTGCTCCTGTTTACATGTACCCTGACCACCTGGACGGCGGGGATGCTTCTGTCCGGGCTTCATACACAGGAACAAGCCGGCAGGCTGGCCCCGGAAACCGGCCTGAAACTGCGCAGGCTGTTTCTGACGCTCTGTATCCTGTTCAATCTGGGTATTCTGGCCTTTTTTAAATACGTTCCCTTTGGCCTGCAGTGCCTCAACCGACTCTTTGCGCTGCTGCGGCTGCCCGCCCTTGCCTGCGATTTTCATATTACGCTGCCTGTGGGGATTTCTTTTTTTATCCTGCAGTCACTGGGGTATCTCATTGACATCTACAGAAACGATATACAGGCGGAAAAAAATGTTCTGCGCTATGCGCTGTTCGTATCTTTTTTCCCTCAACTGGTGGCAGGCCCCATCGAGCGCTCCCAAAATCTCCTGACACAGCTTCAGGCGCCCCACAGGCTCCGATTTGCCAATCTCAAAAAAGGCGGACTGCTCATTCTCTATGGGCTGTTTTTAAAAATGGTCATCGCAGACAGAGCGGCTGTTCTGGTCAATACCGTGTTGGGAGACACCGCCTCCTGGCCCGGATTTTACATCGTGATCGCCCTGCTGTTTTTCTCTGTACAGATTTACTGTGATTTTCATGGATATTCCACCATTGCACGGGGATCTGCGCTGATGATGGGAATCCATCTGCTGGACAATTTCAATGCCCCCTATTTTTCCCGCAGCGTAAAAGAATTCTGGCAGAGATGGCATCTGTCCCTGTCCGGGTGGTTTCGGGACTATCTCTATATCCCCCTGGGCGGAAACAGAAAAGG
>ERZ778518.1763-NODE-1763-length-13434-cov-4.301667_pt1 | contig 13434 bp, 12 predicted proteins | sample MGYA00510340_ERZ778518 | MGnify/ENA primary metagenome ERZ778518 (study PRJEB29527, sample SAMN07138967) | mouse gut metagenome | material: feces | host: mouse | place: China:Nanjing | collected 2016-01-25 ... | reverse complement strand
GCTGCCGGGGCGGCGCCTGTATGGGGACATCATCTGGTTGTCCGCCCGGTTTTTTGAGACGCTGAAATCTTCAGGCTCCGCGCGAACCACACCGCTGACACTACGAAAATCAGCAGAAGGATTCCCGCGCTGGAAATGGCGACAAGCCGGAGCAGGTGCTGAGAAATGCTGCCGTGCCAGAGCGATGCGTACCGGACTCCCAGTCCTGTGTTATAGGCGGCGAATAAAATCGTGGCCGCAAATCCGGCGGCCGCCCCCATCGCGGCCCAAAAGGGACGCTTGTCCCGCCGCCTGGCCGGAATCCCACTAATTCGCTTTTTCGCCGCAACGCCATACTGGGCCAGAACAGGAGAAAAAATCGCCTGAAAGTAATCCCTGTGCTTGCTCTCCACGCCAAACACATCCAACTGCGCATGGATCGCCTTGTAAATCCACCGGTTTTCCTTGACAAAAGTCAGCCATGGAAGCAGCCACTGGTCCGTAATAAAAAAGAGATCCTGTTTCGGCAGCGCGGCAATGGCGTCACCGGCCGGCCCCGGGGAAGAAAAGCGATTCCGATAGCGCCGGTGAACCATGTCTACGGCTTCCTCGAGGAGATCTGCGGTATTTTCATAGTGCAAATAAAATGTGGAGCGGTTCACACCGGCGCGGGCGCAGACATCCTTGACAGTAATATAGGCAAAATCCTTTTCCAGCAGGAGGGACAGCAGCGCCTCGTCCATCCGTTCCGCCGTATGGAAGTATTTGCTCTCCGACCTGTTCATCCGCACCCTCCCCGGCGAAGCCATTTCAGCTGTTTTCCGCCGTGATTTCTTTTGCCAGCTCCAGGACCTCAAAGGCGTACTTCTTCTTGCCCTGTTCCAACAGCTTCTTGTAGAGGGGATAGTTCATTGACACCATACCGATTCCTGCCACGCCGACCACAACGCCCAGCGGCGTCGCCAGAGACAGGCCCACGCCAATCACTCCCATACACAGGCACATCCCCACGCCGAGGATCAGGGCTCCGGCCACTCCGAAGGTGTAGGTGAAAATTTGCGCGGGCAGCTTGGCTTTCCGATCCAGCTTTTTCAGGGCCACCAGTTTGGAGGCAGGCTTCTGTGCGTATTCGGAGGCAATCCGCTCCGCATAGACGGTATCCAGGTTGTTCATATGGGACATCTCCTTTTCTGATGATGTCCCCATTATAGCAGCGCTTCTGCCCGGGCGGAACAGCAACTCCGGTGAAAAGTGTTGTGTTCTGACAGGGCGGCTCTCTTTACACAGTCTGTTTCGCGCTCTCCCCCGCCTTCTCCTGCAAGACGGCCAGGAACTTGGCGGCGGCCTTGGAGAAGACCTGGAACTTCTTCCAGACCACATACAGCCGCACCTCCAGCAGCGGCTCCAGGGGGCGGAAGCAGAGCTGGCTGTCCCCGGAGGTGTTCACCAGCCTGTCGATGGCGATGGCCGCGCCCAGCCCCTCCTCCACCATCAGCGAGGCGTTGTAAATCAGGTTGTACGTCGCCACAATGTTCATCGACGCGTAGTCCTGCCCGAACCATGTGGAGAGGCTGTCCCGCCCCATGGTCTGCCGGGAGAAGAGCAGGGGCTGGTCCCGCAGGTCCTCCGGCCGGAGCGCGGGCTTCCGGGCCAGCGGGCTGTCCTTCCGCACCAGGACCCCCCATACGTCCCGCACCGGGAGTTGGATGTAGTCGTACCGCTTCAGGTCCCCGGGCTCCAGCAGGATGCCGAAGTCCAGACAGCCCCGGTCCAGCCGCTCGCAGACGTCGTGGGCGTTGCCGCTGAAGAGGTGGTAGTGGATGTTGGGAAAGGAGCGCTGGAGCTCCCGGGCGGCCCGGGCGATGAGGCGCATGGCCTCGCTCTCCCCGCTGCCGATGTAGATGTCCCCGGCCACGGCCTCCTCGGTGCCCCAGAACTCCGACTCCGTCTTCTCCACCAGCTCCACGATCTCGCTGGCCCGCTTGCGCAGCAGGACGCCGTCCTCCGTGAGACTCACCTTCCGGCTGCCCCGGACGAGCAGTTTCTTCCCCAGCTCGTTCTCCAGGTCCATCAGCTGCCGGGAGAGGGTGGGCTGGGTCAGGTGCAGGTATTCCGCCGCCCCGGAGATGCTCTCCTCCTGGGCCACGGCCAGGAAATAGCGCAGGACCCGCAGTTCCATTGGTGCATACCCCCTTTTCAGATTTTTTCCCACTATACCATGCCGAGCTATACCTGTCAAGTATACCAGTCTATTTAATATAAGCATTTGATATTTTCCCCCACCCGCTTTATAATGTCCGGGAAAGGGGAGAGCGCCATGACCGAACCTTTGCTGAGCCGGGAACAGATCGAGGAGCTGCTGCGGGAGACGGACTGCCCCGCCGAGTTCGCCCGGCAGTTTTTGGCCGCCGTGGAGACGGAGACCACGGAGGAGCAGCTGCGGATGCTGCGCTGCCAGCGCTGCCGCCTGCTGGAGCGGATCCACGACGAGCGGAGGAAGCTGGACGGGCTGGACTATCTCCGCTACTGCCTGGAGAAAGGGAGAGACAGGGATGAGTGAACGACTGTGGGAGCTGCTGGCGGACTCCTTCTGGAAAATCCTGCTGCCGGGGCTCACCGCCACCATTCCCCTGACGGTGATCGCCTTCTCCCTGGCGATGGTGATCGCGGTGGCGGCGGCGCTGGTGCAGTTCGCCGGGGTGCGGGGACTGCGGCAGCTGTGCCGCTTCTATATCTGGGTGTTCCGGGGGACGCCGCTGCTGGTGCAGCTGTTCGTGGTGTTCTACGGACTGACAAGGGTGGGGATCACCATCGACCCCTTTCCGGCGGCGGTGCTGGTGTTCTCCCTCAACGAGGGGGCCTACTGCGCGGAGATCATCCGGGCGGCGCTGGAGTCGGTGCCCCCGGGGCAGCTGGAGGCGGGGTACTGCGTGGGCATGAGCTACCTACAGATCATGCGGCGGATCATCCTGCCCCAGGCCATGCGCACGGCCTTTCCGTCCCTGTCCAACTCCCTGATCGCCATGGTGAAGGACACCTCCCTGGCCGCCAATATCACGGTGACGGAGATGTTCATGGCGACCCAGCGGATCGTGGCCCGGACCTTCGAGCCCCTGGCGCTGTATATCGAGGTGGGGCTGATCTACCTCCTCTTCTCCACGGTGCTGACCAAGCTCCAGAGCGTGGGGGAGAAGAAATTGAACATCTACGGAAAACAGGCGGTGCGGGATGCTGGAAATTGAGAACATTCGGAAATCCTTCGGCCCCCTGGAGGTGCTGCGGGGGGTGAGCCTCCGGGTGGAGCAGGGGGACGTGGTGGCCATCCTGGGCCCCAGCGGCTCGGGGAAGACCACGCTGCTAAGGTGCGCCAACCTGCTGGAGAGCGCCGACAGCGGGCGGCTGATTTTCGACGGGGAGGCGTTCCAGCTGGGGCGGGCGTCCCGGCGGGACGGAGCCCGGCTGCGGCGGAAGACGGCCTTCGTCTTCCAGGACTACAACCTCTTCCGGAACAAGACGGCCCTGCAAAATGTGACGGAGGGGCTGATCGTTGCCCGGAAGATGCCCAAGGCGCAGGCCCTGGCCGCGGCGCGGCAGGCCCTGGAGAAGGTGGGCATGGCGGACCGGGAGGACCACTACCCCCACCAGCTCTCCGGCGGACAGCAGCAGCGGGTGGCCATCGCCCGGGCCATTGCCGCCGGGCCGGAGATCATCTTCTTCGACGAGCCCACCTCCGCCCTGGACCCGGAGCTGACGGGGGAGGTGCTCTCCGTGATGCGCCGCCTGGCGGACGACGGGATGACCATGCTGGTGGTGACCCACGAGATGGGCTTCGCCCGGACGGTATCCAACAAAGTCGTTTTCATGGAGGACGGACAGGTGGTGGAGGCCGCCCCCTCCCGGGACTTCTTCCGGAACCCGCAGGAGGAGCGCTCCCGGGCGTTTCTGCGGACCGTCCTCGCCGGGGCGCTGGGGGAGGAAAGCGAGAGGATAAAATGATACATAAAAGGAGCCATATCATCATGAATCGAAGAACTTTTTGGACGTTTGCCGCCGGTCTGGCGGCGGCGCTGCTGCTCCTGGCGGGCTACGGACAGAAGAGCGGCGCCCCGGCGGGGGACCGGCTCTCCCAGATCAAGGAGCGTGGGGAGCTGGTGGTGGCCATGGAGGGCACCTGGTCCCCCTGGACCTACCACGACGAGAGCGACAACCTGGTGGGCTACGACACGGAGGTGGCCGCGGCCATCGCGGAGAAGCTGGGAGTGTCGGTCCGCTATGTGGAGGGCGAGTTCGACGGCCTGCTGGCCGGTCTGGAGGCCGGGCGGTACGACATCATGGTCAACGGGATGGACATCGACGAGGAGCGGCAGGAGAAGTTCGACTTTACCGACCCCTACGCCTACGGCCACGTGGCCGTCATCGTGAGGGGGGACAATGCCGCCATCCAGACCATGGAGGACCTGGCGGGGAAGCACACCGCCAACACCATCACCAGCACCTATGCCAAGATCGCGGAGCAGTACGGCGCGGAGGTCACCGGCGTGGACGATCTGAACCAGACCTTCGAGCTGCTGTTCTCGGACCGCATCGACGCCACCCTCAACGCGGAGGACAGCTACTACGACTACATGAAGGCCCATCCGGAGGCGGACGCGAAAATCGCCTGCCTGGCCCCCGATGCAACCCTGATTGCCATCCCCGTGCCCAAGGGGGAGACGGCGCTGGTGAAGGCCGTCAACGCCGCCCTGGCGGAGCTTCGGGAGGAGGGCGTCCTGACCGAGCTCTCCATGAAGTATTTCGACCGGGATATTTCCCAACAGTAAAGAAGATATGACAAAAAACCCCCCTCATGAAAATTGCTTTCATGAGGGGTATTTTTTCGGCTATCTTGCGGTCAGGAGGAGGATCCGACACCCCGGAAGCGGAACCGGAAGGTCATCTCCTCCGCCGGGAGCAGGAACTCCGGACGGGGCTTCGCCCCCCAGCTGTCGTCCCCGCCGAGGCCCATCTGCATGGCCGAGACCCGGACCACGGTGTGGTGCACGGGGGGCAGCTGGTGGGGATGGGCGGCGCTCTCCAGTTCATGGGGCGTCCAGGGCAGGGCGGAGAACTCCATCCGGTCGCCCTCGAACAGGAGCCCCAGGCCGCTCTCATCGGTGACGGCGGCCCAGCGGACGTCCGTGTGGTTCCCGCACTCCTGGGGGACCAGGTTGGGCCCCAGGCTGTCCTCGGCGGTGCTCTCCCAGATGCCCAGCTTTCCGCCGGACTTCCGGTCGCAGTAGGTGGCCTCCGGACCGGGGCCGTACCAGCGCAGGCGGTGGAAGTCCGCGTCCATCTTCAGCGTCACGCCGAACTCCGGGGCGGAGCCTAGAACCTTGGGGGCCTCGGAGGACAGGGCGGTCTCCACCGTGCCGTCGGGGAACACCCGGTAGGACAGGCGGCAGGCGGTCCCGGGCGTGGTGGGCAGGGCGTAGGTGTAGGTCATCTCCACCCAGTTCTCCCCCCGCTCGATTTTCCACGCCTGCTCGCCGGGTTTCAGACCGTCGGGATTCTGGCTGAGGGGGTAGAGGCTGGCGATCTTCCACTGGGCATACCGGGCGGGGGCCTTACAGCCCCGGTCGTTGGCGGTGGGAGCCCGCCAGAAACCGGGCTGGGGGATGGATTGCAGCATTTCCCGTCCGCCGTACCGGTAGGAGACCAGGCCGCCCATGGACTTGGAAAACAGGACGCGGAAGTCCCGCCCCCGGACGCCCAGGTTCCAGTGGCCGTCGATGACCTCCAGCGGTCCCGCAGGGCGCTCCCCCGCCGGGATGGTCCCGCCGCACCACTGGCCGAAGGCCACCTCGTGGCCCGCTTTCGCCCACAGCTCGTCCCGGCGCAGGCGGAAGGAGACGGACACGGCGTACTCCGTGTCCAGCTCCTCCGGCCACAGGGGCAGGTCATAGGTCCGTCGCTCCCCCGGGGGCACGTCGGTTGCCAGGGACTTCTCGTCTGTCAGCACGCCCTCCCGGTACAGCTGCACCCGGCAGTCGAAAGCGCCGCTGCCCGTGAAGAGGTGGCGGTTGACGATCTCCGCCTTGCCGTCCGATACGTGGATCTGCAAATTCTGATAGAGGTGCTTGACCTCCTGCATCTTGGGGGTGGGGGCGCGGCGGAGGCTGTCCACGATGCCGTCGCCGCTGAAATCCCCGTCGTGGGGCCGGTCGTCGAAGTCGCCGCCGTAGCCCTGGTATTTCAGGCCGTAGCGGTCGGTCCGGGTGACGGCCTGGTCGATATAGTCCCAGATAAACCCACCCTGGTAGGCCGGAACTTCGTCCGCCAGGCGGATATATACGTCCTGCCCGCCGAAGGAGGTGCCCATGGCGTGGCCGTACTCGCAGGAGATGGCGGGGCGGCTGGAATCCTTCTCCAGGGCCGCCCGGATGTCCTCCGCGGGCCAGTACATGTTGCTGAGGATGTCGCTGGTGGCGGCGTAGGCGGGGTCGTGGATGACGCTCTCGTAGTGGACGGGCCGGGTGTCCGCCTCCCGGAAGTAGTTGGACACGGCCAGCAGGTTCTCCCCGCTGTAGGACTCGTTGCCGCAGGACCAGATGAGCACGCAGGGCCGGTTCCGGTCCCGGCGCAGCATGGCCTCCCCCCGGGAGAGCACTGCGGCGCGCCACTTGGGGTCGCTGCCGGGGATGTGCTCCGCCAGGGGCAGGCGGCCCGCCATAACCATGTCCCACGCGCCGTGGGACTCCAGGTTCATCTCGTCGATGACGTAGATGCCGTACCGGTCGCACAGGCGGTAGAAAAAACTCTGGTTGGGGTAGTGGCTGGTGCGGACGGCGTTGATGTTGTTCTGCTTCATGGTGCGGATGTCCCGCTCGGTCTCCTCCTCGGTGACGCAGCGGCCGTGGGCGGAGGAGAACTCGTGGCGGTTCACGCCCCTAAAGAGGATGCGCCTGCCGTTGAGCTCCATGATGCCGTTTCTGATCTCGAACCGCCGCAGGCCCACCTGCTCCGACACCATCTCCATGGGGACGCCGCTCCCGTCAAACACCTCGATGACCAGATCGTACAGGTGGGGCTTTTCCGCGCTCCACAGCCTGGGGCTGTCCACGGGCAGGACGGCCTCCCGGTCCGCCGGGAGGGGGACGTCCGCTTCCGCGACCTGCCGCTCCCCGTCGTACAGGCGGCACACGGCGTGACCCTGACCGATGGCCTCCATGGCGATACGGACCTCGCCGAAGGTGAAGTCATCGTTAAGCGGCGTGGTGATCTTCATGTCGCGGATATGCACCGCCGGGATGGCGTACAGAAATACCTCCCGGAAGAGGCCGGAGAAGCGGAAGAAATCCTGGTCCTCCATCCAGCTGGCGTTGGTGTAGCGGAACACCTGGCAGGCCAGCTTGTTCTCCCCGGGGACCAGGTAGTCCGTCAGCTCGAACTCCGAGGGGGTGAAGGCGTCCTCGCCGTAGCCCGCGTAATGGCCGTTGCACCACACGGCCAGCCCGCTCTCCGCCCCCTGGAAGGAGACGAAGACCCGCTTGCCCGCGAAGCGCTCCGGCAGGGTGAAATACCTGACATAGCTGCCCACGGGGTTAAATTCCTCCGGGACCTCCCCGGGCTTCACGTCCTCCACGCCGTCCCAGGGGTACTGGACGTTCACATACTGGGGGCGCCCGTAGCCCTGGAGCTGGATGTGGGAGGGCACGGGGATGGTGTCCCAGCCCCGGCAGTCCATGCGGAAGAACTCCGGGACGGTCCCCCGGACGTTCTCCGCGTAGTGGAAGAACCAGTCCCCGTTCAGGGAGAACCGGGCGGGGGAGCCGTCCGGGAAGGCATAGAGGTGGTCGGAGTGGGGCGCCTCCCGGTGGTCCTCAAAAAATTCCGGGGATTTGGTCTGTGCATAGTCAAATTCTCTCATACGGCCTCCAGAACAATCAATTTTCCTAAGAAATCGCCCTCCATCCTGGGCAGCAGCATCCCGCCGTACATCCACCCCGCGCCGGAGCGAATTTCGCCGGTCTCGCCGGAGCGGTAGCGGGTGGTCTCATCCAGGCCCCGCAGGGGCAGCAGCACGTCCCGCCGCCGCTGGCGGCTCATGACGTGGACATAGTCGATGACGGCGGTTTTCCTGTCCTTGCTGACGGCCATCAGCGCGTCGTACTCGCCGTTCTCCCCGTAGGAGGCCAGGCGGTAGTAGTCCCCGCTGTGGAACACGGGGCCGACCTTCCGGTAGTTCTCCAGCTGGCCGGGGATCATGGCCAGCTCCTCCTCCGTGAGCTTGGTCAGGTCCAGCTCGTACCCGAAGCACCCCGGCAGGGACACCAGGCCCCGGGTGGCGAAGGGGGTGACCCGGCCGTTGGTGTGGCTGGGACAGGCGGCCACGTGGGCCCCCATGGTGGAGAGGGGGTAGAGGAGGGCCGTGCCCTCCTGGATGCGCAGGCGGTCGATGGCGTCGGTGTTGTCCGAGGTCCAGATCTGGGGGCTGTAGTAGAGCATCCCCGGGTCAAACCGCCCGCCGCCGCTGGCGCAGTTCTCCAGCAGCAGGTCCGGGAAGTCCCGGAGGAGCCGCTCCTGGAGCTCATAGACCCCCAGCACGTACCGGTGGAGCAGCTCCCCCTGCCGCTCCGGGGGCAGGCAGGCCCCGCCCACGTCCGTCAGAGCGCGGTTCATGTCCCACTTGATATAGGCGATGTTGGCCTCGGAGAGCACCTTGTGGAGCTGGTCATAGATGCAGTTCCGCACCTCCTGCCGGGAGAAGTCCAGCACCAGCTGGGTCCGGGACAGCATGGGGGGCCGCCCGGGGATTTGCAGGGCGTAGTCCGGGTGGGCCCGGTAGAGCTCCGAGTCCGGGGACACCATCTCCGGTTCCACCCAGAGGCCGAATTTCATCCCCAGCTTGTTGACCTCGTCCGCCAGGTATTTCAGGCCCCCGGGGAGCTTCTTCTCGTTGACGAACCAGTCCCCCAGGCTGTTGTCGTCGGTGTTCCGGCGCCCGAACCAGCCGTCGTCCAGCACCAGCATCTCGATGCCCCGCCCGGCGGCGGTGCGGGCGATGTCCAGCAGCTTCTCCGAGTCGAAGTCGAAGTAGGTGGCCTCCCAGTTGTTCACCAGGGAGGGCCGGGGCTTGTCCCGCCAGGGTCCCCGGGTGAGGTGGTTCCGGTACAGGTCGTGGAGGGCGTGGGTCATGCCGTCCAGGCCCGTGTGGGAGTAGGCCAGCACGGCCTCCGGGGCCTGGAAGCTCTCCCCGGGGGCCAGACGCCAGGCGAAGTCCTGGGGATGGATCCCGATGACCGCCCGAAGGAGCCCCTGCTGGCTCATCTCCGCCTGGGCCAGGAAGTTGCCGGAGTAGACCAGGTGCATGGCGTAGACCTGGCCGTGCTCCTGGGTGGCGGCGTGCTCCGCCAGGGCCAGGAAGGGCTGTTCCTGGTGGGAGGAGATGCCCCGCAGGGAGGAGACCCCCTGCCTGCCCCAGCCGAGGGGGCGGCGCTGGATCATGCGCTCATAGGCCCAGCTGCCGTGGAGGGTGATGAGGTCGAAGTCCCGGTTGTCCATGTCCAGGCAGGCGGAGAGGGCGGCGGTGAGGGTGACGGGCCTCTCGCCGCGGTTCTCGATGCGGGCGCTGCGGCAGATGACGTCCAGCTTCTCAAAGGCGGTGTACAGCAGGCAGACCTCCAGCCCCAGGAACCGGTCCCGGCAGCGGAGCTCCAGGGTGGCGCAGCCCCCCTCCCCGCCGTAGGTGGCGGGCAGCCCGGGGAGAGCGGGCTTTCCGCCGTAGATCCTGTGGGACACATAGGTCAGGCCGCAGACGCGGTGGCCCTCCTCCGTCTCCAGGGACAGGCAGCTCTCCCGGAAGTCCCCCAGGCCGTGGCCGGGATATTCCATGGGCAGCGCGTCGAAGAGGCCGACCTGCTGCCCGCTGTCCCGGAAGGGGTGCTGGTCGGGGCCAAGCCGCAGCAGATACCGCATGGTATCGTCCGGGATGCGCCGCCCGTAGTAGGCGTGGCACAGAAAGCCCTCTTCGTCCACGAGGTTGATCAGATAGGTGGAGTCGGGGGTGTCCAGGCGGAAACTCCGCTCCTGTTCGTTGTAAGAAATGCTCATGGCTGTTCCTCCGTTGCAGCGCGGCGATACGGTTCGCCGCAGAAAGATACGCCCGGGATGGGCATGGTTATCACGATGATACGAGGTTTCCGCCGCCCTGTCAATCCTTTCTTGGTAAAATTTCGCGGGCCCGCCCCCGCTTTTTTCGGCCGCCCGGGCAGGGGAAATTCTGTATATTCATAAAAGCATACAAAAACAATCCGTCAAATCGCGCAAAACAGGCGGGGTATCTCCCCACAGGTTTGGCAATTTGGCGAATTTTCTCTGATTTCGCTCAATATTTATACATTTCCAATGAAAAACTATTGACATTTTTCGGAAAACGGTGTATGCTCCCTATCACCCGGTAAAGAGAGACGGGAAGCAAGAGATTCCGATAAAATTACCTGTTGAAAGGGAGTTATTGTGATGAAAAAGTTTGGAACAATGCTGCTGGCCCTGGTGATGGTCCTGGGCCTGGCCGCCTGCGGCGGCGGAGATAAGCCCTCCGGGAGCGACCTGAAGACCGTGGAGCCCGGCAAGCTCCACATGTCCACCAACGCGGAGTTTCCCCCCTACGAGATGACCACCGATTCCGGCGGCTTCGCGGGCATCGACGTGGAGGTGGCCGAGGCCATCGCCAAGAAGCTGGGCCTGGAGCTGGTGGTGGACGACATGGGCTTTGACGCCGCCCTCACCGCCGTGCAGACCGGCCAGAGCGACATCGCCATGGCGGGCATCACCGTCACCGAGGACCGCCTGGAGGTCATGGACTTCTCCGACAGCTACGCCACCGGCGTGCAGGTGGTCATCGTCAAGTCGGACTCCCCCGCCGTCCAGTCCCTCGACGACCTGGCCAGCGCCGCCATGATCGGCACCCAGAAGGCCACCACTGGCTACATCTACTGCTCCGACACCCCGGAGAACGGGGGTTACGGCGAGGACCACGTCATCGCCTTTGATACCGGCGCCCTGGCCGTCATGGCCCTGGTCAACGGCCAGGTGGACGCCGTGGTCATCGACAACGAGCCCGCCAAGGCCTACGTGAACGAGAACCCCGGCCTGGAGATCCTGGACACCGAGTTCGCCGTGGAGGACTACGCCATCGGCTTCGCCAAGGGCAACACCGCCCTGAAGGACGCCGTCAACGCCGCCATGAAGGAGCTCAAGGACGACGGCACCTTCCAGGGCATCGTGGACAAATACATCACCGCCGAATAAATCAAATCGGAAGGGGCGGCCGGCGGGCCGTCCCCTTCTTTATAGAAAGAGAGGAGGCTCCCTTTTATGATCCAATGGCTGACCGACCTTGCCCCCAGGCTCCACAGGGCGTTTATCGAGGGTGAGCGCTGGAAGCTGTTCCTCCAGGGACTGGGCGTCACCCTGGAGATGACCGTCGCCGCCCTGATCCTCGGCGTGATCCTGGGCCTGGTGGTGGCGGTGGTCCGCACCGCCCATGACCAGCAGCGGCCCGGCCGCCGCAATCCCCTGATGGGCTTTTTCAACGGCCTGTGCGGGCTCTATACCACCGTCATCCGTGGGACCCCCATGATGGTGCAGCTGCTTATCTGGAGCTTCGTCATCTTCAAGACCAGCCGGAACAAGGTGCTGGTGGGCATCATCGGCCTGGGCATCAACTCGGGGGCCTACGTGGCGGAGATCATCCGGGGCGGGCTCATGAGCGTGGACCAGGGCCAGAGCGAGGCGGGGCGCTCCCTGGGGCTGGGCTACTTCGACACCATGCGTTTTATTGTCATCCCCCAGGCGTTCAAGAACATCCTGCCCTCCCTGGGCAACGAGTTCATCACCCTCTTTAAGGACACCTCCCTGGTCCAGGCCATCGGCGCGGCGGAGCTGACCTACTACGCCTTCACCATCGGGGGGCGGACCTTCGACTACATGCCGCCCCTCATCGGGATTGCGCTGATGTACCTGGTGGTGGTGATCGTCTTCACCTGGCTCCAGGGGAAGCTGGAAAGGAGGCTTCGGCAAAGTGATCGACGTTAAGAACCTCTCCAAGTCCTTCGGGGACCACCTGGTACTCCGCGGCATCGACCAGCACATCTCCCCCGGGGAGAAGGTGGTCATCATCGGGCCCTCCGGGTCCGGGAAGTCCACGTTCCTGCGGTGCCTCAATCTCCTGGAGACCCCCACCGGGGGGACCATCACCTTCCAGGGCCAGGAGATCACGGGCCCCAAGGTGGACATCGACAAGGTCCGGGAGCAGATGGGCATGGTGTTCCAGCACTTCAACCTGTTCCCCAACATGACCATCCGGAAAAATATCACCCTGGCCCCCGTGCGCACGGGGCTCATGAAGCAGGCGGAGGCCGACGAGGCCGCCGTGGCCCTGCTCCACCGGGTGGGGCTGGAGGAGAAGGCGGACGCCTATCCCAACCAGCTCTCCGGCGGGCAGAAGCAGCGCGTGGCCATCGTCCGGGCCCTGGCCATGAAGCCCAAGGTGATGCTCTTCGACGAGCCCACCTCCGCCCTGGACCCGGAGATGGTGGGCGAGGTGCTGGACGTGATGAAGGAGCTGGCCCGGGAGGGCATGACCATGGTGGTGGTGACCCACGAGATGGGTTTCGCCCGGGAGGTGGGCAGCCGCGTGCTCTTCATGGACGAGGGCGTCGTTCTGGAGGAGAACACGCCGGGGGAGCTCTTCGGCCACCCCCGGAGTGAACGCCTGCGCTCCTTCCTCGCCAAGGTGCTCTGAACCTTTTTCTTGAGAGCCTGTTTAGCATCTCCCCGCGCACGGTGACGATGGGTGTTTCTGACGGGGGCGAGGCTAGATTCCGTTCAGATCCTCGTCCAGCCAGGTGGCGGAGGGGGGCAGCGCCCGGGTGAAGATGCGGGCGTTGTCGGCGTCGTCCTTGCTCTGGTGGAACTTGAAGACGGTCTCGCCGGAGGCGAGCGCGCCGATGATCTCGATCTTGCCCCGGGGGTGGCTCATGGCGTAGCGGACGGATTTCCCGAAGCCGTTCTGCCGGGCCTTGGCGGCGTCGATGATCCGGAGGCCCTCCGCAATGGGGACCTGGAAGCGCTCCTTGACGCCGGTTACGGGGCGGCACTGGAAGACGTAGTAGGGGGCGATCCCCACCCGGGTGAGCCGGGAGAGCAGCTGCCCCAGCACTTCGCCGCTGTCGTTGACGCCCCGCAGCAGCACCGTTTGGTTGCGGACCTGGACGCCCCGCTCGATCATGGCCCGCACGGCCCGGATGGCCTGGGGCGTGATCTCCCGGGGGTGGTTGAACTGGGTCACCAGGTACAGGGCCTTCTTCTGGGCGTAGTGGGCGAACATGTCCAGAAATTCCTGGTCGCCGTAGATGCGCTCCGGGAGCGTCACCGGGATCCGGGAGCCGAAGCGGATGAAGTCCAGACGGTCGA
>ERZ778518.1759-NODE-1759-length-13448-cov-3.952139_pt1 | contig 13448 bp, 11 predicted proteins | sample MGYA00510340_ERZ778518 | MGnify/ENA primary metagenome ERZ778518 (study PRJEB29527, sample SAMN07138967) | mouse gut metagenome | material: feces | host: mouse | place: China:Nanjing | collected 2016-01-25 ... | reverse complement strand
CCTTTTTCTGCATGAGGGAAGAAGCCGGACTGGAATATACGATGCAGGGTCAGATGGTGCAGATTCTGCTGCGAAAACTGGGCGGCAGTGCTACAGCGGATTTTCAGACCCAGCGTTATGGTCTGTCCCTGGAGCCGGTGCGGGCGCTGGGGCCGGGAGAATACGAACTGGGACGCTTTCTTCTGGAGCAGGGCGCGAGACTGCGGACATATGAGGATTATAAGGATTTTCATGATCTTATGACCGGATTCAATACGTTAAATCCTGTGTATATTCCCTTTGCATGTGAACATAACAGCACTCTGTCGCCCTGTATTCTGAGGCTGTATGGAAAGGGCGTGCTGCATTCTGCAAAAGCTGCGCCGCTGGATCTGTCCTTCGCAGCTCTTTGCTTAAACAGTCCCATGATTTCCGCGGAGCTGATCTGCAATTACATAACAGCCAGAGAACACGGCGAAGAAAGCCCCCGGGGCAATTTGCAGATGTATCAGAGCCTTGCCCGCATTTATACCCGACTTGTCTCCGGCAGCGAAGTGCGCCAGCGTTCCAGGGGCATGACCGGCAAGACGATTATAGACTGAGGCGTGGCAGAACAGTTCGGAAAACACAGTATTTTTGAACTTTATATATCGGGAACATGTTCCCAAAGAGGAAACAAAAACAGCAGAAGTCCCAAGGCCCCGGATCAATTTCCGGATGTGTAGGCATCCTCAAGTGTATTCATGACAATAGGTTTGCTGGCGAAGCCTGCAATCTTTTGTTCATGACAATAGGTTTGCTGGCGAAGCCTGCAATCTATTGTTTTGGCTGTGGCTGTCAGGGCGGATGCGGAACTGGAACAGGAGGTTTTAAAATGGGGAAATCGTATGTTGTGAATGGAGCTACTTTAAAATGCGTTCTGGGGGCGGCGCCGTCCACCCTGACCGTGTTGCCAATGAACCGGGTTGAAGTGGGCGGCAAGGCGAAGGCGAATATCGGTGACTGCAAGCCGATGGTGAATATCAAACCCTTTGGCACCTGTGCCAAAATGGCGCCCCCCGTGCCCTGTACCCCTGTGATTGCCGGAACCTGGCTGAATGGGAAAACCAATGTAATGGTGGGCGGAATGCCGGCATTGACGAGCGATTCCATGGCGATCTGTTCCTGTGGCGGAGGCGTGATTAAGATACAGAAAGACGGACAGTGAGGAGAGCAGACCGGGAGGCGCATTGGATATGCCATATGGAGACGAAGATTTCATTGCCTGGATGGCAGTACTGATCGAACAGCAAAACGAAGAGGCCAATGAAGAAGAAACAGACGAAGAAGAGAGCGAAGATGACAGGGATGAAGAATAAGATTACAGAGAGAAATTCAGAACCAATCTTCTGCGGAACGCAAGTCAAACACAGCAGAGCCCCGGAGGGCCGCGGATAGATTTACGTGAGCGAGAGCGACCGGAAATCTATCCCTGTGAGCGGCAGGGAGGGGGTCTGCGGAACTGGAATAGGAGGCTTAAAATGATAATTGACGTGACCAGACTGCATGTCAGTCCTTTTGCAGTAGAAGCTATAGTGGAGATGAAGATAGAACAGTCTCTGAACCAGCATGCAGCCATGTATTTAAAAGGTATCGTACCAAAGGAAACAGGGGATGCCGGTGTGATGGATACGGATGATTCCACTGTGATTACGGTATCCGGGCCTGAGGATGTGATTTTCACCGGGCTTGTACAGGATATACGGGCATCTTTTGAGGGACAGGTATATTATTTGGAAGTATGGGCGGTGTCATTCAGTATCAAAGCGGATACGGATGTGCTCTCCCGTTCTTTTCAGGATGCAGGCATGAATTATCAGCAGATTGCGGAACTGATGGCGGGAGAGGGGGCGCTGACGGCCAGCATGGAAACATCGCCGTTGTCAGTTCATAACCTGCTCTTGCAATATCAGGAAACAAACTGGGAATTTTTAAAACGGATCGCTTCTCACGATCATTCGGTACTTTTGCCATCGGTTAAGGAGGCTTCTTTCTATTTCGGCATACCGAAAGGCAATCAGATGGGGAGCCTGCTTTCCTATCGTTTTTCGGTGGGGAAGAATATACGGCGTTTTCGAAAGTATTCCGGGGCAGGGGTAGAGGTATCGCCGGAAGATTCCATGGAGTATACGGTGACTGCGGATGACAGTGTTCTTTCCATCGGAGATACGGTGGATTATGGGGGCAGCACGTTGTTTGTGCGGGAAGCAGAGATTCATCTCAGAGATGCCATGCTCACCTGCAGCTATGTGCTTTGTCCGGAAAACGGATTAAAAGTCCCGGTGGCCCACAATCAGCATATCACCGGTTTGACACTGCCCGGGCAGGTGCTGGAGGTGAAGGAAGATACGGTGAAAGTACTTTTATGTGTGGATGAAAGCCAGGACACGGCCACAGCCTATGCCTTCCCTTATATTACGCCTTACAGTGCAGAGAATCATACCGGCCTTTATCTGATGCCGGAAGTGGACGATGTGGTACATATTCAGTTTCCTACGGAAGACGAAAGTCTGGCAGTGGCCCAGTCATCTTACCGGCAGGTGAGCAGTGACCGCAGCGTGGATCCGGGGATCAAATATTTGCGGACACCTCATGACAAAGAAATCAAGATCAGCGACAAGGAGATTCTGATTACGGCAAAAACTGGCGGTCTGTATGTGAAACTCAATGAGGACGGAGGGATTGATGTTTTTTCCCAGCATGGAATCCGGGTCAATACGCTGTCCAGCCTTGATGTGCTGGCAGGAGGACATATATCCATGACTGCCGGGGACAGCATTGTCCTGAGCGCGGGAAGCGGGTGCAGCATCAATGCAGGCAAGAGCATCCAGGCCAAGGCGGGGAAAGATATTGGCATGAATGCCGGAGAAAATATAACGACAAAGAGCGGCAAAGAGATGATCTTTTCTGCAATGGAAAAACTGGGGATGGAGACACAGAAAGAGTTTGTGCTCAATGCGGAAAAAGATTTGACAGTGGCTACCCAGAAAAAAATGTCCTTTTCTTCCAAAGAGGATATGGTGCAGGAGGCAAAAAAGAAAATGAATATCAGTGCCAAATCGGAAGTAGGTATTTCCTGCAAGTCCAGTTCCATCAAAATGGATGGTTCCATGAACCTGAAAGCCTCCACAATCAAAGAGAATTAACGTATGAATGAAGATTTCAGAAATGAATATATAGAAATAAACAGTCAGGCGCTGATGAATGCCAATCTGTATTATTTTTCTCATATGGAAGAGCTGGCCGCCCTGTTTGGGCAGGCGCTGGCAGATGCCTGTGAGAGAGTGGCGCAGATGCAGGCGCAGGGTTATGGCGACATTGAATATATGGAAGTGACCATGCTGCGGACAAGGCTGCTGATGCAGGATTACCGGATCCCCATTATGGTTTATGGCAGCGAGTGGTATGCTGATCCGGCTCAGATCCAGGCGGGGGAAATATCCGGAGATGAGATTTTCCGCTATTATAAGGATATGATGAAAGAAACGGAAAGTCTGGTCAAAAAATACCGGGCGAAACTGCCGGAGCGTATGCTGGAAAACTGTCAGTGCATGGCAGCGGGAAACTTCTGGAAATATGCGGATATGGCATGTCGCAGGGCTGTTATGGGGTTTTCGGCGGGAGAGATGCATATAACGGATGCATTTTGCGTCCGGGTCTGTGAATATATGGGCTATGGCCGGGTATGCCGGCGTTATACGCCGGAGATGGAACCGGACGAACTGAAAAAGTGGTTTGACAAAAAGGAAGAAACGGCATACCGTTTTCGGGATTTCCGGGGATGCGATTTGAGCGGGTGTGATTTCAGCGGCCTGGATTTGAGCGAGTGTGATTTCAGCGGATGCATTTTGGACGGATGCAATTTCGAAGAGGCAAATCTGGACGGAACCTGGTTTGATGGCAGCAGCATGAAGGAAGCGTGTCTTTCGGGAGCATGGGTTTCCGGTGCCAGGTTTGACGGCGCCAATCTGGAAAGAGCTGTTCTGGCCGGCGCTCATAGTGTATGCAAAATCAATGATTCCACGTGGATACGGCCTGACCGGGAATGGGTCAGCTTTGTGGGATGTGGGCTACATCAGGCGAATCTTACATTCAGTGCAATGGAAGAAGCGGATTTTCGGGGCGCTGATCTGACGGGTGCCATGATGAATGCGGTTCATAAAGAATATTATGAACTGGACGGTGTGCAGCAGGGACAGGTTTGCTTCTGTGAATACTGACAGGCAGAGACAGCGGATGGAGATGGAATAGATGGAATATTTTGTGATGAAACCTTTTACAGGGGGATGCAGGCTCAAAATTGTGAATCAGGATCCGGATATCCTGATTTGCAATGTTACGAAAAAAGGAGAACTGCCGGATTTTACCCTCCGGCCCTGCCTGCTCATCAGTGACCGGTTTAAAGAATTGCTGGAACAGTTCCTGCCATCTATGGATTTTACGCCATGTGTGAGGGAAGGGGAAGGCGATCCGTTTCTCTGGTCATTCCGGCCTCCGACCCTGGATGCGGAATTGGCCGGCTTCCGGGAGGATGGATCGGTCAGTGCGGTACAGCCTATGGGGCTGATGCCTGTTTTTATGGTTCCAAACTATAAAAAAATATCCTATGTGATCAATCTGGCTCTGGCGGAAAGCCTGCTGCGGCGCGGGTATCTGAATCTGGAACTGGAACGAATCGGGACGCTGGGAGGTGAATCGTATGAGTAAGGCCACAGACGGCGCAAAAGGATGTAAGGGGATGTCTGTAAAGCCTGACGCAAACAATCCGAAAGCGGACTGTCCCTGTGATGAGTTCTTACATTGCAGTACCCGTATACCATATGGCGCCAATATGTGGAGCAATGGCAACAGGCGGAAAAAAGCTATATCAAAAATCAGTTATCAGATAAACTCCGGCCGATTCGATCTTATAAAGCGTATCGGGAAAAGCATTGATAAAAAAGCCAGCTCCAAATCCAATGGATCCAAACCGAAAGCGATGGCTTTACGCAATATGGATGAGCATTGTGTGGAAACACGTATGGCGAAACTGAAAGTCGGGAATGCGGCAGGATTTACCAACTTTCAACGCCAGATGGTGATACGTGCAAATCTGGTGCAAAATGAGTTTGTCCTGCGGTCTGACGGGTACGATGAAGGGATAGATGAGTTTGAATATGTTATTCCATATCCCGGTGAAATTGTGGAAAATATGTGGAACGTGGATCACATAAAACCCAGATCAAAGGGCGCCTGCAATCGGTTTTGCAATGCACAACTCCTGAGTCGAAAGGCGAATATAAAGAAAGGAGCCAGCGGAAAAGGATGTCCCTGTGCAGAAGAGCGGGATCAACCTGCCAGTGGACAAAAAAAGTTTGATGTAAGCGGCAGTATAGGCGGTACACTCTGGCAGTGCTATACGGTCAGCAATGACAGAGAAAAGCCGCCGAATAAAATACCCACGTTTCCGCCCGGAATGATTAAAAAGTATCCGGAGGGTTGTAACATATGTGGTGTGGATAATCCCTGTGAGTGGTCAAAGGCATTGCAGGAAACATCTGAGACGAGACTGAGAAAAGAAATTGAAAAGATCAGTGGATAACATTGAGACCGGTGAGGGAGGGAACGGATGAGCGATACAGAAGAACGGGATGTAGAGGTACTGCCAATCAACAGCGTCGCATTGTGGGAAGGGTGTATACTGGCTTCCTGTGTGCATAGTGTGATGCTGACAGAATATCCTTTTACTCTGCGGGAGCATGCATGGTCCGGGGAACTGTATATGACGGAGAACAGCGAAGGCAAGGCGGCCCTTGTGTTTGACGAAAAAAAAGGGCTGGTTCTTGGTATGTTTTGCCTCTACGCAAGTGAGCGGAATGGACTGGTGATTACGGAACAGTATGCCGGTTCCCATTACAGGGAGGCGCCTTCGGATATACAGGAGATGGCACTGATGCTGTCTCAGTTGTTTGAGGAAGGGGAAGAGGAAAAGAAACTGCCCTATGTAACAACGGGCTTCTGGCAGGAGGATGGTCAGATACTCAGCCGGGATGATGAAGAGGACTGGTTGATGCACGGAGGGCGGATTCTGGAGCGTCAGATGGCAACGTTTGAAGAGTCCATGCCCTATTACGAAGAGATCTGTTCCATGGATGAACGCAGAGTGGAAATTGCAGAGCGTATCTACAGGGAACGGATTGCGTCTCATGAGGGGTCGGTGATGCTCACAAAAGAAGAAATAGAAGTGTTGCGGGAAGCCGGTCCTTATAATATGGAAATCTGCCAGGAGACATTTGAACAGTTCGGCGTTGTGTTTGAAGCATAGGCGGCAGGCGCTTATGAAAATGCGGGAGGAATGATATGAGTAAAGCGGTAATAGGAGCAAAAGGCTGCGGAAACCAGCCGGTAAAGCCTGATCCCAATAAACCCCAGGTGGATTGTCCCTGTGATGATTTTTTGCTATGCAGCACCCGCCTTCCCTATGGGTATAAAGCATGGAGCGAGAATTATGCGATGACAAAGTCAGTTATTATCTATTGCGGTATGGAGCCGGCTCTGTTTATGAAATATCCATACACGGGGTTTTATAAACGGGTTCGTGACATGGCCAGACAGAAGCAGATTAAACCGCTGATTTTGCATAAATTAACCGATGACCGGATTAAAAAACGTATTGCAAGGCTGGTTCTGAAAAATGGGGGTGATTATACATATTCTCAGAAAGATATGATTCTGCGGGCAAACCTGGTGGATAACAGGAGGATTTTGCGCTCGGATGGTTTTGGTGAGCTGAAAGACGAGGTGTATGAAAGGCTGCTCCCTGCTTCCGGCAATTCTCTTGATTGCGAGTGGAATATAGATCATATCAGAACCAAAGCGAAAGGCGGCTGTAATCGGTTTTGCAATGCCATGGTGCTGAGCCGGCATGCAAATAAGCGGAAAAGCGATAAGGGAAATGGCTGTATTTGTGCAGAAGTAAAAAAAACGGGGGCACCGGGACAGGAAATGTTTGAACTTGAAGAAGACGCAAAGAGTCCACGGCATGTACTCTGGCAGTGCTACAAGCTAAGCAATTCCGGGGAAAAGCCGGTGAATAAAGTGCCGGCTTTTCCGCCGGGAATGATGAAAGGGTATAAATCCGTCAAGATATGTGACAAGGATGATCCCAGTGAGTGGTCGGCTGAAATGCAGAAAAAGGCGACAGATACATTGCGGGCAAAGATCAGTAAAATCAGCAAATAATATACAGTGAGGACAAAAGGGATTCCTTCAGGTATCACACCTGTGGGAATCCCTTTGCTATGGGGGCTCTTAGTTACAGAGCTCGAATTTCTGTACCATTTTGTTTAACACCTCAGCCTGGGAAGCCAGTTCCTCGGATGTTGCAGATGTTTCCTGGGAAGCGGCGGAATTGTCCTGTATTCCGTGGGCAATTTCTTCGATTCCCGCCTGGAGCTGTTTCATGTTCTCCGCCTGGATAATTGCGTTTTCGGCCGTTTTCTGAATCATTTCATTAACATGGGTTACGACGCTTACGGATTCTTTCAGTGAGTCCATGGCGCCAATGGCAATGGTATTTCCTTTGTTGATTTCTTCCATTGAAACTTCAATCAGCTCTTTTGTGGTGTTTGCCGCTTTGGAACTCTCCAGAGCCAGTTTCCCGATTTCATCTGCGACCACGGCAAATCCTTTTCCTGCTTCTCCGGCACGGGCGGCTTCAATAGAAGCATTTAAGGAGAGAAGATTTGTCTGAGAGGCAATATCTTCGATTGTCTGAATGATTCCCACAACTTTTTGTGAGGTCTGATGGATTTCGTTCATGGCATCCATCATCAGCTTCATTTTTTCCTGTTTTTGTTCGATCAGTGTGGCGGCCTGTGCGGTTGCCTGTGCAGAAGCCTCTGCTTCTTTGCGGCTGTCTTCCACCTGCTGCGTAACAGTACTGGTAGTTGCCGAAATCTGTGCGATGGATGCCGCCTGTTCTTCTGCGCCTTCTGCCAGGATTTGAGAAGCTGAAGCAAGCTCGGTGGCTCCCACGGATACCCGTTCGGAACTTTCATTGATTCCCAGCATAACCTGGTTCATGGAATCGGAAATGTTGAGCAGGGCAGTTTTTATTTTCTGGAATTCGCCTACATAGTCGTGTTTCAGATTTACACTCAGTTTTCCGTCAGAAATCTGTGACAACACATCCGCTGTCTCGTTTATGTAGACGATATATTCCTTCAACCGATATACGGTTTTCTGGAAGGATTCACCCAGTTCTCCAATTTCATCCTGGCTTGCTATCTGGAGATTTACATCCAGGTTCCCGTCGGCAAGCTGCTGTGCCGTATGGTTCAACTGCAGAATGGGCTTTGTCAGGTTTGCGGCGCTTTTCCGGATGGTGAGGGCTATCAGTAATATCCCGATGGTAAAGAGAATAAACAGCGTGACAACCATTGCGGCCAGCATTGCGTAATATTCTGATATTGGCAGACTGCTCAGGACCACATATCCGGTATTTCCGGCGTGCTGCAGTGAACCATACTTTGTTTGGCCGTCTGCCTTATATTTCAGGAACTCATTGCTGCCTGACAAAACGGCATCCACAGCATTTTGGGATATGTCAACATCTTTGATATTTTTCTGGATAATATCGGTTTGGGGATGATACAGAAAGATACCGTTTCCGGATAACAGCAGCATGTACCCGTTGCGGCCGATTTTGTATTCGCTCATAATCCGGGTCATATGATCCAGAGCAATGTCCATACCCGCTGCTCCCAGGACTTCGCCGGTTGTATCATCAATTACCGGCGCGGCGGCGCTTAAAATCATTTTTCCTGTGGAAGAATCCACATAAGGCTCTGTCAGAATGGTTTTCTTTGTCTCAATACAGCCATACCATCCCCTGCCTGTAATATCCCAGTCGTCTCCGCTGACAAAACCGTCGGATTGCATCAGTCCGCTTGTATCCAGGTCAGAAATCCATACGGCCATGACATTTTCGGTATCGGTATTTGCGATATTCACAAGGTTTTCCATGACAGTATCCATTTTGTCTGCCTGCTGTATATGGCTGCCGGGTTTCGTTTCCCGCAGAACATATTTGATTTCCGGATTGGCAGCCAGTTGTTCCACACTTTTTGTATATTGCTCCAGAAATCCGGTCAGTTGGTTTGCGGCTGCATTGGATTCCTGTACCAGTTCGGTCTCCTTTGCGGTGATGCTTAACCAGCCTGTCATACAGATAGAGACAGCCGCTATCAGAATCAGTACAAAAATGACACTCCCTCCGATTTGGTAGAGAATTTCATCTGCGATTTTCTTTTTTGAATGTATCTTGTTATTTTGTTGTTTCATGTGACTCCTCCCAGTGCATCTTACTCCCTTTTTATTATTGTATCTCTGTTTTTCTGACAATACAATCTAAATTTTGAAAATTAGAGAACAAAATGATGTTTTGCAACGGTTCCGGATTTTTTCGCAGAGTATAAGGTATGGGAATCCGGATCGGTGCCAGGTGATAATGGACAGCCTGCAATACATAGTATGACAAGGGAAGGAGTGATGCTATGGCAATCATCCGCAGAATAGATCCCAGGGTGCCTGTTTCACATGGACGCCCCAGGGTCGCTGCTTATGCGCGTGTGTCCATGGAGACAGAACGGCTCTCGCATTCTCTTTCCGCACAGATCAGTTATTACAGCAATCTGATAGCAAACAATCCGGAATGGGAACCCGCGGGGGTATTTGCGGATTCCGGGGTCAGCGGTACCAGAATGGACAGGCGTGATGGCTTCAGGCGGCTGATGATGGCTTGTGAGGCGGGAAAGATTGATCTTGTGCTGACCAAAAGCATATCCAGGTTTGCCCGGAATACGGTAGATTTGCTTTCCACAGTCAGGCATTTAAAGGAAATCGGCGTGGAGGTATGGTTTGAAAAAGAACGAATTCAGTCTTTTTCCGGAGAGGGGGAGTTGTTGTTATCCATTCTGGCATCGTTTGCCCAGGAAGAGGTGTATTCTCTGTCAGAAAATTCCAGATGGGGCATTCGGAAAACGTATGAGAGCGGTACGGATGGCGTTCGGAACAAAAAGGTACTGGGCTATCGTTATGATGGGGAAAAATATGTGATAAAAGAGGACGAAGCAGAGATTGTGCGGTTTCTGTTTGAACAGACTGCTGCGGGATGGGCGCCGTCCCGGATCATCAGGGAACTGCACAGGCGCGGCGCAAAAACATGGAAAGGCAACGCGTTTATGTATGGCAGCATAAATGCAATTCTGCATAATGAGATTTACATGGGGGACAGACGTCTTCAGAAATCTTATGTGGAAGATTGCGTCAGGCACAATAAGAAGAAAAACCGGGGAGAATTGTCCCAGTATTATATGCCGGACTGTCATGAGCCCATTGTCAGCAGGGAAACGTATGCAAAGGTACAGGAAATCCTGAAAAAACGGGCTGATGGGATGGCGGCATATCCTTTTACGAGAAAAATCAGGTGTGGTGTATGTGGTAAGCTGTATACCAGAAAGCCGGCGCAAGCCGGTGGACGGGAATATGTTTACTGGATCTGTCAGAGCAGGAAAAAAGCAGCGTCATCCTGCACTGGTGTGAATCTTGCAGAGAAAGAGCTGGAGAAGATTTCTGCGGATATATTGGGACAGGAACTGTTTGATCAGGCAGTATTTGCAGAGCAGATCAGGGAGATTCGGGTGTTGGAAGATAAAAGCCTTCTGTATTGTTTCCGGGATGGAGAGATGAAACGGTGGCAGGGGCTGTGTCGGTGTCAAAAGGGCCCGCCCTGAGCGAAAAGAGAGCGGGCAAAAACAGAATCTGATCATATGATGGAAATAAGGAAAATAGAATGGGTTATTACCATGACGTGTGAAGAAAGAGTAAAGTCGGAAGAGTATCGGGAGGTTTTGCGGGACTATAAATATACGGAGGCTGAAACTTCAGAAGGGGTATATGATTATTGCAGGGTGGAGGTGGATTCCGATATTTATATCATTTATTTTAAACCAGGTCTGGGAACGCCCAGTGATATCAATCTGTTTCCCTATTATGAAATCCCCAAATGTTATGGCCTGATGCAGCAGGAAGAAACGGATGGCAGTCAGATTTTTGATTCTCTGGCATTGGCGGAAGCGGGGATTCTGCAGATACAGAAGGAACCTTTGGCGCTGACAGGACAGGGCGTGATTGTGGGGTTTATTGATACCGGAATCCGGTATACCCAGGAAGTGTTCCGGGATGGCAGCGGCGGCAGCAGGATATTGGCCATATGGGACCAGACTTTAAATGAGGGGATCGCGCCGGAAGGTTTTCTCTATGGGACGGAATATGTAAAAGCACAGATTGATGATGCACTGCAGTCGGAGTCTCCAAGAGAAGTCGTTCCAAGCTGGGATACGAATGGTCATGGCACTGCCATAGCGAGTGTGGCGGCGGGAAGTCTGCTGGACGGAGGCAGACGGTTTACCGGCGCAGCGCCGGATGCGGACATTGTTGTTGTAAAACTCCGGGAAGCGAAACAGTATTTGAAAGAGTATTATATTCTGCCGGAAGGGGCGGTGGCCTATTCCGAAACGGATATTTTGATGGCTGTAAAATATCTGGAGGCATTTGCCGTGGCAAGACAGCGCCCGGTGGTTATCTGCCTGGGAATCGGAACCAGCTATGGCAGCCACACCGGTTCTTCCGCGCTGGACCGCTATCTGAATATTGTGGCGCAGAGAAGAAGCAGGGCGATTATTGTATGCGGAGGCAACGAAGGAGCCGCAGACCATCATATCCAGGGGCAGGCCAGCTCCGCCCCGCAGAGCCTGGAAATGCGGGTGGGAGAAAATGAAAACGGATTTTTGATGGAAGTATGGGCGGAGGGCCCCAGCCGGTATCAGATGACATTGCGCACTCCGGGGGGTGAGACTGTCAGCCGGATTACAGGAAGCGGCAGAAGGACAGAAACCTATAGCTTTGTATTTGACCGGACGGTAATTACGGTGGACAGTTTTCTGCTGGAAGAAAGTACGGGCCGAAGTCTGATTATATTCCGGTTTGTGGAACCCACCCAGGGCGTATGGACCTTTACCATCCGTGCGGACGTAGCGATTGCCGGGGGGACATTCAATATCTGGCTTCCCATTGAAGAATTTTTACAAAATGACACACATTTTCTGCGTTCTGATCCGGAGATTACTTTGACGGCACCTTCCATGGCGCAGGGCGTCATTACCATTACTGCATACAATGATAAAGACGGGGGATTTTATGAAAAATCGGGACGGGGGTTTACGGCAGACAGGCGTGTAAAACCGGAGTTTGCGGCGCCGGGAGTTAATATCTCCACTTCTTTGGGCAAACGGACCGGGAGCAGCCTGGCGGCGGCCATTGCCGCAGGGGCATCGGCACAGATGATGCAGTGGGCGGTGGTAAACGGGAACTATCCCCTGGCATCCGGCAGAGAACTGAAATACTATCTGGCACTGGGAGCGGTGCGGGAGAGCGGCATCGAATATCCCAGCAGGGAGTGGGGCCTGGGCAAAATCAATGTCCAGCATACGTTTCAGGAGCTTGCGGGGTTGTTCTGATAAGGACGTAGCATGAGATGGCTGTTTAATCTGTAAATGTACAGTAGATAACACTGTTTGAATACTTTTAAATGGCTGATTGCGTGACATGAAGGCTTAAAAAATGGGGAAACTCAAAAAAGGAAGTGTATCTTGTAATTAAAATTTGCATATGCTATAATGTCAGTAGACAAAAAGCAGTGATAAGTCCATGTGGACAAAGAAACGACCCCCCGAACCGTATTGCCGTACAGTTCGGGGGTCTTCTTTTCTTTTATACTGGAAAAGCACCCAGTAGGTTATTTGTTGTCCTTATGACCGCCATCTAACCATTTGATGATGTAGTGACAAGCTACACCAGCCGCAACAGCGAAGCAAATCGGGAAGATTGTAGTAAATCAGAACACGCACAACATAATCACTAAGACGCATACCCACACGAACCTCAAAGCTGTGGACTTTGGCTTTTGCACAAAAAGAAAGGACAAGCCTATAGTACCAGTATTCAGAGTAGAAAAAGGGACAGCTTCGGGAAATGGAAGGGAAAAGAGATTGATACAACATAGATATTCATTTATGCCTTAATTACCCTTTATCAACGGCAGACAGCCAAGTCAAGGATTTACCGCTTTAGCGGCGTTTACGTCCTTGACTTGGCTGTTTGGCGTTGATAGTCTGTGAAAGGCATAAAGAAGAATTTGCGGGGCTTGTGTTCCTGCCTGCTGAAGATATGGCGTAATATTTATATTTTCTTTTTGCAATTAACCTTAACCTTAACATTTTTAAAAAACTATTGACAAGCAAAAAAAAATTCCTTATAATTTTTTTGTAAAATTTTGAGTGGACTTTTCCGGATTGATATGTCATCTTTTTGCCACACAGTTATCAGTT
>ERZ778518.1744-NODE-1744-length-13547-cov-5.308183_pt1 | contig 13547 bp, 9 predicted proteins | sample MGYA00510340_ERZ778518 | MGnify/ENA primary metagenome ERZ778518 (study PRJEB29527, sample SAMN07138967) | mouse gut metagenome | material: feces | host: mouse | place: China:Nanjing | collected 2016-01-25 ... | reverse complement strand
GGCACGGATTGCTCCACTGGTGTTTGAGACCAGCGCGTCTACCGATTCCGCCATCTGGGCATCGTTGCGGGTGCAAAGTTAATAATTTTTTTGCTTCCCGCAAATAGCATTGACATTTTTTATTCAAATCTGATGCGAGATTTGCGCAGAACTTTCCATGCGCCGTTCTCAAACATCGCTGTGCCGGCATTCTCAGTGATGATACTTCCCGCTCCTGCGGTGTCTTCGATATCGATCGCTGTGCATCCTCCTGAAAGATATTCCACAGGGTTGTTCAACGCCATATCGGCAACCTCTGGCATGTCGAGCACATGGAATGTGCCTACAAGTCCGTCTCTTGTCTCAAGCTTATAGATGGTATGACCAGGATTGGGACGGCGATCCGCCCTCACAAAGAGCCCTCTGCCGTTAACACGCCCGAGATAAAGTTCTGTCACTGCATTTCTTGTCGCATTCTGACGCACAGGCGCGGTTTTGGGTTCCGAAGCAACTCGGCTCTCCTCTTGCCCCCCTTTCAATTGGGCAATCTCCTCTTTGAGCGATTTTATATCGGACCGCAACCTTTTGTTTTCCGCCTGCGATTCCTCAAATGCCGCCTTATACTCCTCCATGGCTGCCTTTACAGAGGTATACTGTTTGCGCAGATCTGCGTTTTCCCTTGCCTGCGAAGCATTCCCGGAGTCTCCGGCACCGCTACGTTCCAATGGTTCTGACTGCTTTTTCATCATGTTGGCAGCGAACACCACAAGCCATACAACCACTCCGATCAGCACCACGAGCACAAGAACATAAATCCATGTGCCGCTGTCTTCTTTCTTATATTGACGGTCTTCCGTGTCACGGGCAATTGCGTCCTGGTCGGCGAGTATGTCTTCCTGTTTCTCCTGAATCTGCTCCGCCACAGAGGGAGCCGCCGGTTCCTCGGCTTTTGGCGCCGCCTCGGCGGGAGAGGGTTCGGCATCCGGCTTGACCTCCTGCGACACAGAAGACGCCGTCTTAACCTCCTCTTTAACCGCTTCTTTTGCAGCGGGAGCGGCGACCGTCATGGCATTTATGCGCTGTTTCACACGCGAACGCGCCACCTTGCCTTTCTCGGCAAGATTGGGAGATGTAAAGAAAGTCACACCCCAGAACTCCACGAGTTTAGCCTTGTCCCATGAAGCATAGTCGGAAGGAACTTTCACTGATTTAAAAGCCTTGATATTCTCTTTCTCTTTGGCTTTTAGCTTTGATTCAAGCTGCGACATGGTCGTTGCCTTGAAATCGTCAAGATATCCGGAACCGTCGTTGGCATATCTCAGATAAGCCTGGGCTGTTATTGTTCTCGCCTCCTCCATCTCCTTGTCTGTTACGGCAAACAGGGGAATAGCGAATACCGCCAGAACTACAGAAGCAATTATTCTCTTTATCATATTCAATTGTTGTTTTATACTTAAGCAGGTTTTTATAATCGTGGTGTCTGCCGTTTCAACAGTCCGTCACAGTTTCTTACGCAGTCGCGCCACCGGAATACCCTGACGGTCACGGTATTTTGCCACCGTTCGCCGGGACACATCATAGCCACGCGCCGTCATCTCTTCCATTATCTTCTGGTCAGACAGCGGATGACGCTTGTCTTCCGCCTCCACCATCGCCGCGATCTCCGCCTCTACTTTGCGGTTTGTAGCTGCATTGCCGTCTTCCGCAGTCTCGCCTATGGAGTCGCTGAAGAAAAAACGCAAGGGGAATATACCCCAGGGGGTAGCCACAAATTTATTGGTTGTGGCACGCGAAATTACAGACAGATCGAGACCCGTAAGTTCCGACACATTCTTGATCATCATCGGGCGCAGTCTATATACATCTTCCGTGAGGAAATACTCCTTCTGAATCTTCACGATAGCGGACATCACCGCCATCATGGTCTGCTGCCGCTGAGTCAGCACCCGGATGAAATCACGCGCATCATTATAACGGCTCACTATAAACTCTGATCCTTTCTTTGGTCTCCCTTTGGCGGTACGCTCAAGATTCGCCATAGCCTGGTCGAAACTCTGTTCTATCTGCAACTCTGGAATCCGGTTGTTGAGCGTGATTGTCAGTTCTCCATCTTCATTGTTCACTATGAAATCCGGAATAATGACATTCGCCTCCTCCGCAGGATCGGAACCGAGTGCGTTCCCAGGTTTCGGATTCAACGACAATATGAGAGCGAGTGCCGCGTCTACCCGCTCCGCCGGAAGATGAAGCTGCGATATGATGCGATGCTTGTGTTTCATGATAAACGCGTCGTATGCATCACGGATTATGAGCAACGCATCATCACGCGTTTCACCGGAAGGAAGCGTTTTCAGCTGAAGTTCAAGGCAGTCTCTGAGTCCGAAGGCACCGATGCCAGCCGGTTCAAGAGAACGCACGGCATCAAGAGCCTCCCGGGCTTCTGTGTCATTGACATCTATGCCCGGACCGAAAGCCATGTCATCTACAAGATTCGACAGCGAACGGCTGAGATATCCGTTTGAATCAAGATTGCCTACTATATATCTTGCGGCGAGCTCAACCTTCGGAGAAAGACGCCTTTCGGAAAGCTGGGCATAAAGATGGTCATAAAGCGATTCCGACTCATCGGCAGGCGTGAACACCGGTCTGTCATCATCATTGTTTCCGGCAAAAAAAAGGGGATAACGTCCGGTATCCTCCTCATGGGTTTCCTCTTTGACACCCAGAGCCGGATTGTCCTCAAGTTCGCGCTCGACCGCCTCGTCGAGTTCGGGCGCATTGAGTTCCAACAGCTTGACAAAGCGAAGCTGCTGTTGCGAAAGACGCATCCCGATGCGCTGCTCCATTTTCAGACTCTGTGCCATAGACGTGCTAAAAAAAACGGAACCGCAATTGGCACGGTTCCGATTTTGTACAGAAAGTGGGACTCGAACCCACACAGCCGGTAAAGGCCAAAGGATTTTAAGTCCTTCGTGTCTACCATTCCACCATTTCTGCATCCTCTTTCCGGTCTCGTCCGGAGTTCAACTGCAAAATTAGTTTCTTTTCATGAAATTTCCAAATAACTTTCCAACCAATTTCCCGATTAGCCATTAACTTCCAATGAATCAAACAATCCTGCGAGCCTAATTGTTGATTATTTTAAACATGCACCCGCAAAACAGCCCGCTTGGCAAATTATTTTCTGCATGTGCATGACTTTGTTGAAGATTACTTATTTCTAAAATCATTCATATGGAAGCAACATTCAAAGGAAATCCTGTCAGACTTTCTGGCGAACTGCCCGCAAAAGGCACCAAAGCACCTGCATTCACCCTTACAGGTCAAAGTCTCAATGACATTTCACTCGAAGATCTACGCGGAAAGCGTGTTGTGCTGAATATCTTCCCCAGTCTTGACACCGATGTATGCGCCGCATCTGTGCGACGTTTCAACAAAGAGGCTTCGGAACTTGACAACACAGTCGTGCTCTGCGTCTCCGAAGACCTCCCCTTTGCCGCAGCAAGATTCTGCACCATCAACGGCATTGAAAACGTATCTACCGCCTCTGGATTCCGTTCCGATTTCGGTAAAGAATATGGTGTAGTCATTGAAGAAGGTCCCTTACGCGGACTGTATGCGAGAGCACTCGTAGTGATTGACGAGAACGGCAAAGTCATCGGCACCTCACTCTGCAAGGAAATCACGGAAGAACCGGACTATGAATTTGCAATAAGCCTGCTGAAACAAGCTTAGAACATCCTCTGGGAATTGAGCGGCGGCAATAAGAACTTGTTGAAAAATAAAAGTTAATTTGCTTGCCATACAATCACCTGATAAATATCGCGTTAATATAAATGAGTCCGAAACCTCAGAGCTGTTGAAAAAAATTTATCAGCAGGTTTCGGACTCATAAATTTAACCGATAAGCGCGATGAAAGCCACTTCAGCCAAGAGAGCCGCAATGGTCCTGTTTTCCACTATTATTTTTTACTGTGCCGCCTGGGCAGAAATAACCTCCCCCTTCGAAGCCATACGTTCACACCGGCAATGGATAACCATCAACACTCCCGACCCATCCGGTCTTGATGATGAAGAACTGATGCTCAGGGCAATGGATATTATAGATATACGCCTTCAGGAACCGGAGACAGAAAGGATTCTTATGGTTGCCGCGCGTAAAGTGCCGGAAGTCAAGGATTATGTCAACTGGACTGCGACCCTTGACTGTGACACACTCTTTCACAGGAAACGGGAAGCCCTGCTCGGCATGGCAAAGTATCTTGATTCGCAGAAACCGGGGTGTTATGCTTCGAGGAAAATCAAATCCGAATGGCTCAATATAGAAAGCATGTTCCGCAATGTGCTCGCAGAATATGACTCTCTTATTCATGAACAGGGAAAAATATGCGGCATTTCGACTGACAGCAGAGAGAAAGCATTGCACCTGTCTCTGAAAATAGCACGCTTTGACGCACGCAGCACTCTCGAACAAACCGACAACCCTCTGTATTATCCGGAATTGTGGCGACTCGAAGACGAAGTGCTGGCAATGTATCCGGCAAACTCCACCGATTCTTCCGCATATCGCATGCAGCTTTACACTCAGCTCGCCATGCTGAAAAATCTCCCTCAGGATGACCTTAAAGTAAGACTGATGCTGCCGGACAGAAAGAATCCATATGACAACGGCACTCTTTATGAATATACAGGCGCCTTCAAAGATTATGCCTGCAACAGCGGCTTCTACCTTGACAAGGCTTTTGAGATCAGCAAAAAGATACACGGTCCATACCATCCGGCAACAGCCGCCTGCGCATATTTCCGCGCAGACTTCAATATTAACAACATCACGATCGATTCCGAGACCGCAGACAACATACGTAATCTGAATGATTTCATGTCGATGTATTATCCGCGTCGTTCGAACGAAGGCAAACTGTGCCGTCTGCTGAAAGCCACGGCTGATTTCCAGTTTTCCGGAAATCCGGGACTTGGCGCGGAACGCGACGAGATATTGGAAATCTCACGGCTGAGTTACGGCGAATCAAGCCCCTATTACCTCAACACCCTCACACGGCTGACAAGCCTGGCGGTTGTTTCCGAACCTGATTACAAACCGTTTGTCGACTTCTTCGAATCCGAATGCAGACGTATATTTCCCGATGCGCTGCCGCAGACATTGTGGCAGATCTACAACTGCTCGGTCATCGGACACAGGGATCCCGAGAATTGCATGACAAAGATGAACCGTCTCAAAGACACCTATATCCGTCATCATGACGGCAGCGCACTTTCCATAAAGGTCGGTGAAGAACTGGCAGGATTCTTCAGTAACATGGCTTACAATTTCGAGGCGGCAAAAGAGGTACACAATACATTGGCGGATGATACGGAAAAACTGTTCGGAAAACACTCAGCCATGCATTTCATAGCACTCAGAAACCTTTTTAACGTCTCCACGACCGGAGTCGAAAAGCTGGATACCGAACACATGTCTGCCATTATACGCACTGCGGAAAGCAAGAATTTTCCGGCAAAGGAGATTGTTCTCAACACACTGAGAAACACCCTCGCCGATTATCTATGGACAGCAGGTAATTATGAAAAAGCACAGACCGTCTATAAAAAAATACACTCCGGTCAACCTGCGGCAGACTGTCTGCGCGAACGTGTACGCGACGCCATATGCCGCATACTCTCCGGGAAAGAGAAAAACTCTCTTGAAGATCTTGCGGCTGCCACACGAAAGGAGATTGACTCGGCAACCCACACCTGGCTGTCACCCGGAATCTTATCAGAGCTTGCCCGATATTACGACCTTACGGGCGAACCGGAAACCGCAGTCGGCTTTCTTGAGAAAGCCATCGAGGCGCACAACTATCAGACTAACTATTCTCTTGACGATGAATATTTCGACATATCCGGAGAATTGGCGGCATTGTATGAAGCCACCAACAACAGAACGGCAGCCGCACGCCTCATAGCATCCGACAGGGAATGCATCGGTAACGCACACAATCTAATGCCGACATATTCCCTTGTAAACTATCTCCTCGGCGGCTACTACAGGGCACTCTCACGTCTGGACCACAATGCTGCCTTCTTCTACCTCGGCGCGGCAATAAATGCCATTCAGCAGATCGGTGTCACATCAGGCGGTTCCGATGACATGCAGTTCTCTCTGGGAATTTCCGGTTTTCAAGCCATAACAACACTATTCGTCACCATTGACAGGCAACTTAAAGAGGCTGCAGAATATCTTGACAGTGATGACTTCAAAGCATATAATGTAGACATAGACCTGCTTCTCGGGCAGTTCACGCAATGGATTCCCGCAATTAAGGAAAACATGACCCGGCTTGAACGAGATTTCCCGACATATGATCCCGAATACAGGACGAATCCCCGCTACCACACACTGCTCGCTTCTTTTGGTGCATTTTACCAGGCTTGTGAACATGACTATGCGAAATCAGAAGAATATCTGCTGAAATGTCTCGACCTTGTGGCGACTCCGGTTGACCGCAAGAATATACTGTTTAACCTTGCCGGACTTATGGAACTGGCAAAAGACTCCGTAAAGAACGACCGTTACCTTGACCTGGCATACGAGACAGTAGAAAAGAATCCCGACAGGATGAGCGACACTGACCGTATCGGCGCACTGGCATACAGATTCAACAGAAGTCTCAAAGCCGATGACATCAAGACTGCCACGGACTACGCACGCAGGATATACGCGGAGAACCGGCGCATCCTCGACAGTAATTTCCAGCTCATGTCTTCAGCCGAACAGGAGAGAGTGTTCAACACATTCGGTGACCCAGCATGGGCGCTAACGACTCTGCTTGACAAAGACCCGCAGAATCTTTCTGCCGAGGCTTACGACGCGGTTGTATACCGCACCGGCATGCAGCTCCGCTCCCAGCAGGAAACCCGACGCATCATAAATGAAAGCAAGAATCCGGACATAAGGCTTGTAGCAGATTCCATAGCCACACTCAGAGCATTGCACAAACAAATCAACATCACTCCCGACCAATGGCTGACTCAGGAGGGAAGCAAAGGCTACAACGAAGCCTCACGGCTCGCCTTCAACATAGAAAGACTCGAGATGGAATTGCTCGATCTTACCTCAGGAGAGAGGAAAGCGCTTAACCGGGATATTACATGGCAATCGGTAAGCGCGGCTCTGAAACCATCTGACGCTGCGGTGGAGTTCGTTATCTCCGGCTCCTACATCATGGCTCTCGTGGTCAGAAACAGTTCCGAAAAGCCGGTTCCGGTGAAATTATGCCCGTTAAAACAGTTTTCCGCCGCTCTTGAATCAGTCAATGCAAAAAACTCGGCGACAATGGCGAGACGCCTGTATCGCAAAGAATCGGCAGTTGATCTGTACAGACTTTTATGGCAGCCGCTCGAAACAGCCATCGCAAACGCTGAAACGATATATTTCAATGCGCCGGGAATATTGCATTCCATCGCTTTCAACGCAATCGAGACGCCTGATGGAGGATACCTTATGGATCGTTACAATCTCAGGCAGCTGACAACGACCGCTCAGGTAACTCTGCTTACGGGGGAGAAAACCGCTCCTAAGTCGGCAGCACTTATGGGAGATGTCATCTTCGACCCCTCGCAGGCTGCATCGGCAGGCATCATGCCCGAAGCCACCGGCGAACGAGCCGTTGAAGATGATTATTCCCTTAACGATTTCGACAGCCGCGGAATAGCCCGCCAGTATTTCCGTTACCTGCCGTTCACCGCCACTGAACTCAAGGAAATCTCGCAGACATTCGGAAACAGCGGGGCATACTCCGCAGTGCGTGAGAATGCATCAGAGAAGAGACTTCGCGAGATGTGCGCGAAATCGCCGGATGTCCTTCATCTTGCCACTCACGGTTTTTTCATATCATCGGAAACGGATGCGATGCGCGTGCCTTTCATGAGACGCTATTCCTCGCAGATAGGTTCTCCCATGCAACGCTCGGGAGTTGCACTTGCCAATGCCGAGGCAACATGGAAAGGGAGCGCTACACCACCGGAAGACAGCGACGGCATACTCACAGCCGCGGAAGTTGCCACCCTTGACCTCAGAAAAACACGGCTTGTGACACTCTCTGCCTGTGAGACCGCTCTCGGAGCATACAACTTTGAGGGAATACACGGCCTTACACGCGGTTTCAAACAGGCAGGCGCCAAGTCTCTGCTCGTAAGTCTATGGAGCGTCAACGACAAATCGACTGCCTTATTCATGTCGGCTTTCTACCGCAACTGGCTCCGTGGCGGCGATCGCCATGCTGCGTACCGGCAGGCTGTTGACGAAGTGAGAGAGCAATATCCCTCCCCATTCTACTGGGCGCCTTTCATCATGCTTGACTGACAAACCGGAGTGTGTGCCCATCGCATGAACAAAGCCGGGATTCTTTCAGCACATCTTCCAGCTCGGGGGGAATACGGTAAAGTTTCAGCACACGGCTTCGCGGGTAGATATTGAAAGCCGGATTCCGGCTGTATCGCCATTCGAAACTTGCCACATTGCCGGCGGCGCAAAGTTGCCGGTGTATGTCGAAAATCCGCGAACGGGCACATAACGTGACGAACCGCTCTCCGCCAGACATCCGTATCAGACATATATAATGGTCTCTCACTGCACGGTCGGAAGCATTTTCCTCTGCCGATGAACGGTGGGAGACAGTGACTCGCCGCTCGTGACGGCTGTTGACGGCATCCATCATTGTCCGGAACACCTTCCCGTGAGCCGAAGTATCCCGCAGCCCGTTGACATGGATATAAAGATGAATCATTTCATGGATAATCGTATCTTCTATAACCTCTTGCGGCAGGTCAAGACGGTTGCTTATCCATATTGAGAAATCAGCATACCGCCAGCCGCGTCCGTCGCGGATTCTGCGGAACTTCAGACAACCCAAAGCCCGACGGGAAGAACTCACATGCAACTCCACTTCCGGAAGAGTGCCGGCAAAGCACTCCCGGTTGAATTGCCGATAACTGTCGGTTATGAATTTCAGACTCGCACGCATGCCGATATCCGGATTATTGAATACTTACTTACAATAAACGTTTTTATTCATGAACAAGTATATGGTTTTTCGCCAAAACTGCGTTTCATTTAAAGATACGCATGTATCAGCTTAATCATACGCAAATACGGGTCTCCCGTTACAGGCGGGAAACCGTTTCTGTTTTGCGAAAAGATGCCCACTATAAACCTAATTATAATTATAATTAAAATGAAGAAAGTTTTATCTCTCGCGCTTCTCGCGCTCGTTTTCATTCTCCCCTCATGCGGTTCCTCTCAGGGCAACGCAGAGTCTGTAAACCAGAAAATCGAAAAAGGGGAACAACTCTCCCAGGAGGATTATTCCGTCATGCTCGATTACCTTACAGATGCTATGACATCGGCTGAAAACAAACTCAAGGAAATCGGCGATGACAAGGAGAAACTGAAAGATTTCGAAACTCAGATGGACAAGAACTATCCCTACTCCGAGACTTTCATGAAGAACCTCTCTTCGGCTAAAGACCTTGATGACGCCAACAAAAAGAAGTTGCAGGAACTCTTCGCCAAGGCAATCACTATCTCCATGCAGATGTCAGGAAGATAACCTTCTCCTGTCAAACAGACAGAAAGGCTTCAATCCCGCGGGATTGCAGCCTTTCAATATTTATCAGTCAGGCTGACCAAGGTCAGCTCTTTCTGTCTGTCATGTCCGGAATGTCTCACTCCGCAGGACGCTGGATTCCATCTTTCTCGCAACGCTTTGTCATTGCCTTGATACGCGCCTCTGTTTCGGGATGCGATGAAAACATCTTGTCCATATAGCTCATCTTGACACCGCCGTCCTGCTCCATCTTCCGGAACTTCTCGAACGCCATCACCATACCCCACGGATTGCGGCCTTTGGAAACGAGGAAGTCATAACCGCAGTTGTCTGCCTCGCGCTCCTGTTTCTGAGAGAACTTGGCACCGATAAGCGACTCGCCGAGCGCACCGAGCTGAGAATCTGTCAGAGCCGCCACGGTATTGTTGGCTGCACCCGCTGCATCTTTCAGCGCACCGGTGAGAAGAGACTGACGGAACGCATTCTTTGAATGACGCTTCATAACATGACCGATCTCATGACCGATGATACCCATAAGCTCGTCATCGCTCATGATATCCATGAGAGAAGAGAATACGCGTACACTACCGTCGGGGCAGGCAAAAGCGTTGATGTCGATGACATGATATACCTTGAAATTCAATGGAATTCCATCAGCATCGGTTATACCTTCGGTAAGCTTGCGAAGACGCTGAGTGTAGGGATTGTCTTCAGGCAAAACAGGATTGTGTTTGTCCATCCAGTCAACAGACTCCTTTACATATGCCGCCATCTGGGCATCGGTAAGAGTGGCAGCCTGAACCGCTTTCGCGCCGGCGCTCACAGCTTTCTTAAGATTGAACTGAGCCATGGCAGGCATGGCGCAAAATAGCATGAGAGATGCTAAAAACAAATTTATCGCTGATTTTTTCATAATTGGAAAATTATATAATTTTGCTTAAATTTCTTTTACAAAATTAAATCAACTTAAAAAAATGAGCAAATTTTCAGCAAAAAATTTTAGCAGAGCAATGATAGCGGGAATATTGATATTCCTTGGCATCGCAACATATGGAGGAGCCATGTATCTACACGACAAAACGATCGTGACATGGTGGATACCGGCAGCAATTTCATTTCTTCTTGCCGGAATTTCAGGATTGACCATGTGGCGGTTATGGCGTAGGCTAACAGATTCAAAGTCATTTGTATTCAACTATATCTGTCACCTTGCCCTTTCATGCGGCATCTTCCTATTCGCTATCTATTTTTTCAATTACACTTATGCAAAAGAATCCACGACACATACCGAAAATGTTTTAGTGGATAAAAAATTCACCAAGATACGACACCACCGCCAGCGTGTGTCACGTCGCTCCTACCGCCAAGGGAATCCTTACAAGGTATATTATTTCGACTTGAAATTTGAAAATGGCAAAGAGAAGACAGTCTCCGTCTCTTCATCCCGTTACAACCGGACCCGTAGCGGCTCCTCAATCCCATTGACTATCAAAACAGGACTCTTCGGATTGCCGGTGGTATATGGTGTGTAGTTTTCGGTTTTCGGTTTTCAGAGATAACGACCGGCGTTTTTCAGTTTTCAGAGATTGGGAGATTGGGATATTAGGGTTCCGTTTTTAGGGTTTCGTTTTGGGAAGAGAGTCTATGTTTAAACAGGTTTATGACCCAAGCCATTAAGAGCTTGTTTAAAAAGCAAAGTGAATTTGGGGACGTAGGCTTGGAGCAGGTTTCTTCTTGAGGTGAAGGAGCATCGCGGGCTGTGAGACCGAGGATACCCCAAGAAAACAGCCATAAAAGACATCCGGGAAGCCGCAAGATTCATCATACAAATAATTTCGAATTAAATTTAAACAGTTTCTAAGGAATCTTTGGAGAAAATTTTGTCGTAAACAAAAAAAACACTAACTTTGCAGAGCTTATGCGCACACGCGTAAGCAACTGAGATATATACATTTTTATTTATTAACCATTTTTTGCGTCCTACCCCCGGAGAATTCATACACATGATTCCCCGTTCCCGGAAAGACGCACAAACAAAACACCACAGTTCATTTATAATGGCTGAAACAAAAGTACAGACCGCCATCGAAGACTTCGACTGGGAAGCATACGAGAATGGCGAGACAGCTGGTTCGAAGAACCGTCAGGAACTTACCAATACTTATGACGAGTCTCTTAAGACAGCTAAAGAAAACGAGGTAGTGACCGGCACAGTGAAGTCTATCTCAAAACGCGAGGTTCGCGTTGACATAGGCATGAAATCAGACGCCATCATCCCCGTTAGCGAATTCCGCTACAATCCCGACCTCAAGGTAGGCGACGAAGTGGAAGTTTACATCGAGACCCTTGAAGACAAAAACGGTCAGCTCCGTCTTTCCCACAAGAAAGCTTGCCAGACACGCAGCTGGGATCGCGTCAACGAGGCTCTTGAGAAAGATGAAATCATCAAGGGTTATGTCAAGAGCCGCACCAAGGGCGGTATGATCGTTGACGTATTCGGCATCGAGGCGTTCCTTCCCGGTTCTCAGATCGATGTTCGCCCGATCCGCGACTACGATGTATTCGTTGACAAGACCATGGAATTCAAGGTTGTCAAGATCAACCAGGAATACAAGAATGTTGTTGTGAGCCACAAGGCACTCATCGAGGCAGAGCTCGAACAGCAGAAGAAAGAAATCATCTCCAAACTGGAGAAAGGTCAGGTGCTCGAGGGTAAAGTCAAGAACATCACACCCTACGGCGTATTCGTTGACCTCGGTGGTGTTGACGGTCTCGTTCACATCACAGACCTCAGCTGGGGCCGCGTATCCGATCCCCGCGAAGTCGTTGAGCTTGATCAGGACATCAAAGTCGTTATCATCGATTTCGATGATGAGAAAAAACGCATCGCTCTCGGTCTCAAGCAGCTTATGCCCCATCCATGGGACAACCTTGACGCCAATCTCAAAGTCGGCGACCACGTTCACGGCAAAGTTGTCGTCATGGCTGACTACGGTGCATTCGTTGAGGTGCAGCCGGGCGTAGAGGGTCTTGTTCACGTAAGCGAGATGAGCTGGAGCCAGCACCTCCGCAGCGCTCAGGACTTCCTCAAGGTCGGTGACGAGATCGAAGCTGTTGTCCTCACTCTCGACCGCGACGAGCGCAAGATGAGCCTCGGTCTCAAACAGCTTAAGAACGATCCCTGGGAGAACATCGAGGAGAAATATGCAATCGGCAGCCGCCACACAGCAAAAGTCCGCAACTTCACCAACTTCGGTGTATTCGTTGAAATCGAAGAGGGCGTTGACGGTCTTATCCACATCTCCGACCTCTCCTGGACCAAGAAAATCAAACACCCCTCAGAGTTCACTCAGGTCGGCAATGACATCGAGGTGCAGGTTCTTGAGATCGACAAAGACAACCGTCGTCTTTCTCTCGGTCACAAGCAGCTCGAAGAGAATCCCTGGGATGTATTCGAGACAGTATACACTGTGGGCTCTATCCACGAAGGAACAATCACCGAGGTTATGGACAAGGGTGCGGTTATCTCACTCCCCCACGGTGTTGAAGGATTCGCAACTCCCAAGCATCTCGTAAAAGAGGATGGCACACAAGCTAAACTCAACGAGAAACTTGACTTCAAGGTAATCGAGTTCAACAAAGACAGCAAACGCATCATCCTCAGCCACAGCCGCATCGCAGAAGATGCCAACAAGCCGGAACGCCGCGAGAAACCCGCAGCACGCAAGGCTCCGAAGGCAGCTGAGACTGCTGCAGCTCCCGCAATCGAGAAAACCACACTCGGTGATCTCGGCGCGCTTCAGGCTCTCAAAGAGCAGATGCAGCAGCAGGAGAAGAAAGGTTAATCTCCTTTCACAAGCCATAAAGAGGTTTGCCGCAATGCGGCAAACCTCTTTTTTTTAATACCCATACCCTCTAAAGACTCCGATACCCATTGCACCCTTCAGCAACAATTCTCAT
>ERZ778518.1739-NODE-1739-length-13574-cov-11.078556_pt1 | contig 13574 bp, 16 predicted proteins | sample MGYA00510340_ERZ778518 | MGnify/ENA primary metagenome ERZ778518 (study PRJEB29527, sample SAMN07138967) | mouse gut metagenome | material: feces | host: mouse | place: China:Nanjing | collected 2016-01-25 ... | reverse complement strand
CACAGAACCTTTGCGGTTTTTCTTTTGTCGTTTTTTATCGGAATGTGCCGCAGGGTTATTTCCGCTGTTGGCTGCCGTTCGCCGCCTTTCCCATCTGGATTTTAGCATTTCAAAAATTCAGATGGGAGGTACTAACGGTGAGATACGCACCAAGAAAAGTATATATCAAAGAAAGCAGCGATTATGTGGAATTATCCTATACGGACTTCTGCCGCCGCAGGCAAGCCGACCAGAGTTACATGGACAAGCTGTTTATCCCCGTGCAGGGCTGTCTGCTTGAAGTCGTGCGGGAACAGTACACAGATTTCTATCGGGATAAAGAACGGTGGCGTTATCTGAAAAAACTGGACACAAGCCACAAACTGCTGTCATTGGAGGGATTTACAGACAGTGAGGGAAAGGTGCTTGATTTCATTGTTGATGAAGCGGTGGACGTTGCGGAAACCGTTGTCCATACGGTAATGGTGGACAGGCTGAAAGCCGCCCTGCCTTTATTGTCGGGTAGTGAGCAGACATTGATAAACGCCATCTTCTTTGAAGAACTATCCGAGCGGGAAGTCGGGTTGCGGTTAGGCGTGACACAGAGCGTTGTCAATAAACGCAAAGCCAAAATCCTTGCGAAGCTGAGAAAGATAATCGAAAACAAAATTTAAGGCGTTCAGCCCCCTTGTTTTTTCCTTTGGGAAAATGAGGGGGCTTTTGTCTGCCCTCTCAATCAATTCTGATTGGAGGAAATAAGGATGGCATACAACCACGGACGGGAGGACAGGAAATGGCGTATCTGGAAAGAAGCCGAGGAAAAGGTTTTGCGTGAGTGCGGTGTTGATGAAGCAACCATTGAGCAAATCCGCACAGACGACAGGGCAGATTTTAATTCCAACAGGCGGTTTTACCGATGGACAAGTGACTTCGGAGAATACCTTGAGGAAATGGCGGGCAGGGAGAAACAGACAGAGGTAAGGTCGGTAATGGATTTACTGGATGAGATTGAGAGCGAAACGCTGTATTTTGCGTTAGTCACAGTGGACAGGCGTACATTACAAATCATCGTGCTGAAAATGCAGGGATATTCCACAAAGGAGATTGCCCCGCTTGTGCATTTGACGACGGGAGCTGTCTATGCAAGGTTAGACCATTTGCGGAAGAAGCTGCGGAAAATTTTATAGCGTCTTAGAAAGCCTGCCGTCCTGCGGGCTACTGGGTGAGGGGTGGAAATTCTCTCACTCATATTTTTCGGGAGGTAAGCAGGATGGCATACAGAGTTAAGGCTTACATGCTTCGGGAAGAATCCGCGGAAAGCGGCACGAGGTATTCTATCAGCTTCAAGGATGGCAGGGAGGGTATCACGAGTTGGAAGTATCAGAACAGTTCTTTATGGAGTTTCGGCAAATGGAAAAGCATCACAATAACTAACAGTTTGATAATTCTATTGTTTTTATGTTTGAGATATTTCCTTTATGTTCTATAACGAGCTTTTATAGAAGACAAAGAATACAAAGATATCCTCATTGACAGCAACACAATGGGAGTTGAAAAAACCGCACAATTTCTTGCAATTGCTGCAAAAATGAAGTTTGGTTTGAAAGACGATTGAAAACAAGAAAAAGAGTTTTGGAAGTGCATGACACCAGATAAAAACGTTCTTCCAAAACTCTCAAAATGTGAATTTACACTTCCTATTTTCCATATCCCCGGAAAAATCTGCTTAAATTTTGTAATGCCGAAACCAAAACCTCTGTCTGTTTCTCATCCAGTCCTTCCAGCGTTGCCTCAACCATTTCCTCATGAAATTTCTTGTGATGATTATACGCCTTTTCTCCCTTTTTTGAAAGAGAAATCAAAACCACCCGTCGATCCTCCTGGCTGCGCATCCGGCCTACATAGCCTTTTTTTACAAGATTATTAATTGCGATGGTTAAGGTTCCTACCGTCACTGACAATGATTTTGCCACTGCAGACATACTCCGAGCCTCCCCTTTCCCAATCGCTTCAATAATGTGCATATCATTATTGGAAATGTCCTTAAATTCCTCTGTAATAATTGCCTTTTCCTCTATATCCATAATTTCATTAAAAAGTTTTACCAAAACTTCATTGATTGTATTATAATTGTCCAAAAGAATGCCTCCTTGAAAATGATCTATTGCTTTTCAATCATTATACTCCAACCGTCAACTGCAATCAAACGAAATCACACTCTTTTCATTTAATGAATTCTCCGCCAAATAAGAAAAGGGCAAAACTTATGATTTTATCTATTCCATATTGCTATTTTTCCTCAGTAATACTACAATAACCTTACTGATTGTTTATCTGACAAAAGAAATCCCACTTATTATTACTCCAGCGATTGATGACAACGCGGCAGATGGAGATTTGGGCAAGCAAAATGTTGTGATATTTAACCGCCGGAGTAATACCTATTATACGTTCTAGAAAGGAATGGTTCAAAAGATGAAAAAATATCTTGCAATTGCAGGTTTAATTACTGTGACAGTCATTTGGGGCGGAGGATTTGTAGCCAGTGATATGGCCCTGGAAAGTCTGCGTCCCTTTCAAATTATGGCCATACGATTTTTATTAGCCTCTGTTCTTATGGGCGCTGCAAGCATTCGGGAATTGAAAGGCATAGACTTTAAGGAAATCCGAGCCGGCATCCTCATGGGAATTGCCCTTTTTGTAGGCTTTGCTTTCCAGATTGTAGGTCTTCAATATACGACGCCCTCCAAGAATGCATTTTTGACAGCGCTTAATGTTGTAATGGTTCCATTCATTGCTTTTGTAATTTTAAAGAAAAAAATTAGCATGAAAAGTATTTTAGGAGCAGTTATGGCAATTGTTGGTGTAGGGCTTTTATCTCTGGAAAAAAACCTGTCTTTGGGCATAGGAGATGGATTGACACTCATCTGTGCCGTAGGATTTGCATTCCAAATATTTTTTACCAGTGAATTTGTGAAAAAATACCGGGCAGTCGTACTCAATTTTGTACAAATGCTTACTGCTGTTCTCCTTTCCTTTGCCAGCCTTTTTCTGTTTCAGGAAACAGAATTCCATATCACAACAAAAGGATGGCTCAGCGTGGTTTATCTTGGAGTTGTCAGTACTGCTCTATGTTATCTTTTGCAGACAGCGAGCCAAAAATACGTAGATGAAACAAAAGCAGCCATTATTCTGTCCATGGAATCTGTATTTGGAACCATGTTTTCCATTCTCATCCTCCATGAGCAGGTAACTGTTCGGATGATCTGCGGATGCGTGATAATTCTTGCAGCAGTTATTGTTTCAAATCTGGCAGATGCACAGGCAGAACCCAAAACAGAATAAAAATTTACTTGAAAACCTGCACACATTCTCCTCATCTGCATAGGATATAAACAACTGAATCTTTTGGAGAATGATACTATGCTGAATTACTTATGGGGTTTTATGATTGTTATCGGCATTGTCTATGCCGCATTTACTGGAAATCTTTTGGCTGTCACCAATGCAGCCCTGGACTCCTCCAAAGAAGCCGTCACTCTCTGTATCACTATGCTAGGGGTAATGTCCCTGTGGGTAGGTCTGATGCGCATTGCAGAAAACTGCGGCATTATTTCTGGTGCAGCCCGTACGCTTCATCCCTTCCTACGCTTTATGTTTCCTTCCATTCCAAGGGGCCATAAGGCAAATGAATACATTTCTACAAATATCATTGCCAATGTCTTTGGGCTTGGCTGGGCCGCCACTCCTGCAGGCTTAAAGGCAATGGAAGAAATGGGGGAGCTGAACAGCCACAGCAAAATTGCCAGCAAGGACATGTGCACCTTCCTAATACTCAACGTTTCCTCTTTCCAGCTTATTCCCGTGAATATGATTGCCTACCGCAGCCAATATGGGTCTGCCAATCCTGCTGCAATCTTAGGGCCAGCCATGATAGCAACCTTTTTTTCTACCCTGGCTGGAATCATATTTGCCAAATTTATGTACGCCCTGCCAGAAAAGAACTCAAATACATATCACCACAGCCTTCCTCAAAACAGAACATCTTCTACATACAACCAGGCTGATTTATCCAAAAAGAAAAAAGGAGGTATCTTCCATTGAAAATCCTCCTTTTCTTATCCGACGCCATGATCCCTCTGCTTATTTTTTCTATTGTGGGATATGGACTTTTAGGCCACCACAATGTATATGATGATTTTATCAAAGGCGCCAAAGATGGCTTCCAGACAGTAATTGGCATTATGCCCACCCTAATTGGCTTAATGGTAGGTGTTGGTATTTTACGGGCGTCTGGATTCCTGGATCTTTTGTCCTCCGCCCTTGGAATCCTCACCGAACCTCTGCATTTTCCAGCAGAATTGGTTCCCGTCTCAATTGTAAAAATGTTTTCTTCCTCTGCAGCCACAGGGCTGGTATTGGACATTTTCAAGGAATTCGGGCCGGACTCCTACTATGGCGCCATAACTTCTATTATGATGAGCTGCACCGAAACAATTTTTTATACCATGAGTATTTACTTTATGTCTGCAAAAGTCCAGAAAACCCGCTATACCTTATCAGGCGCCCTTTTTACCACTTTGATAGGAACAATTGCAAGTGTTATCCTTGCACAGATTATGTAAATTTTTTATCAATTTTTTTCAAATACTGTTTTGTCTCTGCCACAGCCACACCGCTTAAAGCAATCATTGCAATTAGGTTTGGAATTGCCATCAATCCATTGAAAATATCAGCAATGGTCCACACAGCGGAAACTGTCATAAAAGGCCCAATAAACACACAGAGAATGTAGACCCAGCGATATGTTTTCACCGCTTTCTGGCTTCCCCCTGTCAAATACTCTAAGCACCGTTCACTGTAATAATCCCATCCAAGGATTGTGGTAAATGCAAAACACACAAGACAAACCATCAAAATAAAGGAAGAGACGGCTGGCGCAAAGGGAAGTCCTATTTGAAATGCCCGTGTAGTTACATCTACGCCATCCAAGCCAACATTCCAGGAATCCGTGATTACAATGGTAAGACCCGTCATGGTACAAATAATCACGGTATCTATCACTGTACCTAACATGGAAACAAGTCCCTGAGCTGCCGGCTCGTCTGTCTGAACTGCCGCAGCAGCAATGGGGGCGCTTCCCAATCCTGCCTCATTGGAAAAAATTCCTCTGGCAACACCCTTTTGCATCGCCACTAGCATGGCTCCCAAAGCGCCGCCTGCAGCGGCTCTCAATCCAAAGGCACTCTGCACAATTGTTACAAAAGCTGCTGGAATTTCCTTGAAATGAAATACTAAAATCAATAAAGCTGCTGTAACATAGGTAGCCGCCATAAATGGTACAAGAACCTGGGCTACTCCAGAAATTCTCTGAAGTCCTCCAATCAATACCAGCGCAACACATGCTGTCAAAATAATTCCTGCAATTACAACGGTCCAGGAATATTCTTTCCCCAGAAGCTCCACACTCCATTGATTCTCTGGGTCAAAAAAACTGTTTACTGCACTGGTAATCCCATTAATCTGCGTAAATGTACCGATTCCAAGCAATCCTGCTCCTACCCCAAATCCGGCGAATACTTTACCAAGCCATTTCCAATTTTTTCCCATTCCCCGTTCAATATAGTAAAAAGGCCCTCCTACAATGTGTCCATCCTCCGCCACAATACGGTATTTGATGGCCAGCAAGCATTCGGTATATTTTGTAACAGTGCCTAAAATTGCAGCCATTACCATCCAAAATAGTGCGCCTGGACCACCTGCCACAATTGCAGTAGCAACCCCTACGATATTTCCAGTTCCTATAGTAGCAGACAATGCCGTACACAAAGCGCCAAACCCAGATACCTCACCTTCCTCCCCCTCTGACTCATCCGATATCAAGTTACGAATGGCCAATGGAAGCCGCCGAATTTGAAGCCCATGCAAACGAACAGTCAGTAAAATACCCACTGCCAAAATTAGGATAATCAATGGAATTCCCCACACCAAATCATCCACTGTTTTTAAAAATGAATTAAAATCCATGTATTCTCTCCCTTTTCTTCTAATCTAAATACCTGCCAACCTGCGGCATCCAATCCCCAATAAATACTTCATCCTTTTGAATCATTTCAAATATTGGTGTGAAAAATCTTATGAGAAGCTCTATCACTTGTTTCCATTCTGGACATGCTGCTCCCTTGTTATAATTCTCCCACCTTTTTTCCATATATTCGTAATCTTCAAAACTGCTGACAATATCCAAACGCTCTTCCAATGCCGGAATCGAATTTTCCAAAAGAAGCTGTCCAAGACTTTTCGATACTTTTCTTCCTTCTACAACTTTTTTTGTAAGGATATCATAACTGTCATTGTACCAGGACAAGCTATAAATCAACTCCAAATCATCTATGATACGATAAAAGCTCCTGGACAAATATTCCTCTGGCGTAAACATACAATAAGATATTTTTTCCGGCAAGACACTTTCCAGAATCTTCTCTTCTGGTAAAAGGATCTCTCCCTCATAAGGGATAAGTTCTAGTACAAAAGGAATCTGAAAGGGCCATATCACAATTTTTAAATGAATTCTGGGATTTTTCTCTCCTTCTTCCCATCTTTCTTCTCGCTTTTGATATAAAAAAACTTCACATTCCTTTTCTTTCTCATGAGCTTCCTGGGCCGTTTCTTCTTTTAAATCATTTTCTAAGGATTCTAAGGGAAATAAATCTTCCAAAACCTCAATGGTATCAGCAAGTCCTTCTTTTATTGAAAAAAATTCCAAATAATTTACAAAATGATCCTGATACCATTTCTCCTTGATAAATTTATCATCTCTGAGAAGCAATTTTTCCCTTAACGAAGAGACAGCAATTTTCTGTATTATTTTTTTTGCTCCATTCCCGGCCGCACGATTTATTTCTAAAATCTGCTGCACTTCATGTTCTTTATCCATTTTGTTCCTTTTCAAATACATCCACATTTAAGATTATTCTGTCTTCATACCCCTTATTATCTCGAAACCAGACATTCAAACTGATTCACCCCTTAAAATCAAAGTTCTGCGCAAACACCACTGCTTGGCTGATTGCTGGCGAGAATAAACATGCATTTTTATTATATTCTTATCCAGTTACCCTGTCAATTATGAATAAAATAGAAAAAAGACAATATATTCTGTCTCCTATATCGTCTTTTTTCTATCTTTTATTTATGACGTTTATTCTTTTTAAATTTTATTTCCTTAAAGCTTATTTTCTGCTGCTTCCTACACTCCATCTTATATTTAATCAAGTAAAAATTATCTGCAATATAATAGATTCCAAATCCAATTCCTATCAAAAGAACAACTGCCAGTACTCCAAAAGCAATATACTTTACATTAATTTTTAATACTTTTTCTTCTTTCTTTTCTTTTCCTTCTTCTGTTTTTTCCTGTTCTGCTTTTCGGAACTTAAATTCAGATACTTTTGCACCCGTTACCTCAATATCTGTTCCTCCCACCTTTCGGCCCGCATAGACATATTGAATATTTCCAATCACATCCTTAGAGCCATTGATTTCAACAATCTGCGGTACTGCATCAGTAAATGCTGCTGCTTTGGGAAGGACGATACATCCCTCCTTATTCAAGCCCACAAAAGATTCCTCATTTTCAAATATTTTATTTTCTTTTATGTCCTGGTTATAATTTTCCTCATTTTCCGCCACATTCCACAACTGAAAGTTTTCAAAGCAATAATCAAACAAGATTCTGGTATCCAGGTAATGATTAGGCGCTTGCTCTCTGGTAACTACGCAAATCAAGGTCATTCCGTCTTTTTCTGCAAAAGTTGCCAAGGTACTTCCTGCTACGCTCGTATATCCGGTTTTTCCGCCAATACAATAATCATACAAATATTGGGTATCTCCCTGATAATTGGTCAGCATCTTATGGTGATTCACCAAATATGTCTCTTCCTCATGCTTATTGGTAGGCGGAATCGTATGGCGTTTGCTATTGACAATCATACGAAATATATCATTTTTCAAGGCTGCTCTGGAAATCAAGGCTATGTCATAAGCGCTTGTCACATGCTCCTCATCCGGCAATCCATGGGGATTATTGAAATGTGTATCCGTACACCCCAGTTCCTTTGCCCTATCATTCATCATTCTTATAAAATCTTCATAGTCTTTTCCTACATGCTCCGCAATTGCATATCCGCATTCATTGGCCGATTCCAACATCAAACCATACAAGCATTCCTCCAGGGTCATTACTTCATCCACGTCTCTGGAAATACTGGAACCACCTGCTGTCTTGTAAATTGCATTTTTAGAAAACGTCACTTCTTCATCCAGGCCGCTGTTTTCCACCGCCAAAAAGCATGTCATAATTTTCGTAATACTTGCAGGATATGATTGCTGATGGGAATTATTTTCATACAAAACAGTTCCCGTAGACGCCTCCATAACAACCGCTGATTCCCCTGCTATCTGTGGGCCTTCCGGCCAGTACTCTTCTGCCTGGACAGGAACGGTATTTACCTGAAAGAGACATACCGCCCCAAGTAACACGCCTATCCATTTTTTTCTCTTTTTCATGAAATTTTCTCCTTAAATCCTTTTCATACTTGAATCTTAGAAGCTTATCCCGTATATTTTACAGAATATATCATTTGTTTTACAATTCTGTTACAACTTTTATATAGTATACCATATTGAAAGTTGCGTTGCAACTTTTGATATAGTATAATACCTAAGAAATAACATTGCCCTATGGACATAGGCCATGATACTTTATCCGAAAGGGGTTCTGTTATAAGATACCGTATTATCATACTATGTTCGGAGGTATTTATGAGATTAAGAAATATACCTGGTTCCAGGGAAGCTATCGCTGAAAATCACTGGTGTATTCAGGAACCAGAACACCAAAAAGGAAACTGGCATCAAATCTTTGGCAACAATCATCCCATTCACATTGAAATTGGCATGGGAAAAGGCCGATTCCTAATGACTTTAGCCAGAGAAAATCCTAACATTAATTACATAGGAATTGAAAAATATTCCAGTGTCCTTTTACGTGCCCTTCAAAAAATGGAAGAAGCTCCTCTGGAAAATATCCGCTTTATCCGTATGGACGCTGAGACAATCACCGATATTTTTTTGCAAGATGAAGTTACAAAAATCTATCTGAATTTCTCCGATCCCTGGCCAAAAGACAGGCATGCCAAACGCAGGCTCACTTCCCGCCAGTTTTTTGCCCGTTATCACCTCATTCTGCAACAGGAAGGATGTGTGGAATTTAAAACGGACAACCAGGATTTATTTGATTTTTCCCTAGAAGAAGTAAGGGAAGCAGGCTGGAGGCTAGATGGATGTACCAGAGACCTACACCACGACGAGAAAATGATCCAAGGCAATATCATGACAGAATATGAAGAACGTTTTTCTTCCATGGGCAATCCAATTTATAAACTTATTGCATCCAGATAAAAAAAACAGTATAATGATGATATCGCATGATTGTACAACGTGATGGCATCCATCGGAGGAAAATATGAAAAAAACGAAATTAGTTGCACCAATTATTATTACCATTATCCTTGTAATGATTCTAATGGGGTACTTTCTCTTATGGTCCATAATACCCATGCCAGCAATCATAAAAGTTGTATTCCTTTTGGGGTTATTGGCTCTTATGGGTGTTTCTTTTTACAATTTAATTGAAAGAATACAAGAAATAAGGAGTGGTGAAGAAGATGATCTTAGTAAATACTGATTACATTTCAGGAAAAGAACTAGAAATGCTTGGTTTGGTAAAGGGAAGTACGATACAGTCCAAGAATATTGGAAGAGATATTACCCAAGGCTTCAAAACCCTTGTAGGCGGCGAATTAAAGGCCTACAATGACATGATGAATGATGCCAGAGCGCTTGCCACCAAACGGATGGTTGAGGAAGCAACAGCTTTAGGTGCAGATGCGGTGGTAAATATCCGTTATTCCTCATCTGCAATTATGCAAGGCGCTGCTGAAGTCATTGCCTATGGCACTGCTGTAAGATTTACCAATTAGAATGTCAAAGGGAGCTGCTGCAAAATAAGAGATTCCTCCAAATATACTGGATTCCCTCTATTTTACAACAGCTCTCTTTTTTATTTCTATTTCTTTTCAATGGGATTTTTTGCAATTCCCTTAATCACTTTTACCACTGCTTCCATACCTTCTACGGTCACATGCTCTTTTGGACCATGGAAAGCATATCCTCCCGTTCCCAGATTCGGGCAGGGAAGTCCCATAAAGCTTAACCTTCCTCCATCTGTACCGCCACGAATAGGCAAAGAAAGGGGTTCTATCCCTGCTGCAACAATCGCTTCCTTGGCCTTTTCGACAATAAAGAAATTTTTCTCTATCACTTCTAACATATTCCGATAGCTTTCCTTTAAATTCAGTGTAACGGTTCCGGCCCCATATTTTTTATTCATTTTTGCTTCTATTTCACGAAGAAGCTGCTGGCGTTTCTCAAAAATTTCACTATCATGATCCCGAACAATATAATCCAAATGCGCCTCGTTCACATCACCATGCATTTCCGACAGATGATAGAATCCTTCCCTGCCCTCGGTATGCTCTGGCACCTCTTGGGCTGGCAGCATTCCCTGAATTTCACAGGCAATGGATGCGGCATTTACCATAACATTTTTTGCAGAACCTGGATGAACATTGACACCCTTAATGACAAAATGGGCAGAAGACGCATGAAAATTCTCATATGACATTTCACCTTCATAATCTCCATCCACAGTATAAGCATACTCAGCCTGAAAATAATCTAAGTCAAATAAATCCGCTCCTTCGCCGATCTCTTCATCTGGAGTAAATCCAAGCCAAATATCTCCATGGGGTATCTTTTCTTCTATGATTTCTTCCACTGCTGTAAGAATACTTGCAATCCCTGCTTTATCATCTGCCCCTAAAAGAGTTGTTCCATCTGTGGTAATCAATGTTCTTCCCTTCAAAGAAGGTAGATGTGGAAAATCACTGACCTTTATCACATCTCCATTGCCAGGCAAAACAACATCTTGTCCATCATAATCAGAAATGATCTGAGGCTTCACATCCTTTCCAGAAAAGGACTGGGCCGTATCCATATGTGCAATAAATCCCATGGGCTTTTTATTTTCAAAGCCTTCGGTTGCAGGTAGCAGCCCATAGACATAACAATGTTCGTCTCTTTTTACTTTTGCAAGGCCCAGCTCTTTCATTTCTTTTTCAAGCTCATCCGCTAATAGAAACTGCCTGTCTGTGCTTGGAGTAACACCCTTCCCATCCTCGGATGTAGTCCAATACGATACATATTTTAGAAATCTTTCTTCTACTCTCATACTTTCATCCTTTCCTATACCTTAAATAATCAATGAACAAATTGGAAGTGGCAACAATAAGTTTTCTGCCAGATTTTTTCAAACGATCCAAGGTATCCTTAATTCCATTATAAACTTTATTTTCAAAAATACCTGTTTCACGATAATATTCCCGATAAAATTCTACTGCCTCCTGTGCCTGTTCTTCTGAAAACCCATAAAATACCTGAAAAGATTCATGAAGCGGCGGTCCGATAAATTTATACAATTCCCGCTGATCCGAAACCTTTATCCCATATTTCTTCAATGCATGAACCACGGAATTGGTAATTCCCTCACCAGGATCGGTCAAAGTGCCATCCAAATCAAACAACACTGTCTGATACATCAATATCCTCCCTGTTTTCTCTATTGCATATTTTATTATTTAATCTCTGTGACTCGAACAGGATTTTCTCCTTCCATATAAGAAATCTGAATCTTGTCTCCTGTATTGTATTTTATAATATCGAGAAGCTGTGTATTTGATAAATCAATATCAAAGATTTCTTGTTTTCCCTCCAATGCAAAATAGATATGAGAGGTTCCCTCTATATTTACAGACATAAGATTTTCTATTTTTCCAGATACTGTCTGTCCCTCTTCACTGGCTGCTCCTGTAATACCGTTTGTCTTTAGCAATTGTTGATAAGATTTCTCACATTCTTTGATGGAATCTCCTGTTGCCACCCATTGATATTTCTGAATATTTACCATTGCATACATTTTCACCAAACCTGCATCATCCTTCAATGCCATAAAATACGTAGGCTCGCCGGAAATATTTAAGAGCAAGGGGAATGTAGCCTGATATCCCAGATTCTGAACCTGACCTTGCGCTGAAGACATGGCAGATCGTTCGGTAGCCCCTTCAATTTTATAAAAACGTGTCTCCATGGTACGCTGATTCATCAATACAAATCCCACATTAGACTCGTCTCCGCTGACACTGGTTACACCAGAATACACCCATACATCATCATCCAATGCGATATAATTATAACCGCTAGTGGTCTCCAAACAATCTTTTTGTCCTAATACACTATTAAAAAATCCATGTTTTAAAGTTCCATTATAATCATAAAGTTCCATCAAAAGCTCTGCCTGAAATACCTTATCCACCCATTGTGGAACATCCTCAAGCTGATAATCGGTACATTCTCCAGTAATTGCGTTGCAAATAACCACATTTCCAATGGTTTCTCCGCCAAACAACCCAATATTAAATTTTTTTACCGGACAAATCCAAAAAGGTGTTCCCTCATCATCAATTTCAAAAAAAATCTGTTCCGTAAATATATAAGTAGGATACCGAAAACGGAGATGCCTGTAAATATTCCGGTTAAAATATTCTGATTTGGAATATTTTATCCCTTCTGTTAACTTTACACATTCTATATCCTGGGTTGCCATATCAATCTTAATATAGGCAGGAATTCCCTCTTTTTGATTTGTAAACCATTTAATTGCACTGGCATAAACCAAAGGAGATACCCGAACCGGCTTATTATTTACATTAATTTGGCTATAATCATTGGCAACCTCAAACTGAGATACCATATCCACCATGCTTCCCATTTTCCGATCCCCAAGAAGGGCTGCGGAATCCTTATCCAAAATAGGAATTGTATTATAATCCACCTGACTGATATCCTTTGTAAAATCCCGTTCCTCCACAGTCATCAATTTTTGATATTTTTTTGCATTGATAATAGGGGATGACAAAAAGGCTCCAACTCCTAGTACAACAAAAAGAATAGCTGTAATAAAAAAGCCAATTTTAGCGATCTTGGTAGATTTGATATCCAACAGCATCATTTCTTTTCCAATTTTAATTTTGTGGTTTTCTTTCCATGCTTTCCTTGCCGATAACAAAACCGTCAGTACAATGGTTCCTCCTATGATAAACCACCAGGTTCCGATCGAATGGATATTAAATGCTGGAATTGTAATATAATAATATAGGAAAGCTGCAAGTAACACTGCTATTACAATCCAAATGCTTTTTGTTGCTTTTTTCATACTTCTTCTCCTTATTGTATTATTTGATTAGTACAATTCTACTCTTTTCCCATTCTTATGTCAAGAATTAGCCTATTTAAAAAATCTTAAAAAATAATTAAAAAAGTACTTGCATTTCTAAAATTTTTATTATATAATATAACACGTGTTAAAGATAAGACACGCGCTTCTAGCTCAGTTGGTAGAGCACCTGACTCTTAAT
>ERZ778518.1735-NODE-1735-length-13605-cov-4.018229_pt1 | contig 13605 bp, 15 predicted proteins | sample MGYA00510340_ERZ778518 | MGnify/ENA primary metagenome ERZ778518 (study PRJEB29527, sample SAMN07138967) | mouse gut metagenome | material: feces | host: mouse | place: China:Nanjing | collected 2016-01-25 ... | reverse complement strand
GCTTCATTGCTATATTGCGCCCCGGCTGTTTGGCGGCGCGGCCAGCAGGGGCCCGATAGGCGGTCAGGGGGTGGAGTTTCCGACACAGGCCAAAGCTTTACAGATTACATCGGTACGGTTTTATGGGGACGATATTTTAATAGAGAGTATACGAAGCAGAGACGGAGAGGATGTGAATGGATGTTTACAGGGATGATAGAAGAGATTGGCACTATACGGAGTGTGCGGAAGGGAAACACATCGGGGAGTCTGACCATTGAAGCCGGAGAAATCCTGTCAGGTGTGAAAATCGGTGACAGTATTGCGGTAAACGGCATCTGCCTTACGGTTACCGGTCTGGAGGGCAGCGGATTTACCGTGGATGTGATGCATGAGACATTCGACCGGAGCAACGGGGCTATGTTTCAGGCGGGGATGCGGGTGAATCTGGAGCGGGCCATGGCGGCTGACGGACGCTTTGGCGGCCATATTGTGTCGGGACATATCGACGGCGTAGGGCGGGTGAAGCGTACATGGAAGGATGAAAATGCCGTCTGGTATGAAATTTCTGCCCCGGCAGGTATACTGCGTTATATTGTGGAAAAGGGTTCCATAGCTGTGGACGGAATCAGTCTGACGGTGGCAAAGGCAGGGACAGACAGCTTCCAGGTGTCGGTCATTCCCCATACACGGAATATGACAACACTGTCGGAAAAAAAACGGGGAGATATGCTGAACCTGGAGAATGACTGCATCGGTAAATATGTGGAAAAACTGTTGGGAACCGGAAGGGGGAAGCCGGGTATCAGTGCGGACTTTCTGGCGGAAAACGGATTTTTATAAAGCGGATGACGGAATATGGAAGGAGAGGGAAATGGAAGGATTTGGAACGGTTGAACAGGCGCTGGAAGAACTGCGCAGAGGCCATATCATTATGGTGACAGACGATGAAAACAGGGAGAACGAAGGGGATTTTATCTGTGCGGCCCAGTTCGCAGATTGTGCCAATGTGAACTTTATGGCTGTCTATGGAAAAGGTCTGATTTGTATGCCCATGAGTGGAGAGTATTGTGACAGGTTGATGCTTCCCCAGATGACTGAACGGAATATGGATAACCATGAAACGGCATTTACCGTTTCCATAGACCATGTGGATACCACTACAGGCATTTCCGCAGAGGAACGGAGTATGACGGCGCTGCGCTGTGTCGCAGAGGACGCAAGGCCGGAAGAATTCCGGCGTCCGGGGCATATGTTTCCGCTGCGGGCAAGGGAGCGGGGCGTGCTGGAGCGTCCGGGACATACAGAAGCTACTGTGGATCTGATGCGGTTGGCCGGATTAAAGGAATGCGGTCTGTGTTGTGAAATTATGGCTCAGGACGGAACTATGATGCGGACACCGGAGCTGCTTGCGCTGGCAAAAGAGCACGGACTGGTCTGCATAACCATCCAGGCATTGCAGTCATATCGCAAACGCAGGGAAAAACTGGTGAGCAGAGAGGCCGTGACAGCCCTTCCCACCAAATACGGAGATTTTACCGCATACGCTTATGTAAACCTGCTCAACGGAGAGCACCATGTGGCGCTTGTAAAAGGGGAAATCGGTGATGGGCAGGGACTGTTATGCCGGGTACATTCGGAATGCCTGACAGGAGACGCTTTTGGCTCCGCCAGATGTGACTGCGGGCAGCAGTTGGAGGCGGCGATGCAGCAGATAGAGGCAGAAGGCAGGGGCATCCTGCTGTATATGCGCCAGGAAGGCCGCGGAATCGGTCTTGTCAATAAACTGAAAGCCTATGCATTGCAGGATCAGGGGATGGATACACTGGAAGCCAATCTGGCCCTGGGATTTGCAGGAGATGAGCGGGAATATTATATTGGAGCGCAGATTCTGCGGGATTTGGGGGCTAAGTCTCTTCGCCTGCTGACCAATAATCCGGATAAACTGTATGAGTTGTCCGATTATGGCATGGAGATTCAGGAGCGGGTGCCCATACAGATAGAGGCGGGTAAATATAACCGGTTTTATCTGCGTACCAAACAGTTGAAAATGGGGCATATGGTAGATTATGAAGCGGGTTAAACCATCAAAAGTCAGGATGGTAACCATCATACAATCAGGAAACATTTTAAAGAAAATCGGAGGACAGGGATATGAGAGTAGCAGAAGGAAAAATGACAGGCAGAGGCATGAAAGTGGGCATCGTTGCCGCAAGGTTTAATGAGTTTATCACTTCCAGACTGTTGGGCGGCGCGCTGGATGTGCTGCGCAGGCATGAGGTGGCGGATGAAGATATTGTAACTGCCTGGGTGCCGGGTGCATTTGAGATTCCGGTGATTGCCAGAAAGATGGCGGAGAGCGGCAAATACGACGCCATTATCTGTCTGGGCGCTGTGATCAGGGGGGCCACTTCCCATTATGACTATGTGTGCAATGAAGTATCCAAAGGCATCGCACATGTATCTCTTGAGGCGGGTGTCCCTGTTATGTTTGGTGTGCTTACAACGGAAAATATCGAGCAGGCCATTGAACGGGCAGGAACGAAGGCAGGAAATAAAGGTGCAGAATGTGCGGCTGGCGCTATAGAAATGGTAAACCTGATCCGGGAATTGGAGAAATGAAATGCCCCTCTGTAAGCAATGGGGGTAACATGATATTGAATACGGCACAGCCGGATCTGCTCCCGGTCTGTGCCGTTTGTTTATGACAACAGAACATTTTCAAAGCGTACTTTCTATTGTCTGTATCTATTATGAATGTTCCAGCAGCTCTGCTTCAATTTCTTCACAATAAATGGAAACAGCGTCGCTTTCAAAATCATAGATATGAAAACGATTGCAGGATTCCAGACCGCTTCCGGTCAGATTGCGGATATTCAGTCCAACGATGTCTTCCGTTACCCGGATGGTAAATTCTCCGCTGATATGTTTTAGCAACAGCCGTATTTTATAAGTTTCTGAATCGTTTGATAGAATCAGTTCGGCATTGTATCTGGTATCCCAGTTTTCATAATCAAATATCTCTTTGTATTCAAATTTCAGTATATGTCCAAAACAAAACCAGTTCTGATATTCTCTGGGGAGTCTTTCCAGTAAAGCATCCATCCCCATAATGCCGTTATTCTGTTCCAAAATGATGTTCCTCCCTTTCTGTTTTTTTCTCATTATACACCTGACAATGGGTTCTGTCATCTGTAAACACATAAAAGATTCTGATGATGGCATCAACTGTGCTGCAATCCTGTCTATGCCTGTAAATGCCGGTATTTACAGCTTATAGGTGTGAATTACAACGAAACAGCAGGTTTTTGTACTACCCATAAAAATGGTCAAAAAATAGCGAAAAGAGATTGACAACAATAGACTACTGTGATAGTCTGAAGGTGGATAGACTATCGCAGTAGTATAAAATGTGTGCACATGAGAGCATCCAGGAAAGGAAGAGATAACATGAGAAGAAATCATATACGAATTGCAGGGATCGCTCTGGCGATGCTTTGTATGGCCGGGATGACTTCAGCCTGTGGAGCGGATTCTGCACAGGCGCAGGAAAACACAACGATGGCTGTGGAAGATCAAGAGACGAAAGCCGGGGAGACAAAGCTGCCGGAGGAGGACATGGGCGGACAAGAGGATGAGACACCCGATGAGACAACAGAAGAAACGGAGGAAACACAAAAAGGGCCTGCGGCTGATGTATTGTCGGATCCCACATTGGGCGGTATCTGGGAAACGTATACCGTGGAAGAGTATGAAGAAATGCTGGAAAACGTAAAAAAACATGCGGATACAGACGATCTGGGCAATATGGAAGCGATATTGGAAAAGCTGAAGGCGGACAACGGTAAAGGTGAATATGTGGTGTATAAGAGTGCGTTTGAAGAATCCTATGAAGAAAACGGTTACTTTGTAAGCAGCGCATTCAACCCCATGATTGTCATGAATCCCTGGGAAGAATACGAGCTGGCCGGGATTGAACTCACTGCTGAAAACTACAAACAGGAAATAGAGGTGACCACCAAAACGCTGGATGAGGCCATTTCCAAAGGCATGCTGACAGAGGAAGAGAAAGAAATCATTCTGGCTAAGATGGATGACAATCTGAAGAAATTGAAATGAGCATGTCCTGCTGTCGTACCTGCCTGACTGAGTGGGAAAGGTTGTTGACAATAAAAGACTATTATGATAGTCTAGTGCAAACAGACGATCATGATAGTATAATTCATGACAATAGAAAGTTCGCAAAGCGTGCTTTCTATTGTTCATAATCATAGGTTTGCCGGCGAAGCCCGCAATCTATTGTTCATGACAATAGAAGCCTCGCGAAGCCTGCAATCTATTGTTCATGACAATAGAAGCCTCGCGAAGCCTGCAATCTATTGTTGGAAAGGCGCGTATACAGTATGGAAGAAAAATTATTTGATTCGGAAAGAAAGGTAATGGAAGTGATATGGGAAGCAGGCGATATACCTGCCAGAGAGATTGCCTTAAAGCTCCATGAAAAGACCGGCTGGAACAAAAACACCACCTACACCGTAATTAAAAAGTGCATTCAGAAGGGATGGATAGACCGGCTGGAACCCGGCTTTGTGTGCAGGGCCAGAATTTCCAGGGAGCAGGCGCAGAGGCATGATACGGAAGAATTTGTGAACCGGGTGTTTGGCGGTTCCCTTCCGCTTCTGTTTTCGGCTCTTCTTTCCGGAAAAAAGATATCAAAAGACGAAATTGCGCACTTAAAGGAAATGATTGACAGGATGGAGTGAGCGTGATGGATATATTACAGATGAGCTTGCATGGCTCTTTGTTGATTCTTCTGATCATTCCCATGCGGCTTGTTTTCAGGAGCAAACTGCCGGGGCATGTCCTGAGCCTGCTGTGGGGAATTGCAGGCTGCAGGCTGCTGATACCGGAGGATATGATTTTGTCCGCCAGGGAGAGGATTCACCGCCTGCTGGAGCTGTTACAGCCGTTTCGGTTCAGTGATGTGATCAATGCAGGCAGCATAAGCGGCCAGGAAACGGATGGGATTTTTTTCCCCAATATACCGGTTGGATTGTATATTTCCGGCGGTGGGGAGATAAAAGACGGGTCCATTTTGCCATTTGTCTGGCTGGCGGGTGTGCTGTGCTTTGCCTTGTATTTTACGGCGGCCTACATGCACTGTCTCCATATATGCAGGGTGTCGCTGCCCTGGGAAGGGATTCCGGAAAAATGGCAGGGCAGGAAACAGTTCCTCTGCCCCAGAGTACCTGTCCGTATCTCGGACAGAATCCATTCGCCCATGACCTTCGGAGTCCTGCGGCCTGTGATTTTACTGCCGGTGGAAACAGATCGGATGGCGGGAGAAGGGCTGGATTATATACTGGAACATGAAATGGCACATGTGAGACGGTGGGACAGTGTCCGCAAAATTTTCCTGGCGGTTGTGTTGTCCGTCCACTGGTTCAATCCGTCGGTATGGGGAATGTACCTGCTGGCCAACAGAGACATTGAACTGGCCTGTGATGACCAGGTATTGCGCCGGGCAGATACGAAACGACGGGCAGCCTATGCCAGAGTGCTCGTGGACTGGGCCTGTGCAGGAGCGGAAGGCAGTCTGCTTGCTTCTCATTTCGTCCGTAATTTTATGGAAGAAAGGATTGTGAATATTATGAAATATAAAAAACTGACAATCACAGGAATCGCCTTATCGGCTGTGATGCTTTCCGGCGCCATGACGGTATTTGCCATGACGCCTGTACAGGAACCAAGTGTGCCCGAACAGGCTGTGAGTACAATGATTACCGGACATGAAGAGACGGGCACGGCTTCGGTATATGGCGGAGAAATGACGGATACACAGCAGCCGGACACGGAGGAAAACAGAATGACATTCCCCAGTTATGTGGAAGATCCCACACTGGGCGGTATTTTTGAAACCTATACGGTGGAAGAGTTCGAAGCGGAACTGGAGCTTGTTAAAAAATATGCGGACGGAGATGACGGGACCGGATCCGGTCACAGAGCAATGGAAGAGGCACTGGAAAAACTCAGGGCGGACGATGGAAAAGGTGAGTATGTTATCTATAAAGGTGCATTTGAAAAAAGCTGGGAAGAGAATGGTTACTTCGTTCAGAGTGCATTCAATCCGTTGATCGTGATGGCGCCGGAACTGGAATACCAAAACGGCAGAGTGCCGCTCACTGCAGAGCGCTATGAAAAAGACATTGAAAACACGGTAAAAGTACTGGATGAAGCGGTTGCAGACGGGCAGTTGACGCCGGAAAACCGGGACATTATTCTGGCAAAAATGCAGGATAATCTGGGAAAACTGAAAGGACAGCCCTGAAACGGTCAGGGAAAGGCTTCAGGTAACCGGGAATGACATATGGGGAGTGGCAGCCGCAGAGGGCTGCCGCTCTTTTTCGTATGGATATATTACAGATCCAATCTTTTTCTGCAAATCCCTGTAAAAAACAGTCCGTATCGTGTATACTATATTCCATGGCTGCATTTCAAGCATACGAAATGAAAAGAATACATGTCGATAAAATTATGATAAAATTGTCAGATAAAGAAAAGAAAGGAAACAGATATGCGGATTGGAACAGGATATGATGTACACAGGCTGGTGGAAGGAAGGAAGCTGATTCTGGGCGGCGTGGATATCCCATACGAGAAAGGTCTGCTGGGACATTCGGATGCGGATGTGCTGGTTCATGCCGTGATGGATGCCCTGTTGGGTGCAGCGGCTTTGGGGGATATCGGGAAACATTTCCCGGATACGGACGAACGCTACCAGGGGATTTCCAGCATTGTTTTGCTGGAGAAGGTCGGCATGCTGCTGGAGGAGAACTGTTTTTTTATAGAAAATATTGATGCCACCATCATTGCCCAGGCGCCAAAGGTGGGGCCTTATATAGAAGAGATGCGGAAAAATATTGCCGGGGCGCTGGGGCTTTTAATCGGGCAGGTCAGTGTGAAAGCCACTACGGAAGAGGGGCTTGGATTTACGGGTGAGGGACAGGGCATTTCAGCCCAGGCAGTTTGTCTTTTGACCAGTCCTTCTCAATTTTATGACATGGATGTCACAAATGGTGAAAGCGGAAAATGGTGCGGCGGCTGTTGCAAAATGGGAGAAGCCCCGGAAGGAGAGCCGGAGAACGAAGCAGTATGGAACAGGTAGGAAAGTTGACCACCCAGGAAGCCCTGGCTGCCAGAGATATGTGGTCGGAAATATTTTACGAGGATTCGGAACAATTCACCGGGTACTATTTTGCCGAAAAGATGAAGGATAACCGGGGCTATGGCGTGAAGCTGGACAAACGGTTGTGTGCCATGCTCTTTCTGACGCCGTATACAGGGCGGATTCTGTCACCTGACGAGAAAGGCAGCCGATTCAGGGATATACCTCTTTTTTATATCGTAGGTGTGGGAACGAAAACAGAATACCGTCACCGTGGCTATATGGACCGGCTGCTGCGGGCTTCCCTGGAGGATTTGCATAAAGAGGCTGTGCCCTTTGCCTTTCTGATGCCGGCAGACCCGGCCATTTACAGGCCTTATCAGTTCCGGTATATTTATGAACGACCTGTTTTTTCTATCCGGCACAGGCGGGAAATACCCGCCAGAGTGCTGCGGCCCGGGGAAGAAGGGGAGCTGGCAGCCTTTGCCACGGACATTCTGGAGTCACGTTATCAGTTTTTTTTAAAACGGGATGCCGCATATTACCGTCGGCAGCAAAAGGAGAGCCGGGCACAAAACGGAGATATATGGGTCTGGAAAGAATCCGGGGAACTGGCAGGTTTTTATCTGTTGGCCAGAGAGGGGGAGACAGAAGAAATACAGGAAGCGCTTGTCACCGATCGGTTTGCACAGAGGGAACCCCTTTCTGTTTCGGAAGAAACCCGCCCCGTGATCATGGCCCGGCTGACCTGTGTGCAGGCCATGCTTTCTCTGATGCGCCTGAGGGAAGGCGAACCTGTCCGTGTCTGTTTCCGGCTGTCCGACCCTCTGATTGACGCCCACAATGGAACTTTTCTCTGGACAGTGGGGAAAAAAGAAAGTACAATAGCTTTGGCGGCGGAGGAAGGCGATGCTCAGGTTTCTGCGGAAATCGGTGATCTGACGGAATTTTTGTTCGGCAGAAAGGACTGCCGTACCTGTTTTCTGCCTGTGGACGGCGGGCTTTGCAGCGAGGCTGCATATGAAGGGTTGTCCCGGATCATGCCGTTGTCCCGGCTGTTTATCAATGAAATCGTATAAAGACGGGGATGTTTTGTCAAAATGTCGTCACCTGCATAGTTTATAGCAGGGGGCGGTTGCCTGAGATTGTAAGCGGGGAGAGGTCAGTATGGGATTTATTAAACGGGTTCGGGATGAGATACGCATTATCAGAGAGAGGGACCCGGCAATCCACTCGTCTATGGAAGTATTTTTATATCCGAGTTTTAAGGTGATGCTGCATTATCGGATTGCCCATAAATTATACAAAAGCGGACATTATTTTCTGGCCAGATGGATTTCACAGCGGGGTGTGCGTAAGACGGGCATAGAGATCCATCCGGGCGCGGAAATCGGAGAAGGGTTTTTTATCGATCATGGCAATGGCGTGATCATCGGAGAGACGACGATGATCGGCAACAATGTGACACTCTATCAGGGAGTGACGCTGGGCGGGACCGGCAAGGAGCACGGCAAACGCCATCCGACCATTGAAGATAATGTGATGATCAGTGCAGGCGCCAAAATATTGGGTTCCTTTACCATTGGGGCCAACTCCAAAATCGGTGCGGGGAGCGTGGTATTAAAAGCCGTACCACCCAATTCCACCGTGGTAGGCGTGCCGGGCCGGGTGGTGAAACGGAACAATACATCATACCCCAGAGAGGAAATGAACCATACCGACCTGCCTGATCCGGTCAGGGAAGATATTCAGAATCTTCAGGAATCCAACAGCGTTTTGACCAACCGTCTTTTGGAACTGGAGAAGCAGATGCGATTGCTGCAGAAAGGAACTGCCAGGGGAAAACCGGTTGAGAGGAGATGCGACGATGAAGATTTATAATACGCTTTCAGGGAAAAAGGAAGAGTTTGTGTCTGTTGAGCCGGGCAAAGTGCGGATGTATGTATGCGGGCCTACCGTATACAATCTCATCCATATCGGAAACGCCCGCCCTATGATTGTGTTTGATACGGTGCGCCGGTATATGGAGTACAAAGGCTATGAAGTCCTTTTTGTATCCAATTTTACGGACGTGGACGATAAAATTATTAAAAAGGCTGTGGAAGAAGGGGTGGAGGCATCCGTTATTTCAATGCGTTATATCGAAGAATGCAAGAAAGATATGGCAGGCATGAATGTTCGTCCCGCCACGGCCCATCCTCTGGCAACGGAAGAGATTGCCGGGATGCTGGAGATGATACAGACTTTGCTGGATAAAAACCATGCCTATGTGGCAAAGGACGGTACGGTGTATTTCCGCACCAGAAGTTTTGCGGAATACGGAAAACTTTCTCATAAAAATCTGGATGACCTGCGCAGCGGCGGGCGTTCCCTGCTGGTATCCGGGGAGGATCAGAAAGAAGATGCGCTGGATTTTGTCCTCTGGAAACCCAAGAAGGAAGGAGAACCCTACTGGGAGTCCGACTGGTGCCAGGGGCGTCCGGGCTGGCATATTGAGTGCTCGGTGATGAGCAAGAAATATCTGGGTGAGGAAATTGACATCCATGCGGGAGGCGAGGATCTGGTTTTCCCCCACCATGAAAACGAAATTGCCCAGTCGGAGGCTGCCAATGGCAAGACATTTGCCAGATACTGGATGCACAATGGCTTCCTGAATATCGACAGCGGCAACAATGTATATCAGAAGATGTCCAAATCTGCGGGGAATTTCTTCACGGTACGGGACATTGCAGAGAAGTATGATCTGCAGGTATTGAGGTTTTTCATGTTGTCGGCCCATTACCGCAGTCCGCTGAACTTCAGTGCAGAGTTGATGGAAGCGGCGGGAAACGGGCTGGAGCGGATCATTACCTGTGTGGAAAATCTGAAATTCCTGTCCGGCAGCGCCGGGGAAGCGCCGGTGCCGGAGGAAGAAGCGCTGTCCCGGGAGGCCGGAGGATTCCGGGCGAAATTTGAAGAGGCCATGGATGATGACTTTAATACGGCGGATGCCATAGCGGCCGTATTTGAACTGGTGAAGTTTGCCAATACCCATGCTTCGGGCGCATCCTCCAGGACATTTCTGGAAAAACTGTTGTCCGAGATACGGGCGCTTTCGGATATTCTGGGCCTGATTGTGGAGAAACAGAAAGAAATACTGGATGAGGATATTGAGGCTATGATTGCAGAACGGCAGGCGGCGAGAAAGGCAAAAGATTTTGCAAAAGCGGATGCCATCCGCAGTGCATTGCTGGAGAAGAGCATCCTGCTGGAAGATACGCGGGAAGGCGTGAAATGGAAACGGGCGTAAGCGTGCTGGAACAGGTACAGACTGCCTTTGGCTGTGCCGGGCCGGATGTGCGCACCTATTCGCCTCTGGCGCTCGCCTATATGGGAGATGCAGTATATGATCTGATTATCCGCACCATTGTGGTGGAACAGGGACATAAGGCGGCGAATCTGCTGCACCGGGGAACGGTACGGTATGTCAACGCGGGGGCACAGGCCTCCGTCATTACATCCCTGCAGGAGCTTCTCACAGAGGAAGAGGAAGCCGTTTACCGGCGGGGCAGGAATGCAAAGTCCCATACGATGGCGAAACATGCCACCGTTGAGGAGTACAGAAAAGCTACGGGGCTGGAAGCGCTGATCGGCTATCTCTATCTGTCGGGCCGGTTTGACCGGATTCTGGAACTGGTCAGAGCAGGGCTGGAGCGGACAGGCCTGCTCAGGACGGATGCAGATGCAGGCTGTCCGGCGCGCGGAAAGGAAAGAACCCATGGAGACTGAATCACTTACAATCGAAGGACGGAATGCGGTGATCGAAGCATACCGTTCCGGGAGAACCATAGACAAGCTGTATATTTTGGAAAACTGTCATGACGGGCCGGTGATGACGGTGAAACGGGAAGCGAAAAAACAGAACACCCCTGTAAAATATGTAACAAAAGAACGTCTGGACCAGCTCTCCCAGACAGGGAAGCATCAGGGTGTGATTGCCTGTGCGGCGGCGTATGCTTATGCGGAAGTGGAAGAGATTCTCAGCCGGGCGCGGGAGGCTGGCGAACCGCCGTTTATCATCCTGCTGGATAACATTGAGGATCCGCACAATCTGGGCGCCATTATCCGGACGGCCAATCTGGCGGGGGCCCATGGTGTGATTATTCCCAGGAACAGGGCAGTGGGGCTGACGGCCACTGTAGCCAGAACATCCGCAGGGGCGCTGAATTATACGCCGGTGGCCAGAGTGACCAATCTGGGCAGAACCATAGAAGACCTGAAAAAAGAAGGACTCTGGTTTGTCTGTGCGGATATGGAAGGGACTGTGCTGTATGACCTGGATCTCAGGGGCCCCATAGGCCTGGTCATTGGCAGCGAAGGCGAAGGTGTGGGCCGTATGGTGCGGGAGAAATGCGATTTTGCCGCCTCCATTCCCATGAAAGGCAAGATTGATTCCCTGAATGCTTCTGTGGCAGCCGGGGTGCTGGCATATGAAATTGTGCGCCAGAGGATGGGATAGAGACGATTTCTGAAAGATCCGGGAAACAGGAAATGTGGCAGAGGGTATGTGGATGGAAAAAGCATATACCGGAATCAGCGACGAAGAACTGATTGTACGTCTTCGTGACGGTGAGATGGGTATTACCGAATTTTTGATGGAAAAATATAAAAATCTGGTGCGGAGCAAGGCCAAGTCCATGTATATCCTGGGAGCGGACAGTGAAGATCTGATTCAGGAGGGCATGATCGGCCTGTTTAAGGCGTTGCGGGATTATGACATCGGCAGAGACGCCAGTTTCCTGACCTTTGCGGATTTATGTGTATCCCGGCAGATGTACACGGCGGTACAGGCTTCCCGGCGTAAAAAGCATTTTCCCCTGAATACATATATTTCGCTGTATAGTGATGTGACAGAAAAGGGAGAGGGCGGTGGCGAAGAAACAGAGCTGGTGAATGTTCTCTCCTCTCTGTCTGATAAAAGCCCGGAAGAAGAGTGGATAGACCGGGAAAATCTGGAACTTTTAGAGAAAACCATAGAAAAAGAACTGAGCGGCTTTGAAAAACAGGTGCTGGATTTGTACATTACCGGAATGGGCTATGCGCAGATTGCAAAAGTGCTGGGCAGGGACGGGAAATCTACGGATAACGCTTTGCAGCGAATCAAGAGCAAACTGCGCAGGACCATTGGCGAGAGCATCTAGCACTGTGCGTGGCCGGGACGTTTGTATTTGACTGCCCGGAAAAAGAATACCTGCAAAGAATGTAAAATAGGATTGACAAAATGTGGTTTATGGAGTATTCTAATATAGGCGTTGTTGCCAGGGCAATTCTTGCCGGCAGCAATAATTTCATAACTAAGCTGCTATAGCACAGTCGGTAGTGCGCAACATTGGTAGTGTTGAGGTCACCGGTTCGATTCCGGTTAGCAGCTTTTGAATGGTTGAAAAGAAAGGCTTTTCAGGGAGAACACTCTTTGAAATGTCTTTATTTTTTATTCATGACAATAGGTTTGCCGGCGAAGCCTGTGGAGAACGGGCTTGCGGCGGACAGAGCCGGAAAATGAAGGATTTCACTTTTACAGATAAAGATTTTGCTGAGGATACAAATATTTTATAATCAGCAAGAAAGCGGAATTTACGCAAACAGAGGTTTCTTTTATGTGGGGGATATGGCTCGACAGCAAAGCTTTGGAAGTTGGATTATTCCAGGCAGTTGTTCAATACAAGACAGACAATGGTAAAGCCTTCGTTAGACTGCCTAAAGCGAAGTATGGGCTGGAGATAGAAAGAATCAGGGAGTTGCCGGTGCCTCCCCGGTTTGTTTATGGGGAACAGGTTTCGCCTTGCAACCATCCGGATATGACAGGTGTAATTGTAGGGATTCGCTGGCATTTCAAGCGTAATTGCTGTTTTTACACAATCAGCGTCAATGGGAAAAAGAGAAGTAAACGATACTTTGATGAGGATTTGATTTCCAGGGTATAATTCTGGTTTAAAGAATTGCCAGGTGAGTGTAAGTTCAGTCATCACATGTAAATATATGCATTCTGCTTCAAATTTTAATCAGTAGGGACACTTTTCCGAAAAGGGAATATCAAAATAACAATGAAAAGGCGCATGGGACAGGAAAATTGTAAACCATGTGCCTTTTTTGCGCCATACAGCAGCAACATGAGAGACGATATTCAGACACTGCGTCACTGGGCAGACACAGGCCTTGTTTACAACAGAAGATTGAAAACACAAGGCCATTTTCCATCATTTACCGGTGGAATTTTTTAAAGTCCCGTGATAGTATTATTTGCGTAACATTTATTTAATAAATTTGTAATATTTAAGGAGAAAACCAATGAAAAAACATGTATTATTATCCATAGCTATGGCATCCGCAGTGATTGCAGGGAGCGTTCCCATGACTTCTCAGGCGGCAAACATAAAAGCCGTACGGCTGCAGACAGGGAATTTTTGTGAGAATGAGCAGGC
>ERZ778518.1725-NODE-1725-length-13669-cov-3.803731_pt1 | contig 13669 bp, 14 predicted proteins | sample MGYA00510340_ERZ778518 | MGnify/ENA primary metagenome ERZ778518 (study PRJEB29527, sample SAMN07138967) | mouse gut metagenome | material: feces | host: mouse | place: China:Nanjing | collected 2016-01-25 ... | reverse complement strand
TGATATTTTCGTGCTTTTGGAACCATGCGCTGCACACCCATTCGTCTTCCCGTTACACGGGCTCTTAGACCAATTTCGCCGTGGACATCTTCACGCCGGGGCCCATGGTGGAGGCGGCGACGCAGCTGCGGATATACTGGCCCTTGGCGGCGGCGGGCTTGGCCTTGATGATCGCGCCGATGAGGGTGTTGAAGTTGTCCGTCAGCTTGTCAGCGCCGAAGGAGACCTTGCCGATGGGGCAGTGGATGATGTTGGTCTTGTCCAGGCGGTACTCGATCTTACCGGCCTTGACCTCCTGCACTGCCTTGGCCACGTCGGGGGTGACGGTGCCGGCCTTGGGGGAGGGCATCAGGCCCTTGGGGCCCAGCACCTTACCCAGACGGCCCACCACGCCCATCATGTCGGGGGTGGCGACCACCACGTCGAAGTCGAACCAGTTCTCCTTCTGGATCTTCTCCACCATGTCCATATCGCCTACGTAGTCCGCGCCGGCTTCCCGGGCGGCGTCGGCCTTGTCGCCCTTGGCGAAGACCAGCACGCGGGCGGTCTTGCCGGTGCCGTGGGGCAGGACGATGGCGCCGCGGACCTGCTGGTCGGCGTGGCGGGAGTCAACGCCCAGCTTCACGTGGAGCTCCACGGTCTCGTCGAACTTGGCGGAAGCCGTCTTGCAGATCAGCTCGAAGGCGTCCTTGGCCTCGTACTGGGTGGAGCGGTCGATCTGCTTGGCGCTATTCTGATATTTCTTACCTCTAAACATCTCTCAAGCCCTCCTTTATTCACCCACGACGACGCCCATGCTGCGGGCCGTACCGGCGATCATGCTCATGGCGGATTCCAGGCTGGCGGCGTTCAGGTCGGGCATCTTGGTCTCGGCGATCTTCTGCACATCGGCCTTGCTGATGGTGGCCACCTTGGTCTTGTTGGGCACGCCGGAGCCGGACTCAATGTTGCAGGCCTTCTTGATGAGGACCGCGGCAGGAGGCGTCTTGGTGATGAAGGTGAAGGAGCGGTCGGAGTACACCGTGATGATGACGGGGATGATCATGCCCATATCACCCTTGGTGCGCTCGTTGAACTCCTTGGTGAAGGCGGCGATGTTGACGCCGTGCTGGCCCAGCGCGGGGCCCACGGGGGGAGCGGGCGTTGCCTTGCCCGCGGGAATTTGCAGCTTGACGTATCCTACGACTTTCTGTGCCATGTGTAGGCACCTCCTTGATAAAATGTGGTGGTGACGGGGCTGCTATGGCAGCCCCTCCCACGATGCCGCATTGCGGCGAAAAATGCTTGCTCTCAGAGCGGTCAGGCGTCGCTCTCCACCTCGACCTGCTCCAGCTCCATCTCGACGGGGGTCTCCCGGCCGAACATGGAGACCACCACGGTGACCTTGTTCTTCTCCGCGTCGATCTCCTCCACAATGCCCGTGAAGGACTCCAGCGGACCGTCGTTGATCCGGACCCTGTCGCCCACCTTGTAGTGCACCTCGATCTCGTGCTTCTCCATACCCAGCGCCAGGACCTCGTCCTCGCTGAGGGGGATGGGCTTGTTGTTGGCCTCGCCGACAAAGCCGGTGACGCCGCGCACGTTGCGCACCAGGTGCCACGTGTCGTCCGTCATCACCATCTTGATGAGCACGTAGCCGGGGAAGATCTTCCGCTCCACCTCCTTGGACGCGCCGGTCTCGCTGATCTCGGTGACGGTCTCCAGGGGGATCTGGATGTCCACGATCATGTTCTCCAGGTGGCGGTTGGTGACGAACTTCTCGATGGTGGTCTTTACGGCGTTCTCATAGCCGGAATAGGTGTGGACAACATACCACTTCGCGTAATCGGACATCTCCTTCCGCCTCTCTTACGCGGCGAAGAGGTCCAGCAGGGTCTTGATGAGCATGGCGGCAACGCCGTCAAAAATCCAGATGCAGGCGCCGAACACCACGCTATACAGGATAACCGTACCGGTATTCTTGGCGACCTTCTCCGGCGTAGGCCAAACGACCTTCTTCAGTTCGCTTCTCATTTCGCGGAACCAGCGGCCCCGGTCCTTCTTGACTTTCTTTTCTTCAGCCATGATGAATGTTCCTTTCCTTTGTTACTTGGTCTCAGAGTGGACCGTGTGCTTCCGGCAGAAGGGGCAGAACTTCTTCATCTCCAGACGGTCGGGGTCATTCTTCTTGTTCTTGACTGTGTTGTAGTTCCTCTGCTTGCACTCATTGCAGCGCAGCGTGATCTTGACGCGCATTCCTAACGGCACCTCCTTATAGATGTATGCGGGCCCGGCGGCCCGTATTGATTGCCTCCCTGTTGGGAAGGGGCGCTCCCCCCGCGCGGAAGCGAAAAGCGCGCAAAAAGAAAACCCCGTCTCCACAGGTAGCATCTACTATATCACTGATTTTTCCCCAGGTCAACAGAAATTTTACAATTCTCCTACTTTTTTTTCCTGGGGAAGTATTGTATAATAGAAAAATGTGTGCGGACCTCCGGAAGGTCCGCGCAGAACGCGCAGAAAAGGAGGCGTGCCGTGCGCATTATGGCAATCGACTACGGAGACGCCCACACCGGTGTGGCGCTCTCCGATCTCACCGGCTCCCTGGCCGGGTACACGGAGGTCATCCACTCCTGGCGGGAGGCGGAGGTCATCCGCCGCATCGGGGAGCTGATCGGGGAATACGGGGTGGAGGAGCTGGTCCTGGGGCATCCTAAGAACATGGACGGGACCCTGGGGCCCCGGGCGGAGAAGGCGGAGGCGTTCTCCCGCGTGCTGGAGGAGACCTTCTCGCTCCCCGTCCGGCTGTGGGACGAGCGGAGGACCACCATCGACGCCCACAACATCCTGCGCTCCGCCGGGAGGAGCGGGAAGAAGCGGAAGAAGACGGTGGACGCCGTGGCGGCGGCCCTGATCCTGGAGGGGTATCTGACCTACCGGAAGACATGACAGCACACTTACCGGAAAGAAAGGACAAGCAATGAAGCAGTATATCAAAAGAAACGGGATCCTTCTGGCCGTCCTGGCCCTGACGATCCTCGTCAGCATCGCCGTGGTCGCCGGTCGGTGGCAGGTGGAGAACAAAAACAAGAGCTACGACGTGGTGCTCGACTACATCGAGCTGGAGTGGATGGCCGAGCAGAGCGGGCACGACGTGGAGTGGTGGCTGAAAGAATTTAAGAGCATGGGCATCACAAAGGTGGGCCTCACGGAGGAGAACCTCACCACGCTGATGGAGGACTCCCCCCTCAATGTCTCCGCCGCGATGATGGAGACGGTGACCCTGGACGCCAACTGGCGGGAGAACTATCCTGCGGACTTTGTCCAGGCCATCGAGGCGCGGGGCTATGACCGCTTCGACGTCGTGGTGGAGATCACCAACAACTCCGACTTTGACGCCATCCTCTTTCTGGTCCAGGCCGTGGAGGAGCGCTTCCCCGCGGGCTCCTACTACTGCATGGGCGCCCGCGACGAGGCGTACATCTTCCTGGACGGCGCCGCCGCGGACGCGCTGTACGACGATGTGGGCAAGTACAACGACACCAAGAACAAGGGGTTTATCGAGCGCACGGAGCTGCTCTCCTCCAAGCTGATGTACGTCTCCCTGGGCCTCATGCCGGAGAAGGTGGAGCTCATCCAGTCCGCCGGTATGGAGGTGGTGCCCCGCACCCTCTGCTACAACCGGCACAACGATACCCAGTACGCCGAGGCGGTGGTCCGGGGCTATGAGCAGTATGGCATCACGCCGGACTATATCATCGCCGGAGGCGAGGCCGTCATCGGCTTTGACGACGGTGCGGACTTCGCCACGGAATACCTCCGGGACAACGGCGTCACCATCGGCCTCATTGAGAACAACACCCAGCGGGAGAACATCATGCAATCCGGCGTGGCGGAAGCGGCCGACGCCACGGACCTCAATACCGTGCGGGTGTTCACCATGTGGAATTTTCTTCAGTACCGCTACGGATACTATGGCTATGAGGGCGCGGAGGAGATCACCAACGCCCTCTACCGGGCGGTGGTGGAGCGCAATATCCGGGTGCTCTACTTCAAGCCCGTCAAGCAGACCGACGACCACCACGTCTATATTACGGACCCGGAGGTCTACCGGGGCATCTTCGAGAGCCTGGACAGCCGCCTGGCCGCCCACGGCATCACCCGGGGCCGCGCCTCGGTCATGGAGAACTATCAGGTGCCCTCCCTGGCGCTGCTGGCGCTGGGCCTGGGCGCGGGCGTCGGCGGCGCGCTGCTGCCGGATACCTTCCTGCCCATGAAGCGCAAGTGGACCCTAGTCCTGGCGGCTCTGGCGGCGGTGTGCGTCACGGGGGCGTGGCTGGTGCTGCCCAACACCTACCGGCTGCTGGCCAGCTTTGCCAGCGCGGTGGTATTCGCCTGTCTGGCCGCCGCCTTCTTCCTCATGGCCGCCAAGCGGACCGGACAGAAGCTGGATGCGAAGACCGGGCTGCTGACGATCCTCCCCCGGGCCATCGGGATCCTCGCCGGGGCGGTGCTCATCTCCCTGGCGGGCGCCATGATGACCGCCGCCCCCCTGTCCTCAACCCACTTCATGCTGGAGATGGGGATCTTCCGGGGGGTCAAGCTGGCGCAGCTGCTTCCCCTGGCCTTCTTCTGCCTGCTGTTTGTATCCTACTACGGACTCTTTGAAAAGGATCACAAGGGAAACCATCTCAATCCCGGGGATATTGTGACCGCCCTGAAATGGGGCATCCCTGTCTGGGCGCTGTTTCTGCTGGCGGTGGTGGGCCTGGCGGGGTACTACTACCTGGCCCGCACGGGACATGAGACCAGCGTCTCCGTGTCCGACGTGGAGATGATCTTCCGCAACGATTTGGAGTACCTGCTGCTGGCCCGGCCCAGGACCAAGGAATTTCTGGTGGCCTTCCCGGCCATTATGCTGGCGGTGTACTGCGCCGTGCGGCGCCTGCCCTTCTGGACGGCCCTCTTCGGCCTGGCGGGCACCATCGGCCTGACCAGCGTGTGCAACACCTTCATGCATATCCGCACCCCCCTGTACCTGGGCTTCGTCCGCACCGGATACGCCCTGCTGCTGGGCATCCTGGTGGGTATCGTCTTCATCCTGTGCTTTGAGGGGCTTTTGCGCCTGACCCGTGCGCTGGTCAGAAAATACGCGGGTCAGAAGAAAGAATAGAGATATGTATAATATACTGATTTCGGGATATTACGGCTTCAACAATATCGGCGACGAGTCCATCCTCCGCACGGTCATCGACAACCTGCGGGAGAAGCTGCCCGACGTGGACATCACCGTTCTCTCCCAGTGCCCCGCGCAGACGGAGGAGAAGTACGGCGTCCGGGCCGCCCGGCGGATGAACCCCTGGGACATTTTCCGTTCCCTCCGGCACTGCGACATGCTCCTCTCCGGCGGGGGAAGCCTCCTCCAGGACGCCACCAGCCGCCGCAGCATCCTCTACTACCTCTGCATCCTCCGGCTGGCGCAGCTGCTGGGGAAGCGGACCTTCATCTACAGCCAGGGCATCGGGCCCATCTCCGGCAAGTGGAACCGGTGGTACACCGCCCGCGTGCTGCGCCGGGCCGACGGCATCGTGGTCCGGGACGGGAAGAGCCGGGACCTGCTGCTGGAGCTGGGCGTCCCGGAGGGGCTCATCCACGTCACCGCCGACCCGGTGATCCGGGTCAGGACGCCGGAGAGTGCGCTGGGGCTGCGCATCCTGGAGGAGGAGAACTGCCCCCGGCGGCCGGACCACCTCACCGTGGGCTGGGCGATCAAGTCCCGAAAGCCCGATACGGCCTTCCTGCGGGAGGCGGAGCGGTGCATCCTGTGGCTGCGGGAGACCTACGGCGCGGACTCGGTGCTCATCCCCTTCTTTCACGACGAGGATGTGGGCGTGTGCGAGGCGATGGCAAAGCACCTGGGCGGCCAGGCGGGGTGCCTGCGCAAAAAGCATCTTTCGGAGGAGACGCTGTCCATTATCGGCTGCATGGACGTACTGGTGGGCGTGCGGCTCCACTCGCTGATTTACGCCGCCGTCATGGGGGTGCCCATGATCGGCGTGAGCTATGACCCCAAGGTGGAGTCCTTCCTCTCCTCCATCCAGCGGCCCACGCCCTTTACCGTGGAGGACTTCACCCTGGAGAAATTCCAGGCCGCCTTCCGGGACACCATGGAGCGCCGGGAGGAGATCCGGGAGACCACTCGGGCCTGCCTGGACCGCCTCATTTCCAAGCTGGATCAGAACGAGGAACTCATCAGAGCAATCATGGAGCGAACAAAGTGAAAGAAAACAAAACCATTCATGCCATCAGCGTCGTCACGCTGGTCACCCTGTTTGCCAAGCTGCTGGGCATCGTGAGGGAGTCCCTTCAGGCCAGGGCCTTTGGAACCCTGGCCGCGGCGGACCTCTATTCTACTGCCAACAACAGCACCATCTATCTCTTCACCACGGCGGCCTATGCCCTGTGCATCGCCGCCGTGCCCATCCTCACCCCCCGGCTCCGCCGGAACCGGAGGGAGGGCTATACCGCCGCCAGCAACCTCATGACCATCTCTGTGCTGCTCAGCGCCATCGTGGCGGCCGTGTGGATCGGGGCCACTTTCGTCCTCCCCGTGGGTTCTCAGTGGGAGGGGGCGGAGGCGTTACAGCTGGCCGGATATATGCGCGTCATGATTCTCACCCTGCCTGTGATCGTGCTGACCTACCTGCTGGTGGCCCTGTTCCAGTCCCTGGAGCACTTCGTTCTCCAGGGGAGCATGTCCATCCCCTACAACCTGGCGCTGATCGTCTTCCTGGCGCTCTTTGCCGGACGGCTGGGCGTGGGCGGCTATGTGGCCGCGGTGGCCCTGTCATGGCTCTTACAGCTGGGCATGACCGCCCCCTACGCGCTCAAGGAGCGCTACTGTTACCGCCCTGTCCTGGATCTTCGGGCGGACTACGTGAAGACCTTTCTGAAGACCGCCGTGGTGACCGTGCTGACCACGTCCATCTTCCTGTTCTGCTACCTCCAGGACTCGTCCATGACGGCGCAGCTCTCCGGCAGTCCTGTCAGTGCCTTCTACTACGCGGATAAGCTCTTTACCCCCCTGACCACCACCCTGGTCTATTCCATCAGCACGGTGCTTTTCCCCCGGTTCAGCGAGAAATTTTCACAGCAGGACCGGCCCGCGTACCTCCGCTATATCTGGAGTATGCTGCGGGGGACGCTGCTGCTGATTTTGCCCATGTCCGTGGTTCTGGCGGCCTTCGGGACCCCCATTGTCAAGGTCCTCTTCGAGGGGGGCAGCTTCGACGCCTCCTCCACCGCTGCAACCGGCGGCATCTTTACCATCTATGCGCTGTCCATGGCGGGATTCTGCGCTCTGGATCTTCTCAGCAAGGCGTACTACTCCATGGAGCAAACCCTGACCCCTCTCCTGGTCAACGGTGGCATCCTGCTGTGCAACTGGGGGCTCAATCACCTGCTGGGACCCCGCTGGGGCGGGCCCGGGCTGGCGGCCGCCACGGCGGTCTCCATCACCCTGGGCGGCGTGGTGATGGCCGTTCTCCTGCTGCGGGGCTCCGGGGAAATTCGGGTTGCGCCGCTGCTGAAAAGCCTGCTGGCTGCCCTGGTCACCGGCGGTGCGCTCTGGGCCCTGACGGGGCTCGTACTCAATGGTGCGGAGGGTAAGGCGGCCCTGGTGGTCAAGTGTGTGGGCATGGGCGCGGGAGCAGCAGTGCTGTACGCCGCCCTGCTGCTGCTCACCCGGCAGGAGGACTTCCGGGAGCTGCTGGGGCGGTATAAAAAGGCATAGAGATAAAGACATCGGACCGGCTCATAGCCGGTCCGATGTTCTGCGTGTCAAAAAAACAAGCAGGGATTCTCCCCTTGTGGGGGGGCTCTATGTTGGGCTCCCCCCACAAACCCGCCAGGGGCCTTGCCCTTGGACCCCACCGCCCTTTGAAAAGGGCGGCCCGAAACTTTTGAGAAAATCAGCTCTGTCCGGAGTCCTCCGGAGGAAGTGTTTTGGTGAGATAGACGCCCCAGAGCAGCTGCAAAATCAGCGTGATCGTGAATACGCCCGCGCCGGTGATGAAGGCGTTGAGGGGCACCTCCGGGTCGCCGCCCCAGGCGCTGATCAATAGGTTGAGGATAATGGGGCTGAGGATGATGCCCATGAAATTGCAGCTCATGGCCATGGAGAAGGTGGGGCCGTACTGCTCCTTGCTACAGATGCGGCCGATGTAATAACCCGGGCTGGCGGTGTTGATGCCGAAATATGCACCGGCCAGAGCAGCACCCAGGAATACCATGGCCATATTCTGCGCAAAGATTGTCACGAGGGTGGCAATCAGACCAAATCCGGCAGCTACCACGCTGATGTAGAGCCGACTGCGCTTGACCAGCTGCGCGAAGACCAGACCGGCAAGGGCGCCGACGACGGTGATGACCGTCATGCACATGCCCACCGTGGTGGCGCTGCCCAGCCCCTTGCCCACCACGTAGAAGGAGAGGTTGAGTGGGAATGCCGTATATCCGATGCCCATCATCACAATCAGAGCGCATTGAACCCAGCCCTTTGCCGATATGGGGGGCCGGTGCGTACCGCCGGTCTCGGTTTTCGGCGTGCGCTGCGGCTTCTCGTCCTTTGCCAGAAAGAGTTGGACGATGGCGATGACGGGGATGGTGACAAAGTAGACGAAATAGACGTTGACCCAGCCCAGCTCGCAGACCGGACCGGCAATCATCAGGAAAAGGGCAGAACCGCCCGTGATGAACGTGGTGTTGAGCCCCAGCATACGCTCGCGCTCCCCACCCTCAAAATTCTCCAGAATCAGGGAGCCCATCAGAGGCATGAGGAAGCCCTGACCCGAGCCGGAAATAAAACCGCAGATGTCCAGAAGGAGGATGGAGCTGTGGTTGAGAATCGGAATGAGGCCCCCAAGGAAGATGGCGGCCAGACCTGCGAGGATCATAGGCTTTTTCCGGAAGCGCGTGGTGAATACGCTCATTAAAAGCGAGATGACAAAAGCGCCGATCATACCGGACTGCATGACATACTGTACCGCGATGTTGGATGCGCCCGGAAAAGCGGCGGCAATGTCCGCCAGCATGACCGATGCGATGGTATTGATCTGGCAGACCAGCGCGGTCACCAGAATAACGAGTTTCAGCGCGCGTTTGCCGCTTGCGGCTTGGCTCATATCGTATATCCTTTCTTTCCTGTCACAGAGTGACGCTCAAATGTCGATGGAGAAATAGGCCTCCCGGGGATAGTCCTGGGGCTTCCCCATCGCGCCCTTCCGGCATTCGGTGGGGGACACCCCGGTGAGGGTTTTGAACATTTTGGAGAACTGCCGGTAGTCGTTGTAGCCCACGGCGGTGGCGATCATGCACACCGGTTCGTCGGTGGACAGAAGGTGGTGTTTCGCCTGCTGCATCCGGTACATGATCAGGTAGCGCTTCAGGCTGATGCCGGTTTCTTCTCTGAAGCACTGGCTGAGATAGGAGGCGCTCACGTTCAGCCGCCTGCCCAGCTCCTCCACGGAGAACTGCTCGGAAAAATGCTCCTGGACATACCGCACCGCCTGCCGCACCATCGTGCTGCTGATGCTGTGGAGCTTTGCCTGACGCCGGGCCAGGGCGTCTACGCAGCTGAGCACCCGCTGGCAGCTCTCCTCGATGCTGCCCAGCTGAGTGGTCAGCAGGAGCCAGGGGCTGTCGATGGAGTCCAGCAGAAGCCGGACGGAGAGCTCCTCCTTCAGGGATTTCAGGATGGCGTCGCTGGCCAGGTAGTAGAGCTTATAGCTCATGCTCGGTTTGACGATCTCCAGGTAGAGCTTGCGGATCAGACCCGGGAGGGCCTCATTGGCGATGTCGAAGCTCAGGTAGTGTTGGATCGTGTCGATGGTCTCGTGGATATAGCTGGCGCTGAACCACCGCTGATGGTTTTTAATGTAGGTGTTGGAGATGACAGCGGCCTCCTGGCAGAAAAAACGATAGGCGCAGGTGCGCTTGAAGTCCTGGTGGGCCAGACAGATTTTCGCCGGTTCCGGAATGGGGTCGCTGAGGAAGCAGTGGGCAAGCCTCTGTCCACCGGCCAGGGCCAAAGTCCGGGTCAGGCGCTCCAGCGCGTGGCTGTTTTCCCGGCTGCTCTTGCGCTGAGGCGCGTTGACGAGGATGTAGGCGAAGGAGATGTCGTGGAATACGATCTCCCCGCCGCAGTGCTCTTGCAGGATGCGGGCGAAATCCTCCATCCGCAGGGCGTGCAGGAAATAGTGGATGGATTTGTTGACCGCGTAGTCCGTTAGGGCCACCTTCTCCAGTTCCCAGACGAACAGGTAGTGTCCAGAGGCGCGGAGGTCCAGGTGGTATTGCTGCACCGTCTCCCGAAATTCCTCGTTGATGACCCCGTAGAGGAAGGTCTTGGCAGCCTCCCGGCGCTGTACGCCCTCGACGCTGCGGGGAAACCGCCCGGCCCAGCTCTCGTCCGGCCAGCGCAGGAACGTGGGCTGCTCCCGGTCCATGGCGGCATGGAAAAAGGTCCGCAGGGCGGGAGAGGTCTGGATACCCTCCGTAAAGAAGCACCGCCCATTCCTCCTGCGCTCGAACAGGAGCAATGGAAGAGGGGCGGGGCACTGCTCGCGCAGCATGACCAGGTAGTCCTGTAGCTCCGAGGCCAGCCCCTGGACCATGAGGACAAAGGCGTCGGGCTGAAATTTCCGGACGGCCTCCGCTGACGGCAGTGCAGTGCTGATCAGCACCGTGTGGCCGCACGACTCTGCGGCGTGCTGAAACGGCTCCCGCAGGCTTTCTTCACAGCAGACCTCGATCCTCATAGGCAGTACAGCTCCTTTTTGCAGTTTGTCCGGAACGGGCCAGGCTGGAGCGCATGGACTGCCCGCGCTCCAGCCTGGTCATTCCGCCCGACAGGGATATTTTAACCGAACGGCTGGAAAATGCAACCGCTGTGTCAGCGCATCCGCCCCCGGAGATAGCACTGGTGCTTGCGAAGGATCGCGTCCGCCTCCTCCGCGGCCCGCTTGGGGTCGGCGGTAAACAGGGCGTAGAGCTCCTCCATGGCCCGCAGGCCCTGGCCCTCGCAGTTGTAGTCGAACAGGACGGCCCCATTGCTGGCGGTGATCTCACCGGACAGGTGGCTGGGGATATGCAGGATGTCCCGCTCCTTGGCCGTGAATTTCTCCATGCCGTCGATGCGGACCTCCACCGTCCCCTCCTGGACCACAAACAGGCCGTAGAAGGGGTTGTGGGCACTCCAACTCAGCTCAAAGCCGGGCTCCATGCACAGCTGCCAGATCTCCTTGTGGCCCTTGGTCTCCCAGCGGGCCACCTTCTGCCGCAGCTCGCATCCGGGGAATTTCAGGACGATCAGGCCGCTGTTATAGGGGCGGATCTGATAGATCTCCTCCTTGGGGACCTCCACGGCGACCGGGGAGTAGGTATAGTAGTGGCTGTCGGGGCTCTGGCCGTCCTTGGACATGTCGAAGGCATCCTTGTTGTACTCCTTGAAGCGCAGGCCGGTGATGCAGTCCTCCGCCATGTGCGTCTCCTGAAAGAGCTCCCGCCAGATCGTGCCCGCGTCGATCCAGGTGAAGGCGTGGGGGGTGAGGGGGGCCAGGTGGATGATGTCGCCCTTGGTGCACACGGCCTTTTTGCCGCAGATCGTGGTCAGGACGGACCCGCCGTCCACAAGGAAGGTCTCCGCGCCGATCTCATGCTCATGATAGCACATCTCGTGGTTGGGGTCTACATAGACGGTGTCCAGCATCTCGTTGTGCTGGAAGGGGCCGTAGGGCTCGATAAAATACTTGGACGAGGTCTTTTTGCCGCCGTAGTATTCATCAAATTCCATCAGGGAATCCTTCTCGGGATCAATGTGGATTTTGTGCAGCGTGTACTTACTCATCTTGGTGGCCTCCTTTTTGTTATGACGTGTGTTTTTCGGGCACAGCCCAAGGATGGGGAGCGGGCGCATGGGGCCGGTGTCCCGCACCGGCCTCGCCCGCAGTATCCGGGGGAGCTGCCGCCCTCTGATACCTCTCAGTATATAGGAAAATCGCCGGTCCGTGGTGGCATAAACCGATTAAAATGTGTGATTTTCCACAGAGAATCACACATTTTTTCTGGTGGCCTGATGAAAATTTATGGTCGAGCGCAGGAGGCGGCCACCCTGATAAAAAAAAAAAAAAGAGGGGCCAGCCCCACCGGCCGGTCCCTCCAGCGCTATGAATCCGCCAGGCAGACGCCGCGGCGGCACCGCCCCCAGACAGTGCCGAACTACTCAAACCTCGCAATAATACTGCCCGCCTGAATGATATGCCGTTCCGCCTTCTGCAAAAACGCCTTTTTCCGGGAGCTCGGATTCAGATTCAGCGAGCAGTCCAAGGCATACACCGTGAAGCGATACCAATGGCTCTTCCCCCGGGGCGGCTTAGGCCCCGCGTACTTGTGCCGTCCATAGGCGGCGCCCTGCCGCGCACCGCGGGGGGAGGACGGGGTCTTTCCCGCCGGGATCCCGCCCCTGATGTGGTTGGAGGCGGGGATATTCCAGATCACCCAGTGGGTGAAATCCCGGATCGGGTGGGACAGGTCCTCCAGGGTGATCGCCAGCGTCCTCGCCCGGGGAGACAGGTTCCAGATCATGAACTCCGGCGACTTGTCCTGCCCCCGCCCGGTGTTCCCGATGGGGATCCTGCCGCCGTCCTCGATCCCTATACAGTCAAAATCCAACTCTCGTTCTTCCATACAGCCTCTATCTTACCTCGTTTCTCTGAGCCGACGCAGGTTCTGGACGCTGTATAGCGTCAGGCTCAGGACAATGCCTCCGGCGCCAGCCAGCGCCAGAAGTAGGGACATCATCTGGGGAATGTCGTACCAGATGACGTGAAGAAAAATCACCGCGTAGAGCACGCAGGTGGCCAGCTTCCCGTGCCACGCGGCGCTGTATACCGCGCCCGTGCGGCGGATGACTAGCAGTCCCATGACTGCCATCACCGCCTCCTTCACCACCATCACCCCCAGCGGCAGTCCTACCGCCGGGAACCGGGTCAGCAGGCACCCCAGCGCCGCCGCCTGGGTCAGCTTGTCCGCCACGGGGTCCAGTATCTTCCCCAGGTCACTGACCATGTGAAACCGTCGGGCAATGAACCCGTCCGCCACGTCCGTTACTCCGGACAGCACCAGCGCCCAGGCCGCCAGGGGGTAGTCCCGCCTGCCGCAGTACAGCCATACGATCAGCGGGATGAGCAGGATGCGGAAAACGCTGAGCAGGTTGGGAATGGTAAAAATTTGTCTGTTTGTCCCGTCCGCCATGGGTGAGTTCCTCCGTTTGCCATTTGTGTCTGCCCCTACTATAGCCAAATTGGAGGGAAGCGTCAAGGGTAGAGAGCCAAGTTTAAGGAAATTCCAAGAAAATAGTAAGCGGTTCCGCCACCATAGCAGGGCCGCCGGTTCACACCGGCGGCCCTGTTAAACTGTCTTAACTGGGGAACTGATTTTACTTTGCCGTTTCCTTTCCGCCCATGGAGCGCAGCACCAGCAGCGTGCCTACGGTCAGCACCGCGCCCAGCGCCAGGCAGATGATAGCATTCTGGACAAACCCGGCGATGATGAAACACACGAAGCTCACGCCCGCCACCGTGATGGCGTAGGGCAGCTGGGTGGACACGTGGGTCACGTGGTCGCACTGCGC
>ERZ778518.1723-NODE-1723-length-13680-cov-5.936514_pt1 | contig 13680 bp, 17 predicted proteins | sample MGYA00510340_ERZ778518 | MGnify/ENA primary metagenome ERZ778518 (study PRJEB29527, sample SAMN07138967) | mouse gut metagenome | material: feces | host: mouse | place: China:Nanjing | collected 2016-01-25 ... | reverse complement strand
CTGTTATCAGTATATTTTCTATTTTTGCTGTTTCCCTCATACAGCAGAGGACGCCCAATTATTTAATAGGAAAAGTGATGGCTTATACATCGACGATTACTTTGTGTATTCAGCCCATAGGACAAATCGTGTATGGCTTTCTGTTTGACAGATTTCACAATGAAGTATATTTTGTTTTCATTCCGACTGGTATTATAGTTTGTATTGTAGGGCTGTCTGCCATGAAACTTTTTAGAAATATGGAAAGGGAACAGCAGGAGTTGTCAGCATGAAATAGGAAAAGTGGTTTTTGTGCCCTATATGTGGAAACAAGACGAAAAGGGATATGGAGCAATGAAAAAGATAATAAAAAAATAATAAGATTTGTATTAGGCTTTGTAGCTGCTATTTTTATTATAATCGCTGTGTTTTGGGGGAGTTTTGTCTATGTGTCAAATTACAAAATAACAAAGGCAGACACGTCTGTTTCACCGGATGGAACTTATGAACTGGTTTTGCAGGCTGTCGGAGAAGCTGACTTCCCCTTTGGATCGGCTTCCGGCAGGCTGGTTCTTTATGAGGGCAAAAGCAGAATATCCAAAGCAGACTTTGAACTGTTTGATGATGGCGGAAACATACGCAGCAGTATATGGGAGGTTACATGGCATGAGGATTCTGTGGAAGTTATTTTGTCCGGAGATGAGCAGTTTGATGAGCAGATTATTTTATACTTTGATGGCAAGAAAGAGAGAAAACAATTAACGGATGAGGCGTTTGTAAAGGCGGAGGATGCAAATGAAAGTGAAGTGGCAGATTCGCAGACAGTTTATACAAGTGAAATCGGATTGACGGTGTTTTGAACATCAATCGGATAGACTCATTCCTAAAGATACAAAAAAGCCTGTTGATGCCCGAAAAAAGTAGGAAATTGACTACTTTTTGACTTTTAAATTGTACTATATTTGGAGGGAGGTTTTCACTGTGGCGTATAAGATACTTATTGTTGATGATGAAACAATGCTGACGGAGTTATTATCAAGTCATTTACAGAAGTGTGGATACACAGCCTTTGTAGCCGAAAATGCTGAGCAGGCAATATCAATGCTGAACACATATCCGGATTTGATTTTGCTTGACATCAATATGCCCGAAATGGACGGACTGGAGCTATGCAAAATTATCCGCAATCATGTCACCTGTCCTATTTTGTTTTTGACAGCCCGGATTACTGAGCAGGATAAGGTGAACGGTTTGCAGGCCGGTGGTGATGATTACATCACTAAGCCGTTTAGCCTGCAGGAGTTGACAGCAAGGGTGGCGGCTCATTTGCGGAGGGAGGCGAGAGGCAAGTATATGCCTAAAATCGTATCTTCACAGGGCTTAATTGTAAATATTGCAGAACGCAAAATTTTTTATGGAGAAATGGAGATGAACTTATCAAATCGTGAATTTGATATTGTAGAATTTCTGACGAGTAACGCTAACCAGATATTTGACAAAGAGCGGATATATGAAGCCGTTTGGGGATTTAATGCCGAAGGAAACAGTGGGGTCATAAAAGAGCATATTCGAAAAATTAGAAATAAACTGAAGGAAGCTACGGGCAGAGAATACATCGAAACAGTTTGGGGGATGGGTTACAGATGGAAAAAATGAGGAAACCCGGATCAATGAAAAGAGCTTTTATCTGTGCGGTAGCTGCTACAATGTTTCTTGTTTTTGCGGCATCTGTCCTGACGATTTATGGATGCTACCGTATACAGAAAGTGATACTTCCCGATTCTCAGGAAGTCTGGCTGAATACCCGGACGGTCACAGCGGACGGGAGGGTATTAGAGGGAGGGCAGAGGGTTATCCTTGACGAACCTGCCCAGGTGGGTATGCTCGTTCCTACCGGAGTGGATGTAGCTCTGGAGAATACGGAATTCATAATAGAGAAAATTGAGTCCGGCTTCGCGGCGCTTCGCCCAAAGCAAAAGTTCGTATACAGAATGGCAGGCATTTCTATGGTGCTGTTTCCTTTTGTCTATTCCATTACAGGTATCATGCTGTGCGCATGGTGGTTTTACAGGAAAGAACTGTCACCGCCCATTCAGGTTCTTGCCGATGCGACAAAACATATCCGGGAGCAAGACCTTGATTTTACGGTTGATTATAACAGGAATGATGAATTAGGAAGGCTCTGCACCGCTTTTGAAGAAATGCGGCAGGCGCTCTATGATAACAACCGTCAGCTATGGAACATGATTGAGCAGCGCAGAATCCTGCAGGCATCAGTGGCACATGACCTCAGAAATCCCATTGCGATTGTTGAGGGATATGTGGAATATATGCAGCAATGCCTGGCAGATGGAAATCTGAATGACGAAGAATTGCGGCATACACTGTCTAACCTTGCGATAACGGCAAAACGGCTTGAACATTATACAGATTATATCCGTGATTTGAATGCCATTGAAGAAACGGAAACAAAGTATTCTGTAGTTCAATTACCGGACTTTTTGAGAAGTGCTACGGAAAGTCTTTTGCTTCTTGCAGAACAACATAGCCTGGAGATTGCATACCATTCCAACATATCCGAATGTCAGGTGAAATTAGACGAGCAGATATTTTATCGTATTGTTGAAAATATTTTTTCCAATGCCATTCGATATGCCAGGAGCAAAGTGAGTTTTCGATATTCGATTACTGATGATATGCTTATTATAACCATATCAGACGATGGAAAGGGATTTTCAAAGGCGATGCTCCGTAAAAAGAATACCTTTCTTTATTCTGATGATAAAACGGGAGAACATATGGGATTGGGACTGGCTACAAGCCGTGTCCTAAGTCAGAAACACGGTGGAAGTTTAGAACTTTCAAACATTACTCCGAGTGGAGCTTGTGTAACAATTAAGATTGCCGTCCACATAATGAGCTAATATTTTTTTATGATTCACCCGATACCGCTGTAATTATCTGTTGCCATATAATGGAGAGTCAAGCACTTATTCTATTTGTATCACATGATGAAGATGACGAGTCAGTACACAAGTATCTCTAAAATGATGTTGGTGTAAAGTGGGTGCCTATTATGAATGAAATTAAAATTTCCGGTCTCATAGCGGCGGTTTTGAATATATCAAAGCTGCCGTCTGTTTTTACCCGCTGAAAAGGAATAATGTCACAATTTTTTGTTCCTTGACCATATTTTGACCTTTGACTTTTATAATTGGAGTCAAATGAAAATGACAGGAGGACTAAAAATGAAAACAAAATGGATGTGTATGATACCTGTGGTTGCTTTAGCGCTTAATCTGTCGGCTTGTGGGAACGGACAGGAGTATAGGAACAGCTCTGAAAATGGAACCATGGAAATGGAGACGCAATCCCAAGAAGATTGCGCATCGGAAAATACCGGAAATAAAAGTAACAATATCAACATGATTGATCTGCAGGATAACGATACTGATAAAATGATTGTGGAGGTTGGTACAGTTAAGGATTCAGCTTTTTCAGGAAAGGTCAGCGGCTGTTATTATGCCGATGGCAGCCGGATGATTGTTGAGGCGGATAAACTCTATCTTTACGATACGGGGAAAGGCGAAACTATCACAAGTGCGGATATCTCCATGGAAGAGTTATGTGTGCAGACTTACGCAGACGGTTACTTCATTGTGGGCCAGGAAAATGGCGGCGGCAACGATTCCTCTATGGTATCGCAAAGTGATGTCGGTATCAATGGGTACATACTGAATAAGAACTTTGAGATTAAAAATGTGATTTCCTTTAACGGATTATTAAGCGATGATTTTATTTTACAACCGGCGGGCGTTGCTATTTCACAGGACGGAAAACAGATTGCTTTCGGCGGATTTAAGGGACTTTATCTTTATGATACTTCTTCCCAAAAGGTTCGCATGATTCTGAACTATTCCGAAAACGGCAGGGCAGATAATATGGAGATTGCAACCATGGAAAGCATAACCTTTACGGGAGATAACACTTTAGTCTATGTGGGCACAGCGATAGACGCCTCCAATGGCGGAGATGGTTTTTCTGTCCATGGAACGATATCCACAGACGGTACAAATCTTACGATTACGAAAAAAGCAGATTACCAGGTGGATACGGGTGAAATACAAAAGGGCGGAGAACTGCTTATCATGCCTCAAAGTTTTAACACAAATAACGGAACCCTGCTGATGCTTGATACTGTATCCAATACAGAAAGAATGATGTCATTCTCAAGCAGAAGTGAAGGAAAAGATGGTGTTTTCTGCTCTGCACAAGGGAAATATGTGGCTACTTCTGTTTTGGGAGAAAATAGTGTGACTGTCAACATTTATGATACGGTATCAGGAAAAAACATACATAAGGAAACCGTCCGGAACAGCAACAACACATATTTTCTGCGTATTCCTCAGATTTTGATTCTGGATGAGTCTGGCACCTGTATCGTTGTACTTGGACGGGGTATTGGCGAGGTAAGCACCCTGATAACAACTTTTGGCTTTGAGGGATAATTCTCGATAAAATAACATTTCAAAATGCTTCAAAACGCAGTAAAGATTTCATCCAACCTGGAAGATATATATTTGTATTATTCCCACGGGCAATGAATTAAATAGGAATTTCATAAATTGTTTTGCAAGCGGTCAATACTTGCTGTACTCATATTGTTCAGCCTGATGAATCTGTTAAAAATAGAGAATGAATTCCATTTGTATTCCTACTTGGCGGATGGAAATGACAGCCGCAGTTGGAATTGTGTGTATTGGCAGCTCTATGAGAATTACAGAAGTGACATAACGAAAGTGTCGGCGGTAGCGCTGAATTTAGATATCTTTGAGGAAAAAACAAGCTTTGAGCAGATTACAAATTCCGTATGGTCTCTTCCTCAGATAATACTACTTCAGAATTTTGCGTTGCCATAGATGCAGGATAGGGCAGTGTGCTGCGCAATGTAAAAATGCACAAAGAAAGAGAGCAAATTTTGTATTAGGTTATGCGTTTAACCATTGCTATTTGTCACATTTCATTTTATGATGATTACAACTGCTGCGGAGAGGATTGGAGGAAGCATAAAATGGAAAAAAGGAAGCCGGTAACTCCGGACGCTATAAAAACCGCTCTGAAGGATATTGGTGTCCAGAAAGGGCAGGCTGTTATGGTGCATACATCGCTGAGCAGCCTGGGTTATGTGTGTGGAGGCGCACAGTCCGTTATTGAAGCATTGCTTGAGAGCGTTGGTGATGAAGGTACGATTATGATGCCGACGCAGTCATGGAAGAATTTAGATCCTTCTACAGGCGTTTACTGGCAGGAACCAAAGGAATGGTGGCCTGTCATACGTGAATACATACCTGCTTATGACAAACGGATTACACCTACAAATACAATGGGCGCCGTGTCAGAAATGTTCCGGCAGTGGCCGGGGACACTGAGAAGCGATCACCCTGCAAGGTCAGTAGCGGCGTGGGGACGTTATGCACAGTATTTGACAGAAAACCATGATCTGTCTGATATTTTTGGAGACAGCTCACCCATTGGCAGGCTGTATGAACTTGATGGATCGGTTTTGCTGGTTGGAGTTGGTTATGACAAGAACACTTCCCTTCATTTGGCGGATATGAGGGCTGAATATCCAAGTAAGCATATGGTCACAGAAAGCAGTGCCATACAGATGAACGGACAGCGGATATGGAAATCCTATGAGACAGTTGCCGTAGATGGGGAAGATTTTCCGGCCATTGGGGAGGCATTTGAGCAGACAGGGAACGTGCGTCATGTATCTTTGGGAAATGGTATGCTTTCCATGATGCGCCAAAGGGTACTGGTAGATTTTGCTGTGAAATGGATTGAAGAAAACAGAAAATGATGGAGGGAAAACAGAATTTCAAAAAGAACTGTTTCAAATTGTCAGCCGCTTTTGGTATCTATTTGCCTTTGGCGGCAGTCTGTTTTTTCTGCCTCTAAGAGTGCAACTGTGAGATAATTACATTGATTATTTTCAGAAAAAAGAAATGTATGCAGACATTGTGAGAATATATAAACAACGGGAGACTCTATCATGGATAAAAGTTATAATAAAACATTGTATGCCTGTTTTACCGGATATATTGTGCAGGCGATTGTAAACAATTTTGTTCCGCTGCTTTTTCTGACTTTCCACAGCAGTTACGGTATACCGATGACGCAGATTACGCTGCTCATTACATTTAATTTTGGCTTACAACTGTTCGTGGATATTCTGTCGGTTACGTTTGTCGATCGGATCGGATATCGTGCATCGATGATAATTGCCCATATCTGTGCAGTGGCAGGTTTTGTATTTCTGACAATCTTACCGGATATGTTTGAACATGCGTTTACCGGATTGACGATTGCAGTTGCCGTATATGCAGTGGGAGGCGGGCTGCTGGAGGTATTGGTAAGTCCCATTGTGGAAGCCTGCCCTACAAAAAATAAAGAGAAAGCCATGAGTCTGCTGCATTCTTTTTACTGCTGGGGGCATATGGCAGTGGTGTTTGTATCAACTGCTTTTTTTCATCTGTTTGGTATAGAAAACTGGAAGATTATGGCGTGTATTTGGGCGGTTATCCCATTTGCCAATTTGCTTTTATTTGCCAAAGTACCTATCGCTTCCTTGATGGATGAAGGAGAAAAGGGGCTGACAGTCGGGCAGCTTTTTCGTAAGAAGATATTCTGGGTACTGATGATCATGATGATATGTGCCGGTGCAAGCGAACAGGCAGTCAGCCAGTGGGCATCTGCCTTTGCGGAGACGGGGCTCCATGTAAGCAAGACCGTAGGAGATTTAGCGGGACCTTTGTTGTTTGCATTTCTGATGGGCAGTGCCAGAGCCTTTTATGGAAAATATGGGGAACGGATTGACCTGGATCAGTTTATGGTCGGCAGTAGTATACTGTGCGTTATTGCATACCTTTGTATTTCGCTTGTGCCAAGTCCGATTGTTGGCTTTATCGGATGTGCGCTGTGTGGCCTGTCAGTTGGTATTATGTGGCCGGGGGTGTTTAGTAAGGCGGCGGCATCAGATGCCAAAGGCGGCACAGCGATGTTTGCGTTACTTGCACTTGCAGGTGATGTCGGATGTGCAGGGGGACCTACAGTAGTTGGTATGGTTTCAGGTGCTTTAGACAATAATCTTAAAATGGGGTTTTTGGCAAGCGTGTTATTTCCAATCCTTTTATTGACAGGTATATATTTGTGCAGAATATGGAATGGAAAGGGTCATGGGATTTCAAATTAGGCTGTGGTTTTATGGCATAAATGTCTGATTATTACCGCAACACAACTCACACAAGTAAAAATTGAATTGCATTAAAGAAATAACCAACAACAATAATACCTGCAATGCAGATTGCTATAAAAATAGTAAGCAGTTTAGGCTTTTCACCACCATACAAAGGGAAACAAAATTGTTCCTCGGCGCTGACAATGAAGAAACAGCCGAATTAACTGTACCAATGTATGACTTTGGCGATTGGGCTTCAAAGATGAAAGCCTATCGCAAGAAAAACCATATCACACAACAGGAGCTTGCACAGCTTATGGGCGTAAAGCATTTTACACTTCGTAGCTGGGAACAAAAACAAGCAAAGCCACCTTACAATGTATGGCGGCTTCACAAACACTTATTTGATGATTCCATCAAGCTCACGTGATTTTAGGTTATCCAGTATTTTATCAATAACGGCTATCTTTTCTTCCGTAGTTAGATTAGAACTGTTTAGCTTGCGTTCCACCACCTCTAAATGAAACTCATTGATTTTATCGGAAAGGGCGTGAAAATCCATATTTTCTGGAACATGGATAATAACATTCTGAACACAATTTCTTTTCATTCACGCCCTCCTTTCGGGGTCATGGCGTGTCAGCCCGTCGGCTCTTTCCCTATCGAAACGTATTCGATTGCTTTATTCAGTTTTCAAGGAACAACGGCTTGTCAGCCTGTCAAAGCATACTGACGGCAATATGCTTTGATAGAGTGGCAAACATCCCTGTTCGGGAAGCGTGAAGCATATCAACACGCTTCCACGAAAGGGAAAATGTTTTATTCTTCTCTGATTTCAAAGGATAAAATCTTCGTAATCAGTCTGGTTTCCATCCTGCGGCGTAAGGTTTCATCCACGACTATGTGCTGATTCCCGTATTCGTCTTTCATGGGGTGGAGAGAGAGTTTTGCGATAAAGCCACTGTAATGCTTTACAATCTGGTTAATAGCTTCTGTATCGCCGTCCGTCGCCGCCACAATGACAGAAAAAGGAATCATGGGGTATGTAGTCTTCATTCTTCGTTTCCCTCCATAAATTCTTTGATAAAGGCAAGTCCGCTGGTTCTGTGACGGTAAACCGTGGAACGGTTCAGTTTTAGCAGGTCTGCAATTTCTGTGTCGTTCATATCCATAAAATAATACAACAGGATGATTTCACGCTTCTTGTCCGTCAGATTCCGTAATGCTTCGCTTAATAAATCGCTTTTCACTCCGACTGTGGAAGCATTCAGAGTGAAGATATGAAAATCGGATGGGTAACTATCCACAGTTGCGAACTGGCTGACGAGTTAATCGCCCATATCGGAAAACAGTATTTCCCGTTTAGACTGTCTGGACAGGGCATTTATATAGTCCTTGCGCTCGTCGTCCATAGCACGCTTGCAGATATAATCAAACTGATTTTCTATGGTTGTCTGAAAAGAAGATGGCTTCATAGTGTCTCACCCCCTTTCTTGCCATGAAAGAGAGTGGATTGAATTTCTTTGCCCCCTTTCGCACTAAGGCCCGACACGAAAAGGCTGCCAGTTGCATTACTGGCAAAAAAACTTTAAAAAAAGTTTCCGGCAACCAAAAAAGCACACAAACAGACTTTACAATCCGCTTATGTGCTTCATTAGTACCTGCTATATGTTGTGAAAAACCATATAGGTAGGCATTTTTATCTAATGTAGGAGAATGGCTTTTTTTAATAACGTACCATTTGTAGAATTGTGTCGAACGATTGTGTTGTGCATGGCGGTTACCTCCTTACGAACCGCCAAGCTTTCATAGCTGACTTCAACACATCCTCCGTGGATTTTATTTAACAAACAAAAAGACGGCGGCTTTCTTCAAACCGTCGTCTGGGTATAAAACTGATTTTGACGCAAGGAAAACGTGCTGCCAGAGAACGGTTTTTTTATTTGCCGTCTGGCAGTATGTTTTTTTGTAACAATCACATAATAGGAACTAAAAAACCTTATAATACGTTTTTCTATACCTGTCGCTTATTGAACAGGAACAGTAAAATGTAAATAGATGGTTTATTATGCGTAAAAAAGAAGATAAGTACAATTTTAAAGCGTTTGGGCTTGCGATAAAAGAAGCCCGTAAAAAGCGAGGTTTAACCCGTGAACAGGTGGGCGCAATGATTGAGATTGACCCACGCTATTTAACAAACATTGAGAACAAAGGACAGCACCCTAGTTTACAAGTGCTTTATGACCTTGTAAACTAGGGTGCTGTCAGTTGACGAATTTTTCTTACCAACCGTTGCTCTAACAAAAAGCACCAGACGCAGACATATTGAAAAACAAATGGACAGTTTCACGGATAAAGAGTTAATACTTATGGAAGCTCTGGCTAATGGAATATGCAAGTCTAAAGAAACAGAGGAATATTGATTCTCTGTTTAATACATATAGCACTTGTAAACTTGCTTGAAATAACAACAGTATTACTTTTTCATATCCTCTAAAAAATTTATTACCATAGGAATAAATATAGCTTTGTTTGAAATCATGGCAGGGTGTCCACCATGTTCAAAAACACAAATTGTTTTATTTTGAATAGGAATCTGGTTGTAAATTCTTTCAAAAAAATCGCCAGACATAAATTCATCTTCTTTACTTCCCGTCAATAGGACATGGTTTTTCAAATTACATAATTTTTTTTGAAAAAATGTTTTATGATTCTGATAATGCTTATATATTGCAAAAGTATCATTATCAACGACATGTTCCCAATCTTCCCCATGATTTTGTTTATAGAAATTTCTTAACCATTGGTTTTCCTTAGAAGATTGTCTGTCTTGATATATATTCTTAACAAAGCAATCCAAAGGTTCTTCTCCTTCAAAACTATCTGCTATAATTTTTCCAATTAATTCCGGTCTTTCTAAAGCGACATTTAAAGCGACTAAAGCTCCACCGCTGCTCCCTAATAGATTTACTTGTGAATATCCCAGATAGTCAATCAGTGAAATTGTTTGTAGTGCTTCATCATACCATAAATTATCAGGTACTTCTAAAATTCTGTCAGAACATCCATTCCCTAAGAAATCAATCAAAATGACTTTGGCGTATTTCTGTAAGTCATCAATGATGGGAAGAAACATTTTTGATGACAATGAGTTTCCATGAAGAAGTAATAGGGGCATACCAGTTCCATAGTCTTTAAAGAAAATTTTCTTGTTATGGTACATAAAATATGACATATTATACCTCCAATCTCTGATAAAATTATAACAAGAACAGAGGGAATTTCAAACCACAAGAACATTTGTGAAATAAAAATGTGCCATAGAAATCATCAAAAGATTTAATCTATGGCACATGAGAGTTACTTTTGTTTTCTCTGTCGAATAATACGCTGTATACTTTTTTCTGCCAAATAGTATTTTTCTGAAAGTTGAGTAATGGAATATCCCTCCCAATATTCAGAATATATCTGCTTATTTCTTTCTTCAAGAACTGATAGGGTTTCTGTACTTTCTCCCCAACTTTTTCTAGTATCTGGTTTTCTAGGAACATATATGGAATGCCCGTCAACGTATTTCTGAATTTCTTTAATAATATGTTCTGGCAAAATTTCTGTTGCCTTATAATAGCTCATTCTGCACCTCCTAATTATACTGCTTAGGATTGCAAAGGCTATCATTATATTTATGTGCAATAGCCTTTGCTATGCACTCATTTTATTTACAGCCATTATATCTGCTCCTTTCCTTATCTGATATTGGAAGATAGAGATGCAATAGAACAGAAGCACTCGATGGCGTTGGCCTTGCCGGCATTTTACCAGTCCCGTTCCCGAATGGCCTCTTCTATATCAATGGGGATGCCAAACCACTCCAAAATGTAGCTGACCGTCTCCCCAATAGAATCGCGGGCTACGGTTTCAATTTCGCTGTCATTTTCATCAAACTCATCCTGCAAGTCGTTGATGGCACAAACCACTGCATCCAATTTCTCCTGAATGACTTCGGTGTTGGTTTCGCCCGTCTCCAGCAGGTCAATTACTTTTTGAAGCTCGTTTTTCACTTTGTCCACCAGAAAATCAGGGTAATATTCGTCCTGGTACATCTCCTCCAGCAATTTATAACTTGTGTTAAATGTTTTCATATAGTTTTTCCTTTCGAGGCCTGATTTGATGGTTTGATTATATCACGGATAATTTTCCGTTACAAGCTGCGGTTAGTGGACAGCCGTGTTTGCATTCGCCCTGAAATAGCGCAAAAGTAGGGCAGATGTTCCTGATTCCTGCAAAGAATAGAAAGTTCACATAGCGTGTGTTCTATTGTTATGATATTAGAAATAAACAGAATCGCAGAGTGGAGGAGAACAAATGGATATTTACGGGTATATTCGTGTCAGCAGTCGTGATCAAAATGAGGACAGGCAGATTGATGCTCTTTGTGAAATGTCTGTTCCCAAGGAACATATTTTTATGGATAAACAGTCCGGAAAGGATTATGAACGTCCATCTTATATGCGTATGGTTCAGCATCTGAAGAAGGAAGATTTACTTTATGTGAAAAGCATTGACTGACTGGGACGGAATTATAAGGAAATATTGGAGCAGTGGCGAATCCTGACAAAGGAGAAGGGGATTGACATTGTGGTATTGGATATGCCATTGCTGGATACGCGCAGAGGCAAAGATCTAATGGGGACATTTCTGAGCGATATAGTCCTTCAGGTCTTATCCTTTGTGGCAGAAAATGAACGGATGAACATACGTCAGCGTCAGGCGGAAGGAATTGCTGCGGCGAAATCCAGAGGCGTCAAGTTCGAAGACCAGAACATCCCTGCCCGGATAATTTTAATAATATCTGCCATGAATGGAGGAAGAAAAAAATAACACTGAGACAGGCCGCAGATGCATGTGGTATGCCTGTCGGTACATTTTATGGGAAAGCAAGAAGATTAGAAAACACTGTTTGAAATAGTGCGGAAAAATAATTTGTAAAAGTGTGCTTTTGCAAATTTTTAATTCATGACAATAGAAAGTTCGCATAGTGTGATTTCTATTGTTTTTTCCCTTCTTACTAACTCTGCCATAAAAAAACTCATAATGCAAGCAAATTTGACATGCAAATTTAACAAAAAAATGGAGAGATCGGGTTGTTTGCAAAAGCACACTTTTCGAAAGGAGCCATTACACTTATGGATGAAAAAAAAGCAGAAGGGCATAAAGTGTATACCGTTTGGACATTGAGTACCTTTATGATTATCATTCTTGCGTTTATTTTGATTGCATCATTTACAGCCTATATTGATCCTCTGTTTCATTATCGTGCACCACTGGAAAAATATGAATATCCTCTTAATAATCAGAGATACCAGAATGACGGAATCACCCGAAACTTTTCGTATGACGGTATTATTACGGGAACTTCAATGGTGGAAAATTTTAAAACATCGGAAGCTGGCCGGATATTTGGTGTGAATTTTATCAAAGTTGCTTTTTCCGGCGCCAGGTATAAAGAGGTAAACGATAATCTGAAAAGAGCATATGAAGCAAAAAAAGAGTTGAAATGTGTAATCCGGTGTCTGGATTATGGCGCACTGGTATGTGATAAGGATGCCTGCCGGGAGGATATAGAGTATCCAACCTGGCTGTATAATGATAACCCTTTTGATGATGTGAATTATTTGTTGAATAAAACAATCTTGATTAATCAGACATTGGAGGTGATAAAGGACGAGGAAGAAGGCAATAAAATAACCGATTTTGATGCCTATTCATTTTGGGGCAATGATTATACATATGGTGCGGAGACTGTTCTGGATACATATACGCTGGAGGAAAGAGCTACAGAACAGCGTGAGCTGACAGAGGAAGAATGTGTAATGATGATGGAGAATATCAGGCAAAATGTTACGGATCTGGCAGATGCGCATCCGGAAACGACGTTCTATCTTTTCTTTTCGCCATACAGTATCTGTTATTGGGATCAATTGGATAATAATGGAGAGATTGACTGGCGGATTGACGCGGAGCAGATTGCCATAGAGGAAATCCTGAAACATCCAAACATAAAACTGTATTCTTTTTGTAATAATTTTGAACTTATATGCAATCTGGACAATTACAAAGATGTGGCTCACTATGGTGCATGGGTCAATTCCTGGATTCTGGAGTGGATATATGAGGATAAATATTTACTGACAGAGGATAATTATCTGGACTATATTCGTTCAATTCGGGAGTTCTATCGTTCATATGCGTATGATTCACTCAGAGAGTAGCAGGAGGAATTTATGTTATTTAATTCATATATCTTTATATTTCTGTTTTTACCATTGGCGTTGATCGGTTATTTTGGACTGAATCGCTTCAAACTGTACAGAATAGCCAATTTGTTTCTAATCGGTATGTCTTTCTGGTTTTACGGGTATTTTCATGTGGAGTATCTGTTTATCATTGTGTTCAGCATA
>ERZ778518.1706-NODE-1706-length-13779-cov-5.537453_pt1 | contig 13779 bp, 10 predicted proteins | sample MGYA00510340_ERZ778518 | MGnify/ENA primary metagenome ERZ778518 (study PRJEB29527, sample SAMN07138967) | mouse gut metagenome | material: feces | host: mouse | place: China:Nanjing | collected 2016-01-25 ... | reverse complement strand
GGCAGTGATTCCAAACTGATATACAAAAAAGGTTCAGGATCTAAAACAATGTTGAGGACACCTGAGAATCTTAAAAACATTACATTTGAAAACTGGCATTCATTTGCAGAGTTATCGGGAGATTCGCTGTTATATATGCCAACGACGGAAAACGTAGTTTATCTCTGTGAGCCTGATAGCGCGGAACCAATGTATCGCCTTGATTTCAAGGGTAAATGGTATGAATTTAAGAAAGGCGACACGAATGAAAAAACGAATGATTTATGGAATAGGATTGCAGACGAGGGATATGTGAATACCCTTGACATCCTCTCCGACGGCAGAAACGTGTTGCATACCTTCAATAGCGGAGACAGACATTATGTCCTTATCATCAATACGGACACATATGCATCGCGCCTGTATTATCTGACTGAAGAGGAGCATGAAAACCTCGGAGACGCCGTTGCCTACCATAAGGGACAAATCATCTTCGGAGTTCCCGGAAAACTGGTAAAAGTCTCAATGAAAAGGGACTCGGACAGGTCGTGATTCAGAATGAGTTTTATCTGAAATATAACAATGATGTTGTCAAAATATCGATATCTTTTAATTGTAATAGTAGGCATATTTACTATTTCCTGTTTCGTTGTATTAAAAACATCTATAATAAAATCTGCTGATAAGGCAGAAAACGGTAAAAGAAGTTTAGATTCTTTGCTTGAATGCTTCCCTGATTCATCTTACGAGATGAAGTCGGCACGTTTTTTGATTGCAAATATGCCCGGTCATTATTCTCTAACGGGGAAAGAGCGGGATAAATATGTCGAATATTTCAAGGCATACGGCAAGAGTGAATCATCTGCAAAACATGTAGTAGATTCACTCAAATCCATAAACGGAAATTTTGACATATCACATTTAGCACCTGTGGCGGATACAGACGCCATATCGGAGGAGTTTCTGATAAGAGAAATCCGTGATGCCGTGAGAATATGGCAGTCATACGGTTGGTCTTCGGATGTGCCTTTTGAAAGGTTCTCTGAATATATTCTCCCTTATAGACTTGAAAATGAGGTATTGTCGGAGAACTGGCATAGTGCGATAAACAAAGAGTTGTCAGAAGTGCTTGACAGTCTTGAAAATATAGGATGCTTAGATCCTATAGACGTGGCGAAATCTGTCATGACATGGTGGAATGCACCTGCATTCAAATGGACGGGGCAATTTCCCTTGGGTCCCAGTGTCGGTTCGGAATTACGAAAATTTCATTGTGGGTCCTGTAAAGAGACAGCGGATGCTGTCGTTTATCTTCTGAGAGGTGCAGGTGTGGCTTCTGCTGTAGATTTTGATATAATGAGGGGCGATGCCAATGTGCCACATATGTGGAGTGTCGCTTTTGATAAAAACGGAAGAACATTCGGATTTACCAAAGATTATCTTTATTGGGTTCCGACGAAAGACTATCCTTTGATTACCTCAAAAGTTTACAGACATACGTTCAGTCGTCGCGACTTTGGAGACAGGACAGCCGGAGATGTACCATATAATTTTGTCAATGCCGCCATGGCGGATGTTACAAATGAGTATGGAACTACTTATTTGTTAAAGGTAAAATTAGAAAAATCGGGGAATAACCGCCATGCCCTTCTCTGCAACAGTAGCCAGCTTTCATGGATTCCTGTAGCGGTTGGAGAGATAAAAGATAACAATGGATTTTTCAGTAAAGTGCGTCCCGGTTCAGTCACCATTGTAATGTGTCAGAGGAATGGACAGTTAATTGCTCAATCCGCGCCCTTTATTGTCATTAATTCCAAAACTATAAAATATTTCGTACCTCGTGCGGAGTGGGTGGATGCTGAAATATATTGTAAATACCCGATGTCTGAAGAGAATGGCGATATTGTGGGCAGAGTCATAGGTGGTAAAATACAAGGCAGTAATTATAAAGACTTCAGGAAATATGAAACTCTTCATGCGATAAAGGATTTCCCCCAAAGGAAGCTGAATGGTGTAAAACTTCATAAAGAGACTAAACCTTATAGATATTATCGTTATATCGGTGCTGACAGCACATACTGCAATATTGCCGAGGTGATGTTGTTTAACGAATTTAAGGAAAACCTTGCCCTGAAGGGAAAGGTTTATGGAACTGAGGGAACGAATTACAAGGATAAGTCGCATGACTATCACTCGGTTTTTGATGGAGACTGGTTCACTTCATTCGATTATCCAAAACCATCGGGAGGATGGGCTGCCGTAGATATGGGGCAGCTTGTGAAGATTGACAGTATAACGTATTGCCCGCGTAACAGAGATAATTATGTAAGACCTGGAAATCTATATGAACTTTTTTATTGGAGTGTAAAAGATTGTAAATGGGTTTCATTGGGAAAACAGAAGACTCAAACTGATGTGTTGCACTATAGGATACCCAAAGGTGCTTTATTATACCTAAAAAACCACACGGGTGGCAAAGATGAGAGAATATTTGAATATGATCATTCTATAAAGAGACAGATCTTTTATTGATTTAGGAGCTATGTTATTCGTCACATTTGTTACAAATTTGAATAAATATGTATAAATTTGTTGCCTTTTCATAGATTACGATTCAAATACTGTCGATACAATTTTTAGTGGTTTTACCGCTATGCCAATGTTTGGTTCAAAGAGAGACCGAATCCGCAGAGGCTCGTTCTCCACAGATTCATAAAATAATTTTTAACATCTAAAATTTCAAGAAAATGAAAAAGAAGATTATTTTCGCTGCAGTTGCGGTGGTTATGGGTGTTTCTGCGTATGTTGGAGTAAATGCGCAGCAGCAAGATGCAATGTCTGACATACAGTTGTCAAATGTTGAAGCGCTTGTTAGCGGGGAGAGTGGCAGTGGTATCTGGAGGGTTACTAGACATACTTCAGATTCTTGGACATGTGATGCCGGTGGAACTGAGAGTTGTCCAGGAACTCCTTGGCGATAAATACAGTTGGTTTATCAAGAGATTCTTGATAAACCAACTCATCCATTCATATCTTGGTATTAAAAAATGAAAACATTTCAAATTGTAAAAATCGTTGTTGCTGTTTTGTTGACGGGATTTATGAGTGCCTGTACAAACAGCAAAGAATCTGAGAGTGAAATAAAAGCTGTCGAGGTTGATTTGAATAAAGCGTTGCCATTGACAGAGAATGTCCAGAGTGTGGATGTAATGACCCTAAAAGATTCGGAGACCGGACACCTTCCGGGACATCTGTCAAAGGTGATATTCAGACGGGATTCAATCTTTGTATTGGATATGTTCAAAGACAACGGGTTGTATGTATACGATTCTGACGGAAAAATCATCAACAGCTTTGTAAACAAGGGAGAAGGACCAGAAGAGTTTCAGATTGTATGGGATTTTAATGTCACCCCAAACAATATAATATTGTTTGACTATCGTTCTGATGAGCCGTTCATATTTCTTGACCGAAACTTAAATTTTTTGCGCAGAGACAAGGTCGGAGACTGCAAAGATCATTTCTTTTATGATTCCAAGAATGATTCATGGTGGTTTGACAGGGGTAATTATGCATATGACGGCAGTGATTCCAAACTGATATACAAAAAAGGTTCAGGATCTAAAACAATGTTGAAGATACCAGACAATCTTAAAAATATCACGTTTGGAATATGGCATTCTTTTACAGAACTGTCCGGGGACTCGCTGCTGTATATACCGGTAGTGGAGAATGTGGTATATCTCTGTGAGCCTGATAACGCCAAACCGTTGTATTGCCTTGATTTCAAGGATAAATGGTATGAATTTAAAAAAGGAGACAGGAATGAAGGAACTGTTAATCTGTGGGACAGGATTGCAGAGGAGGGATATGTGAATACACTTGACATCCTTTCCGACGGCAGAAACGTGTTGCATACCTTCAATAGCGGAGACAGACATTATGTCCTTATCATCAATACGGACACATATGCATCGCGCCTGTATTATCTGACTGAAGAGGAGCATGAAAACCTCGGAGACGCCGTTGCCTACCATAAGGGACAAATCATCTTCGGAGTTCCCGGAAAACTGGTAAAAGTCTCAATGAAAAGGGACTCGGACAAGTCGTGATTCAGAATTAACCAGAATGTGACATAATGCCGAATATCAACATCCCGTATAAGCCAGACCAATTTAATTTTTCCAACCACTAACAACCACATAACAACCAATTTTACATCTACACTCAAACGGTTTTATGTATTTTTAAGTGGTTGTTCCGTGGTTATAAGTGGTTAGAGAATAAATAAAATATGGAATGGAAGAGGCAGAATCTGATTCGAAAATTTAACACGGAGGCACAGAGGTACAGAGTTTAAGATGTAAGGAACGTGCATGGATATTTACCGGTACCGTGGGTCTTAAGCGACCTTGGGGAGGTACGGAGCTTGAGGAGAATGAGGAAAATGCCATCGGACTCCATGTCTCCGTCAGCATCGCAAGATGCCTCCGCACCCCTACTCCATTAAACACCATATTGAACTATGCTCCTTCTCCTCAAGAAGAAATCTGCGCCAAGCTTGCGAGACCAAATTCACATTTATTTTTAAACAAGCTCTAAGGTGTGCAGGTAGCATATTCAATAAAACAACAGCTTAGAACGCTTAAAATTGTTGTCCTGAATTTGGTAAGTTTAAATGAAAATAATTAACTTTGCATCCCGTACTAATACTTATTAGACGTGGAAACAAAATACATTTTCGTCACAGGCGGCGTGGTGTCTTCATTAGGCAAAGGCATCATATCTTCGTCTCTTGCCCGCCTTCTCCTTTCCAGAGGCTACAGTGTATCAATCCAGAAATTCGACCCCTACATCAACATCGACCCGGGTACACTCAATCCCTATGAGCACGGGGAATGCTATGTGACCGTCGACGGCCATGAGGCGGATCTTGACCTCGGACATTACGAGCGTTTCACCGACATCCACACAACACGTGCGAACAATGTCACTACCGGACGCATCTACCAGTCGGTAATCGACAAGGAGCGCCGCGGCGACTATCTCGGCAAGACGGTGCAGATAATTCCGCATATAACCGATGAAATCAAAAGAAACGTCAAAAGTTTAGGCAATACCGGCAAGTTCGATTTTGTCATCACGGAAATCGGAGGAACTGTCGGCGACATAGAATCAACGCCTTTCCTTGAGGCGGTGCGCCAGCTTAAATGGGAACTCGGCAAAAACGCTCTCAGCATACACCTCACCTACGTGCCTTACCTGAAGGCAGCAAAGGAGCTGAAAACGAAGCCGACCCAACATTCGGTCAAGCAGCTGCAGGCGATCGGCATACAACCCGACATTCTTATTCTGCGCACTGAAAAGGACATTCCGCCCGCCATGCGGCGAAAGGTGGCTCAGTTCTGCAATGTGGCGCCGGAGGCGGTGATACAGAGTGTGGATGCCAGCACCATATACAAAGTGCCGCAGCTGATGCACGAGCAGGCTCTCGACAACCTCGTGCTCAGTCTCACCGGAACCGAAAGCATCGGAGAACCGGATCACGCGGCATGGAACGAATATCTGCGCAAACTCGATGCGGCAAAAGAAACCGTAAAGATAGCCCTCGTCGGGAAATATGTGGAGCTGCAGGACGCTTACAAATCGATCAGCGAATCGCTGATGCATTCCGCGACATATTGCGACCGCCGCCTTGAACTGACATACGTGAATTCCGAGAAACTCTCACCCGCCGATGTGGAGGAGCAACTCTCTGGAATGAACGGCGTGATCATCGCCCCCGGATTCGGACAGCGGGGCATAGAAGGGAAATTCACAGCCCTGAAATGGTGTCGCGAACATGACATGCCTACATTCGGAATATGCCTTGGAATGCAATGCATGGTGATCGAATACGCCCGCAATGTGCTCGGACTCGCAGATGCCAATTCCACAGAGATGAACCCCTCGACACGACATAATGTGATAGACCTCATGGAGGAACAGAAGAGCGTTTCCAATCTCGGCGGCACAATGCGTCTCGGAGCTTATGAATGCCGCCTGCGCCCGGGGTCGATACCTGCCGCGGCATATGGACGCGAGACAGTCAGCGAGCGTCACCGCCACAGATTCGAATTCAACGGGGAATACCGTTCACGCTTCGAAGAGGCGGGACTCGAATGCGTGGGAGAGAATCCCGACACAGGACTTGTGGAAATCGTGCAGGCTCCGGCTCTGACATGGTTTGTCGGCACACAGTATCATCCCGAATACCAGTCGACGGTGCTCCACCCCAACCCGCTCTTCATGTCGTTCATGAAGGCGGCAATAGCCAATTCCTGATTTTTTACCGCACAAGACGTTGATAGAAATACATGGAACTGATTAAACATGAATGCGGAATCGCCATGATCCGCTTACTCAAACCTCTGTCATATTACAAGGAAAAATACGGCTCGGCGCTCTACGGTCTCGACAAACTCTATCTGATCATGGAGAAGGAGCATAACCGAGGACAGGAAGCCGCCGGCATAGGCTGCGTGAAACTCGACACTCCTCCCGGGCAGGAATATATCTTCCGCGAACGGGCGCAGGGCTCCGATGCCATCAGCCGTATTTTCGCAAACGCCCATCAAAGAATCTCCGAGGAACTCGCGGAAGGATCCGACCCCGAGACGGCTCCCTTTGTCGGAGAGGTATATATGGGACACCTGCGTTACAGCACCACCGGGCGTTCGGGAATAAACTACGTCCATCCCTTCATGCGCCGCAACAACTGGTCTTCGCGAAACATGCTGCTGTGCGGTAATTTCAACATGACCAACGTCGACGAGATATTCGATTCAATCGTCGCCACCGGGCAGCACCCGCGACTTTATGCCGACACGTTCATCCTCCTTGAACAACTCGGTCATGCACTTGACCGGGAAAACGAGCGTCTCTTCAGCGAGCACACGGAAGCGGGACTCAAGGCCCTTGACCTTTCCCACGCCATAGCACGCGACCTCAATGTCACAAATATCCTCAAACGCTGCGCACCCTCTTGGGACGGAGGATACGTAATATGCGGCATTGTCGGCAACGGCGACATGTGGGCGATGAGGGATCCGCATGGCATACGTCCTGCTTTCTATTATAAGGATGATGAGATTGTGGTCGTAGCCAGCGAACGACCTGTGATACAGACCGCTTTCAATCTTCAGATCGACGATGTGAAGGAACTTCTTCCCGGTCAGGCAATAATAGTGGACAGAGACGGCTCCGTGCGTATCGACGGCATTCTCCCCGAAGGGGAAAACGCGCGTTGCAGCTTCGAGAGGATATATTTCTCCAGAGGTTCCGACCGCGACATTTACCGCGAGCGCAAGACTCTGGGAAGCAACCTTGTGAATCAAGTTCTGAAAGCCATTTCCGACGATATCGACAACACTGTGTTCTCATTTATCCCGAACACGGCGGAAGTCGCTTTCTACGGACTGGTTGAGGGTGTGGAAGACAGACTTATAAAAAACAAGATCCTCGACATCCAGCGGTTGTCAAAGACAGGGAACCTTACGGATGAAAACATAGCCAACGTGCTCAAACGCAGAGTGCGCCGCGAAAAGGTGGCGATCAAGGATATCAAACTGCGTACATTCATAGCCGAAGGCTCTACGCGCAACGACCTCGCCACTCACGTCTACGACATCACCTACGGCTCGATCCGCCCGGGTGACAACCTCGTTGTCATAGACGACAGCATAGTGCGCGGAACAACTCTGAAACAGTCGATAATAAGGATTCTCGACAGACTGAATCCCCGCAAGATGGTGATTGTCTCCAGTTCGCCGCAGGTGCGGTTCCCTGACTGCTACGGCATCGACATGTCGCGCATGGGCGAGTTCATAGCCTTCAAGGCAGCCATGGCATTGCTTGAGGAAAGAGGCATGCGATATGTGATCGACAGCGTGTATCATCGTTGCAAGGAGCAGGACAACCTGCCGAAAGAGGAAGTGGTGAATTATGTCAGAGAGATATACGCCCCCTTCACCGATGAAGAGGTGGCGGCGAAAATCGCCGAACTTCTCACCCCGGAAGGCACTCGCGCGGAAATCGAGATAGTATTCCAGTCGGTGGAGGCGATGCACAAGGCGATACCGGACCATCCCGGAGACTGGTACTTCACCGGCAACTACCCCACGCCCGGCGGCAACCGCCTTGTAAACAAAGCCTTTATCAACTACTACGAAGGCCGCACCTCCGCCCGCGACTGACCGACTCTGTTTAAACAATTTCTTAGAAACAACACCTACTGACTGTTTCACACGAAAAAAATTTTTATTATATTTGTATTCTGCAAGCCATCTCAAGTTGCATTTGGCTTGCAGAATACAAAATTTCACAACAACGGGCATGACAGAAAATCAGAAAGAGGCTATCCTCAATAGCGGGAAAGAATATTTCAGAAAGATTATAATTCCTAACCATCTGAAGAATCTCGACAATCTTCAACTCAGGAAATTCAATATCAATCCTTTCCTTGTGAATTATCTGGCAGCGTTCTTGTGTGGAAACACAAATCCGGAATCGCTCGCCAAGGCTCTTGTATATCCACGTATTCTTGCCACAAGTCTGAGCACAAGCTTTGGTCAGAACATACAGACTTTTATCTCAAGCCTTGAAGAAGTGACCGGATGCGCTTCCGGAATTGAAGGCATAGACATCGAATTCATTGATGCAATTGACAATAGACGCAAATATTGCCAGTGCAAGGCAGGACCGCAGACAATCAACAAAGATGACATTGCCACAATACTGGGACATTTCAAGTATCTCATGAATAAATCAAGACTCGACAAGATGCACCTTCAGTTCGATGACCTTATTGTAGGAGTTTTATATGGAGAAAAAAACGATTTGGCAGCAAACTATAAAGTCATCGATGCCCACTATCCCGTTTTATGCGGTGCGGATTTTTGGGAGCACCTGACTGGCGACAACAAGTTTTATTACAAATTATCAAAGGCTTTCGGACAAGTAGTCGAAGAAGATAAAATCGACGGAAGTGTTCTTATTGAAAAGAAGATTAAAGAAATCGCAGCAGAAATAACCGAAAAGGGAGGATTATGACTTTTATCTCTGAAAACAATCTCGCTGCCCTGCTCGGCACCTCATCCGCAACAATAAAAGGTTGGGCGGGCAAAGGAAAATATAAATCATTTAAAACTCCCCTCGGAATATCAGGTTTCGAAATGGAAGACCTGAGAGATATCGAGGATGTGGCTGAAATGCTTGACAGCCGATGGTCAGATGAATTTACTACACGACCGGTGCGGGTATTCAATTCAATAGAACTCTTTGCCGGAGGTGGAGGCTTGGCATTGGGAATGGAAAAAGCAGGGTTCAGACATGTGTTGCTTAATGAATTTGACAAATCGGCATGCAATACACTCAGAGTGAACCGTCCGGAATGGAACATAATTGAAGGCGATGTACGCCATATCGACTTCACTCCATTGCGTGGAAAAATAGATTTTCTTTCAGGCGGTTTCCCTTGTCAGGCGTTTTCTTACGCAGGAAAACAGGGAGGTTTTAATGACATCCGGGGCACTATGTTTTTTGAATTGGCAAGAGCCGTAAAAGAAATACAGCCAAAAGTTTTCATGGGTGAAAATGTAAAGGGACTAGTTTCTCACGACAATGGCCGCACATTCAAGACTATCTGCAACATAATATACGAATTGGGGTATACTTTGATTCCTCCGAGAGTATTGAAAGCAATCAAATATCAGGTTCCTCAGAAAAGGGAGCGCATCATACTTATTGCCGTAAGAAATGACCTGGCACCTATCGCCAGATTTGAATGGCCGTCTCCTTTCAGCCGCATAATGACCCTTAAGGATGCCTTTTACAAAAGCGAAATATACGATACTGATGTACCAGAATCGAACGGTGCATCATATCCATTAAAGAAACAAAAGGTTCTTGAACTTGTGCCGCCGGGCGGAGACTGGAGAGATCTTCCGGATGATGTTGCCAGAGACTACATGGGCGGAAGCTGGTATCTGGGAGGCGGAAAAACTGGAATGGCAAGAAGACTTTCCCTTGAAGAACCATCTCTGACCCTGACATGCTCTCCCTGTCAAAAACAAACGGAAAGATGCCATCCCTTATTTACAAGACCCTTGAGCATAAGAGAATACGCAAGAATTCAGACATTCCCTGACAATTGGATGTTTAAAGGCACATTAAGTGATCAATATAAACAAATCGGCAACGCTGTACCTGTAAATCTTGCATGGGCCGTAGGCAGAGCCATAATAAGGATGCTTAATGAAATGGAAAAGATGAATCCTTCCGCGACATCAGAGTGTTCCGAAGAAGTCCTGTCAATCCTGAATGCACAGAAAAAACTTGTAGTTGTAAAAGACATAAGAACCGGGACATCTACAATACAATCACGTCACAGACAACTCAGCCTGTTCGATTAGTCTGATATTTTGCAACATACATGAATATCGTGAAAAACAGACAAATTCTAAATATTGCAAATTCCATGAATTTGGATTAACTTTGCATTTTGTAAGTAAATAATAAAACCACAACCCAATAATTATTCCGGTTAATGGATAAGAATACGCTTAACGGTCTGCTTATGATGCTTGCCGTTTTCCTGATTTTCATGTGGCTGCAGCCCAAACACACTGACAGCGACAGCAACACCGAGTCTGAAAGAACATCACAGGGCACCCCGGTGGCTGCTCTCGCCGACTCTCTTAGTCCAACAGAACACGAATGGCTCGTGAAAAACATCGTTGACAACGGTGTCCCGGAAACCCTTTCCGACTCAACCCGCGCATACCGTCTCACACAGGGTCCGGTTAACCTCACTCTCGCAGGTGATTCAATCTGGGGAACAGTTGAGGTCGACGGCGACAAGCTCGCCTGGGGTGACATAACCCGAGGCGACATAAAGAAAGTGGGCATTGACCGCCAACGCAAGGCGATTGCAGCTGTAAAAGCTATGTCCGAATCGCTGGGACGCTACGGCAAGTTCTCAAAATTCCTCGGTAGTTCCGATTCAAAGGTGCTTCTGGAAAATGATGTGCTTAAGCTTGAGCTTAGCGCGAAATCAGGTTCGATAACCCGCGCTGAACTGAAGAAATATGACACCGAATATTCTTCTGACGAGACTGAGAAAAGAAAAGAGAAAGTTGTCATTTTCGAAGGCGACCGCAACCGCTTCAACTTCCAGTTGCCGCTGCCGCAGCCGGTGGAGACCGCCGACCTCTGTTTCACCCCCAGACAGCTCAACGACTCTACTGTGCTGATGGCTCTTGACATGGGCAACGGCGCATACTGGGGAATGGAATACACCTTGCCCAAAGGCGAAAGTTATGTTGTCCGCCTGAGAATCGTGCAGAACGCTATGGCGGACATAGTGCAGAGCAACGCCCGCAACCTCGGCATCGACTGGCAACAGGATCTTCACCGTCAGGAGAAAGGAAAAATGTTTGAGGAAAGAAACTCCGGCATATATTATAAATTCGCCGGCGGATCCGTGGAACACCTCTCCGAATCAAAGAACGACAGCGAGGAACGCCAGTCGAAAGTACGCTGGATCGCTTTCAAGAATCAGTTCTTCTCTACTGTAATGATAGCCGACCGCCCTTTCAACACCGCGGATTTCTCATCTGAGATAATCAAAGGTCAGGACTATCTCAAAAGCATGACAGCTGCAGCCGTGGTCAACGACTATGACTGGAACAGCAGCAACCCGGTGAATTTCCACCTTTTCATCGGTCCGAACCTCTATCCCCTCCTTTCGCATCTCGACAAAGAGGTGGAAGCGGGCGAGGACCTCAAGATGACAAAACTCATTCCTCTCGGCTGGAGCCTTTTCCGCTGGATCAACACCGGGGGCATCATACCGGTGTTCACATTCCTCGGCAAATTCATCTCCAATTACGGGATCATCATCCTTCTGCTCACAATCTTCATCAAGCTTGTGCTTTTCCCGCTCACCTACAAGAGCTATAAGAGCCAGGCGAAGATGCGTGTGCTCGCACCGGACATAAAGGCGATCAACGACAAGTATCCCGGCGCGGAAAACGCAATGATCCGCCAGCAGAAAACCATGGCTCTCTATTCCAAAGCCGGAGCAAGTCCGATGTCGGGATGCCTGCCGATGCTTCTCCAGATGCCGATTCTCTTCGCCATGTTCAGCTTCTTCCCGAGCTGCATCGAGCTTCGCGGACAGAGCTTCCTCTGGGCGCATGACCTTTCGGCTCCCGACGCGATTATCTCATGGAGCGGAAACATACCTTTCATCACAGAATATTTCGGAAACCACATCTCCCTGTTCTGCCTTCTGATGACTGCCACCAACATCATATACACATACATCAACATGCAGAACCAGCCGAGCACAATGCCGGGCATGAAATGGATGATGTATCTGATGCCGCTCTTCTTCCTGGTATTCTTCAACAACTATGCGGCAGGACTCTCTTATTATTACTTCCTGTCTCTTCTTATCACCATTATCCAGACCTACGCTTTCCGCTACATAATCAAAGAGGAAGACGTAAGAAAGGCAATGGCGGAGGCTTCAAAGAAACCGCGTAAGAAATCCGGCTTCATGGCGCGTCTTGAAGAGATGCAGCGCCAGCAGCAGGCAATGCTCCGCGAGCAGCAGAAACAACAGCAGCGCCGCGGTAAAAGATGATATGACAAAGTGAGACAAATACGGATATTCCGCATATTTCTGGCGATACTTTTCTTCGTCGCCACTGTTGCCTACCTTTTCATCGGGCCGCAGGTGCATCCTATGGCGGTTGTGTCGAAAAAAGCGCAGATAATTCTGTCCGCCGGCACAACCGCCATAGGCACTATTCTGACATGGCTTGTTATCACTTTCATTTTCGGACGGATATATTGCTCGACCGTATGCCCGGTAGGCACTCTGTCTGACTTATTCATAAGGATACGCCGCAGAATACCGGCACTCGACAAGAAATTCAGTTACCGCAAACAGACAAGACTGCCGATACATATTCTGATGATATACGCAATATGCCTTCTGGCAGGAGCGGTGGCGGTGCCCTATATAATAGAACCGTGGAATATCATGCGAAACATCGCCTCGGCGATCAACCCTTCGGCGATTGAGGCAACCTGGATAAATCTCGGGCTGGGAATCGGAACAGGCATAACAGCCGGAATAGTGTCATTCGTAATGATTGCTGCATATTCACTGCTGCGCGGACGAGAGTTCTGCACACACATATGCCCGCTCGGCACTGCGATGGGGCTTCTTTATGAACACAATATATACCACATTGAAATAGACCGGGACAAATGCGTGTATTGCGGTAAATGCGAAGAAAACTGCAAGTCTTCCTGCATAAAGACTGTAAGTGCCTACGTTGACAACTCGCGGTGCATACGCTGTTTCGACTGTCTTGCCGTATGCCCTGAGGAAGCAATCAGATTCCAGCCGAACAGAAACCGTCCGGCAACTCCCCTTTTCCGCAAAAGCAAACAGCCACAACCATGATCATCAGCCAAAGACAACATAAAAAGAAAACACCATGACACCATATCTCGACCTTCTCAGACACATTCTCGAAAACGGTCATGTCAAAGAAGACAGAACCGGCACAGGAACCATATCTACATTCGGATACCAGATGCGTTTCGACCTCAGCAAGGGTTTTCCTTTGCTGACAACGAAGAAAGTGCATCTTATGATGCATTAAAGATGCACTTTTTTCCTTTTTTGACAACGAAGAAAGTGCATCTTTAATGCATCATTCATGAACTGCTGTGGTTCTTGAC
>ERZ778518.1703-NODE-1703-length-13795-cov-7.589083_pt1 | contig 13795 bp, 10 predicted proteins | sample MGYA00510340_ERZ778518 | MGnify/ENA primary metagenome ERZ778518 (study PRJEB29527, sample SAMN07138967) | mouse gut metagenome | material: feces | host: mouse | place: China:Nanjing | collected 2016-01-25 ... | reverse complement strand
TTATGGTTTAGCGGACAGTAATATCTGTAAAAGGAGTTATGTTCAGGGGGGAGGGAGTATAATCAGAGTATCAGGCGGAAAGTGCGCTGCGAACCGTCGGAGCCGACGAGGCGCACGAGTCGCACACCTGTGCCTGCGGCGGGGATGCTGATGCGCTCCTCGCCACGTGGTTCAGCGGCGCTCTCAAGGCATCCGTCGACGGTGTACACCCGCACATTGTCGATTCCGCCGGCGGCGTATACCTCGATTGCGCCGTCACGCATACAGGCCGTCATGCCGGAGGCTACTGCGGAGGCTACGCCACTTGTGGCATCTGACACCTCCACGTTGTCAATCGCCAGATGATAGTCCATCATCCCGCTATAGCGCCAGCGCAGGCGTATCACCGAGGCACTCCCTATGTAGTCTGCAAGAGCATGACTTGCCCCCTTCGGCGAGAATTCACCGTCTGTCTCTTCGGGATTATAGGATTCAAGCGTTTCAATCCGCACCCAGTCGACCGCACCTTCGGGCAATACCTCGAATACTGCCTGCGAGTCTACTCCGGTCGAGGCATAGTCATAGTTGAATTTCACGGCAAGTGTAGCCGGGTCGCACCCTTCGACACTGATTTCAGGTGTCATCAGAACGCCGTCGAGCGAATAGAATCCACTGTTCAGACAGTCGATTGAGGCGAAAGCGCCCTCAAAGCCGTCGCCGGTCACACCCAGTCCGTTCGGGTCGTCAAACTGCCATAGCTCGTTGTCGGGTGTATTCTCCCATAGATTCTCGATTTCCCATCCTGCCGGGAGGAATCCGGTGTTGAAGTTTTCGGCGAATGTGAGCCTGCGGGGTTCTCCCTTGCCGTTATCGAAATCGAGTATGGCCGGGAACGCACGCACGCCGTCTTCATAAACTGCTATGACACTGTAACGGAAGTGTCCGGCCGGAGCCTCATCCTCAATTTCCGTCTCCTTGCATTCACCCGCTATCTTGACGTCGCCGCGCCACACCTCATAATGGCTCACCTTCACGTCGCCCGCCTCGGGGGCCTGCCAGCCAAGCCGCACATTCGTGCCGTCGGCTTCGGCCTTAAGCGAATGCGCGTTGTATCGGGTATCGATTGCCACACGCTTGCCGGTACGCTCCGACTCTCCGTCGGGATTCTCATACACGGCCGTCACCTCAAAGAGATACACACCCTTCGTATACCCCCAGAATTCCACGAAGGGCTCTTCGAGCATACATCCCACTTCAAGTCCGTCGCAATATACACTGTACGACACCGGGGCCATTACACCCTCCGGCTCCTTCCATTCGAGCGAAATCATATAAGAAGTCTCGTCCGATTCATCCTGCGTTGTGGTGATTTCCAGATCGGTCGGAGGGAGAAGTTCGATATCGTCGATTGTCACATCGAGTCCGGCCGCCGCAGACAGTGTGCCGCCACATTCGGCGAAAACCTCATAACGGTAGGTCCCTGCCTCTTTGGGGCTTAGATCGGTATACTGCAGGCTTTTCACATGCTCGGCCACTGTATTGCCGTTGATTTTCACGGTGTAACCCTCCGTCCTGTCACCGTTGTCGCCTGATGCCGGACCCAACAGCCGCACATCGTCAATCCCCCAGAGGAAATGCACCATCTCCCCGCTTTCGCTATATCCGCGGAAGGCCACCGACACAGCCTCGTCGCTCTTCCGGATTGGAAGAGTCACCAGCTGCCAGCCGCCGAACGGCGAGGCATCGCGGGGGGCGTCCCATAGTTCCTCCCATTTATTGCCACCGTCATAGCTCACCTGGATAATATAGTGATCGGGAAATTCTTCGTCAAGTCCGTATTCGAGGATTTTCGGGTCGATGTACGACCATAGTTCCAGATACGCCGCCCCATTCGTCGGAGGGAGTATCAGCCATTCATCCTGCGCCGGGTCATGGTCGCCCGACATGGCATACATATCGAAGTACATCATCGCCGAGCCATCGCCGCTGTGCAGATAGTCGGTATAGTTGCCGGTCTGGATGAAATCATCTCCCGGGAAACGGAACCAGCTGCAAAGATATTTATAGTCGTTGGTCACGACGGTGCTCCACCCCGCCGGAGGGAACTCCTCGTCTTCAAAACCGTTCTCCAATATTACCGCGCCGGCATCGCCGTTGCTCCATCCGAGATCCACACGCGTGCCCTTTACGTCGGCCTTGAGTGCCGTGGGAGCAGCCGGCGCGCACCATGCCGCCGGTGTCAGGACGGCCGTCAGAAGCACGGCCAGCATCCTTTTTGTCGCTTTGTAATTCTGTTTCATGTTGCGGGTGTTTTGATTTTTACTCCGCAAATATACTCATTACGCACGTATCACGCCCTTATTTTTTCTAAAAAACATTACAAATTCGCGAATTTATAACTATCACGACCGATTTTAACTTTCATCCTGCTATTTCACACCTTTCACTTTGCATTTTGCGATTCTATTGCTTTTCACTAAATTTGCACCCGGAGCATCACTTCTCTCACTCCGGGCCACTCTCTCGCCGCTCCTTCTTGCCGACCTTCATCCCGTTTCTCCGGCACGGCCACCTGCCTCATCACCCCTGCCTCTCCCCTCCGTTTCCAACCTTTACATCCCCCCCAGTTCAATGCCATCACGCACACGCCATATAATATTACACACCCTTCTCTGCACCCTCCTGCTCATAATCTGCAGCACAGCGCCCGCATACCCCCGCGCATCGCTCACCACCGACATGCGCCTGATGGGCGCCATCCGCACCGACACCCTCTTCCACCAGGGGGAACAGGCGCTGCAGCGCGGTGACACCGATGATGCGCTGAAGATCCTTACCGTGGTCTGCTCGCGCGATGACGGCAAGTCCGACCGTCTGATGTTCACCCGCGCCCATCTGCGCCGTGGATCCATACTTTATGGAGCTGAAAATTACGCGGAGGCGATGCAGGCGTTCCTTAAGGCGCGCAGCATCGCGGAGCGCAACGGTCTGTCAGCCCCTCTCCCCTCCATATATACTTCGATAGGTAATGTATTCTCGGCCATCAATGATCTTGATTCAGGCATACGCTTCTACCGCAAGGCCATGCAGGCGGTAGGGAGCGATCCTGAGTCGCCGGTGATGCAGGTTGTGTATAATAATCTGTTCTATGCCTACTACCTTAAGCAGATGCCTGACTCGGCGTTGAAGTATCACGACCTTTATGGGTCGCTGCGGCAGTCGGATATACGTTCGCGCTATGATCTGTTGCTCAACAGTGCGCTGCTCGACAATCTCCGCGGTCACCGCGAGGCGGCTCTCGGGAAGTTCCGCCGGGCCGCCGTGTTCGCCCGCGACACGATGCATGAGGCTGACTGCGCGGCGGCAGCCATCTCGCATATAGCGGAGATCCACGAGAAGGGGGGAAGGCTGGATTCCGCACTGTTCTATCTGCGGTCCAATGAGGATATGGCGCGCCACTGCAGCTATAACAATCTGCTGGTAGAGTCGCTGCGCTCCATGGCGAGGGTCTATGAGGCGAAGGGTGAGGATATCGAGGCGCTGCGCTGCAAGTCAGCCTATCTTTCGCTGGCCGATTCCCTCTTCAGTCGGGAGACGATCAATCTGATACAGAATTCGCAGGCGCTATACGAGCAGTCGGCCGATGCGTATACCATCACATCGCTCAGCTATACGAATACTCAGCAACGCTATTGGATCATCACTCTGGTGGCGGTGGCGCTGCTTATCGCGATTCTCTCCGTGTCGCTGTGGAGGCAGAAGCGCAAACTGCTGGCTGCCTGGCAGGTGCTCTACGACCGCAATGCGGCCCTGCTGCGCGAGGAGGAGCGCCGACGCGCCGATGAACGTCGACTCGCCGAGATTCAGCCACGCCCCGAGGCTCAGTCTCCGGCTGAAGAGCCGCCCCTGACCGTGGCGGGCGATGACGCCGAGGCTTCGCCGTCGGCAAGGCGGTTGCTTATCGATGCCGACCGGCGCAGTCTGCTGCTCGGTCGCATAGCGGAGGTGATGGAGAATCCTGATTTTTACTGCGATGCTGACTGCAGCATCGACCGTCTGGCGGCGGCATGCGAGTCGAATGCGCGTTATGTTTCAGAGGTGATCAATGATGAATACGGCATAAATTTCCGGGCGTTCCTCAACCGCTACCGTGTCAAAGAGGCGATGCGCCGTCTGGAGGACATCGACAATTACGGGCATCTTACGCTTAAAGCGATAGCCGAAAGCATCGGCTACCGCTCGCAAGCCACATTCATCAGTGTCTTCACCAAGGAGACCGGTCTGAAACCCGGCATCTACCAGCGTCTCGCCAGCGAACGCCGCCGGTAGCCTCCCTCCCCCCAAAAAACAGAGACAGAAGACAAACTCAATCCCCAAAGGGGTGTTTACCTTCTGTCTTTTTTATGTATGCCACATCGTGGCCTTGGCTGCCACATCTGCAGCCCGATATCAGGATCCGCACTGCGGAGACAGCATCATCTGCCGGTCATTTCAATCCCCTTTGAGTATCTTCCTGCCGTTTACGAGGTAAAGGCCGGGGTTGAGGCGAGGTGCGATCTCTTGCCATTTGATGTTGCGGCATATCACCTGCCCCTGAAGATTGCATACGGTCACTTCGGTATCATCTGAGATCTGTATCAGTTCTACAGAACTGGATATGCAGTACGTGCCGTAGATCTCTACATCGCAGGCGGACATGAATTCGGGTATGTCGCCTTCCCAAGTGTGAAGGATTCTCCTCGGGTTGCTGTAGTATAAACTTGAACATTTACTTAAAGTTAGTGGTGCCACGCCTACCACGTCTGCCGCGCCCCTCACCCGGGCAGCAAGGCAGGGCAGCAAGCGTCCCGGATCAGACGGTGCAGGCAATGGTGAGGATGGAGAGGCGGGCGCCGGGTGCGGCGGCAAGCAGGGCCTCGGCGGCAGCTACGAGGGTGGCGCCGGTGGTGCATACGTCGTCGATCAGGAGGATGTGGCGACCGGCAACGCCATCGGGGTGGCGAAGCCGGAAAATGCCGCGTACGTTGACGGCGCGTTGCGCGCGGCTTACGCGGGTCTGACTCTTATGCTCCCGTATGGCGCGTAGTGCCGTCAATACGGCTATGCCGCTCCCCTCTCCTACCCCTCGGGCCAGCTCTTCGGCCTGGTTGTAGCCACGCCGCATACGCTTCATCCAGTGCAGCGGCACCGGCACAAGCACATCGATACCCGCCAGCCATCCGGCGGCGGCAAGTTCGCCACCCGCGATGCGCCCTAATTCGCGTGCCACACCATACATTCCACGGTATTTCATATCATGTATCAGCATAGCCACAGGTGCCTCGGGGGTATAAAGAAAATGCCCTGTGGCCCGTTCGAAGGTTATCCGCCCTGCGAGACGCATGGCCAGCGCATTGTCAGGGTCGCGGTGATACCCCGTGCGCTGCAGCCCGGCCGAACATAGCGGGCACAGGCATCTGCTCCCACGCGGCAGCACGCAACCGCATAGCCGGCATTCGGCCGGAAAAAGGAAATCAAGCATTGCTCCGGCCCGGGGTGCGGTGCAGATACCAGTGGGCCATGCCCACAAAGACGGCCCCGCCGATGATATTCCCGATTGTGGCGGGCAACAAATTGTCACACAGAGCCTCCACGACACCTATCCCGGCCCCCTCCATCATGGCCAGGGGGAGATAGAACATATTGGCGATACAGTGCTCATAGCCCAGCACCACGAAGGCCATCACAGGCAGCCAGCACCCCAGCGCTTTCTCCATCAGGTTATGCCCCGCCAGTGCGAGCCACACGCCGAGACACACAAACCAGTTGGCTCCTATCCCCTTGAGCAACACCGTAGTCCACCCCATCGAAATCTTGGCCACTCCGATGTTGCATATCGCCGTGTGCCACGGGTCGGCCACCGTGAGGCCGGGAAGATAGACAAGGAGCCACGTGAATCCCAATGCGCCGACGAAATTGCCTGAATATACGAGCCCCCAGTTGGCCAGCACGGCGCCGGCTCCGTAGTGGCGCTGCATGTAGGCGGGTATGAGCATGGCGTTGTTGCCGGTGAATAGTTCGGCGCCGAGCACCACCACCAATATCAGCCCGATCGGGAACATGCACCCCGCCAGAAGTTTGGCCAAGGCGGGATTGGCGGCGGCAATCCCCGGGAAACCGAACCCTACCGTAAGCGAGAGTATCCCACCCATCGCGATGAACGCGCCGGCGGCAATGGCCGCCACAAACAGGCGTCCCGGATTCTTCAACGTCTTGTCTACCTTCACACGCGCCGCATCCATCGACGCTCCCAGCATTTCTCCCGGTGTCTTTATCCTCATGACACAGATATCTACTTAAGTCGTAAAAATTTGAACACTACTTATTTTTTTCCCCGCCCCGGCGGCGCAGATAGTCGGCAAGCCGGCCTACGAGCTCCGTCTCGAATCCACGCGACACCATATGGCGATACAGCTTCTGCACGTCGGCATAGTCGGTGAGGTCCAGACTCCGGGCCTTGGCGAGTCCGGCCCGTTTGAGAGCGTCGATATACTCCTTTCTGTCAATCCCCGCAAGGGCCTCTTCTATCAGATTGCGTGGCACCCGCTTACGCGCCAGCGCCATCCGTATCTTACCCCGTCCCCACCCGGCGAAGCGCACCTTGTCGGCGGCGAAGGCACGCGCGAAACGCCCTTCGTCGAGAAATCTCCCCTCTCTAAGCCGCGCCAGCACTTTCTCCGCATCCGCGCCCGTCAGTCCGGCGCGGCGCATCTTCTCGCGCAGGTCGCACTCACACTGCTCCGTGCGCGCGCATAGCGCCGCAAGCCGCTGCAGCATCCGTTCAGCTTCCATATCCTATCCTATCCAGGCATCCCCTCTCGGCGCGGAGAAATCGCGTTTTCCCACACATATCCTTCTCTGTCATCACTTTGTCATAACCCATATCCGTCATCATCCTCACCATCATGTCGGCACATATCGGGTTGATTTCAAAGTATATCAGCCCCCCTTCGGCAAGTGCCGCGACTCCGGTCCGGGCTATCCGTCGGTAGAACCGCAGAGGATCGTCGTCACTCACAAACAGCGCCTCGGCCGGTTCCCGGTCAAGCACATGCGCCTCCATATCCTTCCGCTCCCGCATCATCACATATGGCGGATTGCTCACGATGATGTCGAGCGAGCCGTCGGCAGGCTGCCAGTCGAATATGTCGGCTTCCATGAAGTTGACCGCCACGTGGAGTCTCGCGGCATTCTCGCGGGCCACGGCCAGTGCCTCGCGGCTGACATCGAGCGCCGACACTATCGGAAATTCCAGATTGCGGGCCAGGGCGATGGCAATCGCTCCGCTTCCCGTCCCCACATCAAGCACACGCAGGTCGCGCCGCCCGATATTGTCATCTACCACCATTTCCACCAGTTCCTCCGTTTCCTGTCGCGGTATCAGCACCCCCGGTCTCACCCCCAGTGTCATTCCGTAGAATCTGGATTCGCCGAGCACGTACTGTATCGGTTCCCCCTCCTTCATGCGTCGCAACACCCCGGCTATGCGTTCTTCCGTGAAGTCCGACACTTCATCGGCGGCATGTATCACCAGGTCGGTCGTGTTCCACCCCTTGAGGGTATAGAATATCAGGCGGGCCATTTCCACGGCCTCATAGTCGATTGATTCCGGGTCGCCGGATCCCTGTGCTCTCTTGCCAAGGAGGCTGCGCAGTTCAGTGCGCAGCCTCCTGTATCTATCGTTTACGGTCATTTACTGTCATTTATGTCGTGTTGATTTCCACTGTCCTGACATCCCCGTGAAGTGGCGTCTCCGCCACCGGGGCGTCAATACTCGTCCCAGCTCTTGATTTCAATCTCATCCGTGCGGAGCGAAGTGAATGCCTTGATAAAGGCCTCGGCCAGACGGGTGTTGGTCAGCAGCGGGATATTGAGGTCGATTGCCGCACGACGGATGATGTAGCCGTTGCTCAGCTCCGTGGGAGTAAGGTTTTTCGGCACATTCACCACCAGGTCGATTTCCTTGCGGTGCAGCAGTTCGAGAGCCTGGGGATGCTCGTCGGGCTGCGATGGCATATACACCCTCACTGCCGGGATACCGTTTTCACCCAGGAAGGCGTGGGTGCCGCGTGTGGCGTAGATGGTGTAGCCGTGTTTGTGCAGCAGCTGCGCCGAGGCAAGCATGGCGGCCTTCTGGCGGGCGCTTCCTGTCGACATGAGCACACCCTTCTTCGGGATTCTGTGCCCCACGGCAAGCATAGCCTTGAGCACGGCCTCGCCCGTGTCGGTGCCGAGACAGCCCACCTCGCCCGTCGAACTCATATCCACACCCAGCACCGGGTCAGAACCCTGCAGACGCGAGAATGAGAACTGCGATGCCTTGATTCCCACATAGTCCAGGTCGAAGGCCGACTTGTTGGGTTTCTCTACCGGCAGACCGAGCATCACCTTTGTGGCCAGGTCGATAAAGTTGATCTTAAGCACCTTGCTGACGAAGGGGAACGAACGCGACGCACGCAGGTTGCATTCTATCACCTTGATATCATTGTTCTTGGCAAGGAACTGTATATTGAACGGCCCGGAGATATCGAGAGCCTTGGCGATCTGCCCGCTCACCTTCTTGATGCGGCGCATCGTCTCGACATAGAGCTTCTGCGGCGGGAACTGGATTGTGGCGTCGCCGGAGTGTACCCCTGCGAATTCGATATGCTCGGAGATTGCATAAGCCTTGATTTCGCCATTCTGCGCCACGGCGTCCATCTCGATTTCTTTGGCGTTCTGTATGAATTCGCTCACCACCACCGGATGCTGCTTCGACACATTGGCGGCCAGACGCAGGAAGCGGTCAAGCTCCTCGTCGTTGCTGCACACGTTCATCGCGGCTCCCGAAAGCACATAACTGGGGCGCACCAGCACCGGGAAACCCACCTCTTCTATAAACGCATCGATATCGCTCTTCGAGGTCAGCTCGCGCCAGCGCGGCTGGTCGATGCCGAGATTGTCGAGCATCGACGAGAATTTGTGCCGGTCCTCGGCATTGTCGATACTTTTGGCCGATGTGCCAAGTATGTTGACCCCTTCGGCGTCAAGACGCATGGCGAGGTTGTTGGGGATCTGGCCGCCTACGCTGAGGATGGTGCCGTGAGGCTGCTCGAGGTCGAGAATATCCATCACGCGCTCGAAGGTAAGCTCGTCGAAATAGAGGCGGTCGCACATGTCGTAGTCGGTCGACACTGTCTCCGGATTATAGTTGATCATCACCGAGCGCCACCCCTCCTTCTTCACTGTCATCAGGGCATTGACCGAACACCAGTCGAACTCTACCGACGACCCGATGCGATACGCTCCCGAACCGAGCACCACGATCGAACGGTGGTCGTGCAGGAAGTTGACGTCGTTGGTCGAACCGTTATAGGTGATATACAGATAGTTGGTCTGCGCGGGATACTCGGCGGCCAGTGTGTCGATCTGCTTCACCACGGGCACTATGCCGCGCTCCTTGCGGTGGCGGCGCACACGCAGGCTCAGCTCTTCGGGCGATTCAGCGGAATCGCGGAAGATGCTGCGTGCCACCTGGAAGTCGCTGAAGCCCTGTTGCTTCGCCTGGCGCAGCAGCTCGTCGGGAAGAGCCTCGAGCGAGTCATGCTTCTCCAGTTCGCGCCCGGTCTGCATGATATTGTCGAGCTTGTAGAGAAACCATCGGTCGATTTTCGTCAGCTCATGTATGCGGTCCACACTGTAGCCCCGTTTCATGGCCTCGGCGATCACGAAGACGCGGTTGTCGGTCGGCGTGGAGAGGGCTGAATCGATATCCTCTATTTTCATCTCTTTGTTCTCCACAAATCCGTGCATGCCGCGCCCGATCATTCGCAGCCCCTTCTGCATGGCCTCCTCGAATGTGCGCCCGATGGCCATCACCTCCCCCACAGATTTCATCGAACTTCCGATTTCTCTTCTCACGCCATGGAACTTTCCGAGGTCCCATCGGGGCAGTTTCACCACGCAGTAGTCAAGTGCAGGCTCAAAGAATGCTGAAGTCTCTTTGGTCACCGAGTTCTTCAGGTCGAATAGACCGTAACCCAGACCGAGCTTCGCGGCCACAAAAGCGAGCGGATATCCGGTGGCCTTCGAAGCCAGGGCCGACGAGCGGCTGAGACGTGCGTTGACCTCGATCACACGATAGTCCATCGATTCGGGGTCGAAAGCATACTGCACGTTGCATTCGCCCACGATGCCTATATGGCGTATTATCCTGATGGCGAGTTTGCGCAGATAGTGATAGTCTTCATTGCTGAGAGTCTGCGATGGAGCCACCACGATACTCTCGCCGGTGTGTATGCCGAGCGGGTCGAAGTTCTCCATGTTGCAGACGGTGATACAGTTGTCGAAGCGGTCGCGCACCACTTCATATTCCACCTCTTTCCACCCCTTGAGACTCTTCTCCACCAGCACCTGCGGCGAGAAGGAGAGAGCCTTCTCGGTCAGAGCCACAAGCTCCTCCTCGTTGTCGCAGAAACCCGATCCGAGTCCGCCCAGCGCATATGCGGCACGCACAATCACCGGGTAGCCCAGATGCGAGGCGGCCTTGATGGCTCCGGCCACCGACTCCACGGCCTCGCTCTTGATAGTCTTCACCTCGATTTCATCGAGTTTCTTCACAAAGAGTTCACGGTCTTCAGTGTCGATGATGGCCTGCACCGGAGTGCCGAGCACCCTTACGCCGTATTTCTCCAGCACACCGCTCTCATAGAGCTTCACGCCGCAGTTCAGGGCCGTCTGGCCGCCGAAGGCGAGCAGGATTCCATCAGGGCGCTCTTTCTCGATTACGCGCTCCACGAATTCCGGTGTCACCGGAAGGAAATATATCTTGTCGGCAAACCCCTCCGAGGTCTGCACCGTGGCGATGTTCGGATTGATGAGCACCGTCTCGATTCCCTCCTCTTTCATGGCCTTCAGAGCCTGCGAACCGGAGTAATCGAACTCACCTGCCTCACCGATTTTCAGTGCGCCCGAACCTAAGAGGAGCACTTTCTTTATATTCTCTTTCATCAGAATCTGTAGTGTGTTGTTTTTGATCAGAGAAGTTTCACGAATTCGTCGAAGAGGAATTCAGTGTCCTTCGGACCCGAACTTGCCTCGGGATGGAACTGCGCCGAGAAGAATGGTTTCGTCTTGTGGCGGATACCCTCGTTGGTGCCGTCGTTCATATTGATAAAGAGCGGTTCCCATTCCATGGGAAGTGTCTTGTCGTCTACGGCGAAACCGTGGTTCTGCGAAGTCACGTAGCAGCGGTCGGTCCCCGCCTGGCGCACCGGCTGGTTGTGGCTGCGGTGGCCGTATTTGAGTTTATACACGCTCGCCCCGGCGGCGCGGCTCAGCAACTGGTTGCCCATGCAGATGCCGCATATCGGCTTGTCACCCTGCATCGCCTTGCGGAGATTGTCGACAGTCACATCCACCATGTCGGGGTTGCCCGGTCCGTTGGAGATAAATATGCCGTCGGCATCGGTGATCGTGTTGAAATCATAGTCCCAGGGCACACGCACCACCGTCAGCCCCCGGCGTGTCAGGCAGCGGATGATGTTGTGCTTCACGCCGCAGTCCACGAGCACCACCTTCTTCTCACCCTTTCCGTGCACTTCCACCTCCTTGCAGCTCACCTTGGCCACAAGATTTTCTTTATTGGGATCATAGAAATCAGGCTCTTCCTCACCCTCCACCACGATTTTGCCCAACATTGAGCCTTTTTCGCGCAGAAGTTTGGTAAGAGCCCGTGTGTCGATACCATAGATACCGGGTATTTTCTCCTCATTAAGCCAATCGGCCAGCGAACGGTCAGCCTGCCAATGCGAATGATTCCAGGAATAATCCTGCGCCACAATCGCACGCGCATGGATATGGTCGGATTCATAATACTCGCTCACATCGTCCTGCTGACGGCGCGGCGGCACGCCATAGTTGCCGAGAATCGGATATGTGGTGATAAGGATCTGTCCCTCATACGAGGGGTCGGTCAATGACTCCGGATACCCCGTCATGGCAGTGTTGAACACCACCTCGCCGGCCGTAGAACCCGGATAACCGAACGATTTACCTTTAAATACAGTGCCGTCCTCAAGGATGAGTGAGGCATTTTTCACTTCATGCATCGTGGTAAAGGTTTTTACATAGTTTTCCAAATGCAAATTTACTGCTTTTTTTCCAATCCGCAAAATCTGCAGCGTTCCTCGCGCCTCTCTCCCCCTCTTCTCCCCACTCCCCATCCCCATGAAAGAAACGCAAGGAGCGCGAGGAGCGCGATTTCAATTATAAAGCGCTTCCTCGCGCCCTCGCGCCCCCTTCTCCCCATTCCCCTTCCCCATGAAAGAAGCGCGAGGAGCGCGAGGAACGCGATTTCAATTATAAAGCGCTTCCTCGCGCCACTCGCGCCACTCGCGCCCCCTTCTCCCCATTCCCCTTCCCCATGAAAGAAGCGCGAGGAGCGCGAGGAACGCGATTTCAATTATAAAGCGCTCCATCGCGCCTCTCGCGCCCCATCCATACCTGAAGAGCGCGTCCCCATCCATACCTGAAGAGCGCGTCCCCATCCATACCTGAAGAACGCATCCCATCCATACCTGAAGAGCGCGTCCCATCCATACCTGAAGAGCGCATCCTATCCATACCTGAAGAGCGCGTCCCATCCATACCCGGAGAGCGCCCACTTGAGTCTCAGTATAGGCCGTTGACTACTCGATAGATAGCATTATAATAAGGCAGCGACTCCTTAAATTTACCAATAGCAAACGACGCAGATCCGAAATTAATCAGAAACCCCAACTTCTTACCCGACAACTTCAGATACGTAATAAGTTGACTATACTCCCTCGCATACATATACGGCAGAGACTTCAGTTCCACTATTACCAGATCATCGACAAGCATATCCACGACGATATGCTCATTCATGTCAATCCCCTTATACGTCACATTAAAACAGCACTGTCGCTGTACTGTATGACCGGCCTGTACCAACTCATAAGTCAATGCCGTTTCATAATACGACTCCCTTAGACCCGGTCCTGCTTCCTCGCGCACCATTCTTGCAGCCGCGATGATTGCATTGCCGATTGCATCATGCAGTTCTTTATTAGTCATTACCGATAATATTTGTGATTCACATTCGTCCGACAAGACGCCATCAAAATTAATCACAATCCTTCAAATATCCACACATTTCTGCTGCACAACATCATAAACGCGCCACCCGCGCACCTATCGACGCGAAAAAGAAGCGCGAGGAACGCGAAATACGCGATGAGCGCAATTTCAATTATAAAGCGCCACCCGCGCACCCGCGATCCTCGCGTCACCTTCCTTACGCAGCGCGCCCCATCAACGCGAAAAAGTAGCGCGAGGAACGCGAAATACGCGAGGAGCGCAATGAGCGCAATTTCAATTATAAAGCGTCTCCTTCCTTACGCAAAGCGCCTCCTTCCATACGCAGCGCGTCAACTCGCAAAGGAAGAGGCCGGACACGAGTATATCTCGCGCCCGGCCCACACATTCTATTATACTATCCCCAAATTCTATTATACTATTCCAAAGGTCTATTATACTATCCCCAAGGTCACATCACACTTATGGGTCCATACCAATCCTGCATCAGTTTACCATCCTCATAACCGGTGCCGGAGAGATCCACCGTCTGATTCCCCGCATTAAAACGACCGTTAGTCAACATAAAACCAATACAGTCAGCAGATATATCATAGTAATAGAACTTACCCGACAACAGCGAGCTCATCTGCTTCGAATTAGCCGCCTCAGCAGCATTCGTGCCTCCCCAGTCATATAT
>ERZ778518.1701-NODE-1701-length-13810-cov-4.352236_pt1 | contig 13810 bp, 14 predicted proteins | sample MGYA00510340_ERZ778518 | MGnify/ENA primary metagenome ERZ778518 (study PRJEB29527, sample SAMN07138967) | mouse gut metagenome | material: feces | host: mouse | place: China:Nanjing | collected 2016-01-25 ... | reverse complement strand
CTCCTTTTCGGATAGTGGAATTTCTGTTTCCGGCATCTTTTGAAGCGAAGCATATGCCGGAAGGATGCGGGCAGAAAGTAGTACAGGTAAAGCAGCTTATCCAGTGTACAGGAAAACGGTGCGGTTACATGTCTGTACAGGGAACAGAACAGACGGTTTTCAAGCTGGGACAGCCAGGTACAGAAACAGGGTCTGTGCTGTGTGGTACAGGGCCGGGCGAAGGTGAAGCTGACAGTGAGGTCACAGATAAAGAGTGAGCATTCCATATAACCGCTGTGGATCAGCCCTTCGAGAAAACATTTGAGCATACAGGCATTGGGAAATGTCAGAGATACTTTCATGGTCAGATCACCGGGTTCGCAGAAATGCCCTACGTCAAAACCTGTAAGCCACCAGCGGACACCGCGTATGGAAAACAGAAGTCTGCATTTGTAAAATAGCTGCATGGACATATACAACATCTCGTCATTCTCCACACTGTGGAACAACGACCGGTCATAGTCCTGCGGCGAAAGGATGGTATCAGCGTGGTATATGCCGATTTCTCCGCCTGTATTGATGCCGTATTGTCCTTTCCAGAATTCAATCAGCCAGGTACGACCCATGTAATTAAAATAGATGGGTTCACAGTCGAATACCATGTTAAAACAGGGCGCCGTTTTGTCAAACAGGGCGCAATAGCCGAATTCCCGCTGCCATGCATCCTGCCTGGAGGTGATGATATCCTGATCCGGGAGGTAGGAAAAACCGAACGGCTTGAGCAGACTGTTCAGAGTGCATATTTTTTCGCAGCATTCCATACAGCGGATTTTCCGGATGACACAGTTTTTCTTTCGGTAATTGATGATCAGAAAAAGTATACAGATAATGATACATATTCCGAAGAAGAGATACATAGGAAAGTCCTTTCAAGGGTTTATTTATCATATGTAGTCGAATGGATGCGGGGAACGGGGAAACGGGAAATAATTTTGTAAAACCGGGAAAAATGTGTTAGAATAAAAACCGATACATTTCCGGAATGAGATTTTGGGCCATGTCGGAGGGAATTTTATATGAAATGGAAAAAATTTATGATAGAAACCACTGTGGAAGCGGAGGATATTCTGATCAGCACCCTGTATGATATTGGTCTGGAGGGTGCCCAGATAGAGGACAAGGTACCGCTGACAGAACAGGAAAAAGAGCAGATGTTTGTGGATATCCTGCCGGAAGGGCCGGCGGATGACGGAGTTGCGGTTTTAAGTTTCTTTGTGGAGGAAACGCCGGACGGGAAACTGCTCCTCCAGGGCGAGCCTGCGGACACACAGGTCATACTGGATAAAGTCCGGGAAGAGCTGGACGCTTTACGGGAGTTTATGGATATCGGGACAGGCACCATCACGCTGGATGAGACAATGGATATTGACTGGATCAATAATTGGAAGCAGTATTTTCACCAGTTTACCATAGATGACCTGCTGATCATTCCGTCCTGGGAAGAGGTGGGCGAAGCAGACAGGGATAAGAAGATTCTGCACATTGATCCGGGTACGGCTTTCGGTACGGGTATGCATGAGACGACGCAGCTCTGTATCCGTCAGCTTCGAAAATATATAACAAGAGAAACCAGGCTGCTGGATGTGGGAACGGGCAGCGGCATTTTATCGATTGTTTCCCTGATGTATGGGATTCGGGAAGCGAAGGGGACAGATCTGGATCCATGTACAGTGGATGCGGTTTTGGACAATATGACGGCCAACGGAATTTCTCCGGATCAGTTTGAACTGATCATCGGAAATATTGTGACAGACCAGGAAGTCCGGGAACAGGTGGGCTATGGCTGTTATGACATTGTTGTGGCCAATATACTGGCGGATGTGCTGGTACCATTGACGCCGGTAATTGTGGATCATCTGAAGCCGGGCGGAGTCTATATTACTTCCGGGATTATAGATGAGAAAGAAGAGACTGTGAAAGAAGCCATCACAGGGGCGGGCCTGCACGTGCTGGAAGTGACCTGCCAGGGCGAGTGGGTCAGCATAACGGCTCAAAAAGAAAACGTCTGATGACAGCAGATTAAAATACGCCGGAGGGGGATGTCCGGTGTCAGAGGGAAATAAAATATGCATCAGTTTTTTGTAGCGCCGCAGCAGATTGCCGGGAAATGTATCCGGATTACCGGAAGCGATGTCAATCATATTGTCCATGTTCTGCGTATGCAGCCAGGTGAGGAAATTTCAGTCAGCAACGGAGTGGATGGAAAGGAATACCGATGCCAGATAGACAGTTTTACCCAGGAGGAAGTACTTTGTACCCTGCGCTTTATCAAAGAGGAAGGGGTGGAACTGCCTGCCCGGATTTATCTGTTCCAGGGACTGCCCAAAGGGGATAAGATGGAACTGATCATCCAGAAAGCCGTGGAACTGGGTGTATATGAAGTGATACCGGTGGCGACAAAGCGTGCTGTTGTGAAGCTGGATCAGAGAAAAGCGGCAGCCCGGTTGACCAGATGGCAGAGTATTGCGGAGGCAGCGGCCAAACAGAGCAGGCGCCGGATCATTCCTCAGATACATGGCATACTGTCCATGAAGGAGGCGGCTGCTTATGCCAGAGATATGGACTGTAAGCTGATTCCATATGAACTGGCGGAAGGGATGACCAAAACCAGGGAGCTGATCGGCGGCATCTGTAAAGGAATGCAGGTGGCAGTGTTCATCGGCCCCGAAGGCGGATTTGAGGACAGTGAGATTGAAATGGCAAAGGACGCAGGGATTTTGCCCATTACCATGGGAAAACGGATTCTGCGGACGGAAACGGCGGGGCTTGCCATCCTGTCGTGGATAATGTACCAACTGGAAGGGGAAGCATAACATAGCTATAGATAGATGAATGGAGTGTCTGAAAATATGGAAGTATATTTGGATAATTCTGCCACCACGAGAGCGTATGACTGTGTGGCGGAACTTGTTGGCAAAGTTATGGTGACAGATTACGGCAATCCTTCCAGCCTGCACATGAAAGGTGTGGAAGCGGAGCAGTATATCCGGTATGCAAAAGAGATCATTGCAGGGAATATGAAAGTCCTTGAAAAAGAAATTGTCTTTACTTCCGGCGGTACGGAATCAGATAATCTGGCATTGATCGGCGCTGCTTTTGCAAACAGGAGAGCAGGACGCCATATCATTACCACCTGTATTGAACACCCGGCGGTTATGCAGACTATGCATTACCTGGAAGAACAGGGATTTCAGATTACGTACCTTCCGGTGGACCGTGACGGCGTAATCCGCCTGGAGGATTTGCGGTGCGCCATCCGGCGAGATACCATTCTGGTGTCCATTATGCATACCAATAACGAGATCGGCTCTCTGCAGCCCATTGGAGAAGCCGGTGCTTTGATTCACAAACTCAATCCGCGCATTATTTTTCACGTGGATGCAATACAGGGGTACGGTAAATTCCGGATCTATCCCAAAAAGATGCAGATTGATCTGTTGGCCGTCAGCGGACATAAGATCCATGGGCCAAAGGGTGTGGGATTTTTGTACATCAATGAAAAAGTGAAAGTTCTGCCGATCGTATACGGAGGCGGGCAGCAGAAGGGAATGCGTTCCGGTACGGAAAATGTGTCCGGCATTGCAGGACTTGGAAAGGCTGTGGAAACGGTATATGAAAATCTGGAAGCAGAACGGATGGCCATGTATGATCTGAAGGAACGGTTTGTCCAGGGCGTGTTACAGATTCCGGATGTCAGGATCAACGGCCTGACCGGGGAAATGAGCGCGCCCCATGTGATCAGTGTTTCTTTCCGGGGTGTGCGGAGTGAAGTATTGTTACACGCTTTGGAGGAAAAGGGGATTTACGTGTCGGCAGGCAGCGCCTGCGCTTCCAATAAGGCGCCCAGGCCGTCCGATACCCTGCGCGCCATCGGACTGGAAAAGGATCTGCTGGATTCCACTCTGCGGTTCAGTCTTTCCGTTTTTACCACCCGGGAAGAAATAGACTATACATTGCAGTCTCTGTATGATATTGTACCGGTGCTGCGAAAATATACAAGACATTGAGGATTCCCGGACGGACCCCAATACTCCCGGATCAGGGAATGGGCCGGGGAATCCGGTAAAGATTGGAGATACTATGTTTACTTCATTTTTGATAAAATATGCGGAAATCGGCGTGAAAGGGAACAACAGATATCTGTTTGAAGATGCACTGGTACGCCAGATCCGTCACGCCCTGAAACGCTGTGACGGAATGTTCAAGGTACACAAAAACCAGGGCAGGATATATGTGGATGCCCTGTCGGAATTTGATTTTGAAGAGACGGTGGAGCAGCTGCAGACTGTTTTTGGCATTTCCGGTATCTGTCCGGTGATGGCAGTGGAAGATCAGGGATTTACCCGGCTTGGCCAGGATGTGGTCTCCTATATGGAAAAGGCGCATGGAGAGCAGATCGGTTCAGAACAGGGCATGAGCTTTAAGGTTGTGGCCAGAAGGGCCAGAAAAAATTATCCCATGCACTCCGGGGAAATCAATGCCGAACTGGGAGGAATCCTTTTGGATGCTTTTCCGTCTCTGCGGGTGGATGTGCACAATCCGGACATCTATCTGAATATTGAGGTGAGGGAGAAAATCTATCTGTATTCCAGGATCATACCAGGCCCCGGCGGCATGCCGGTGGGAACGGGCGGCAAAGGAATGTTGCTTCTGTCCGGTGGGATTGATTCACCGGTGGCAGGGTATATGATTGCCAAACGGGGTGTGAAGATTGATGCGGTATATTTTCATGCGCCACCCTATACAAGCGAACGGGCAAAACAGAAGGTGGTGGATCTGGCCGGACTGGTGGCCAGATACACGGGCCCGGTGTACCTGCATATCATTCAGTTTACGGATATTCAGCTTGCCATTTATGAAAAATGTCCGCACGATGAACTGACCATTATCATGCGCCGGTACATGATGCGGATTGCGGAGCAGATAGCAAAGGAAACAGACTGCCTGGGACTGATTACCGGAGAAAGTATCGGCCAGGTGGCATCCCAGACGATGCAGTCTCTGGCAGCCACCAATGAAGTGTGCACATTGCCCGTCTACCGCCCTCTGATCGGGATGGACAAGCAGGAAATTGTGGAAATAGCCGAAAGAACAGGCACATATGAAACGTCTATCCTGCCATATGAAGACTGCTGTACTATTTTTGTGGCAAAACATCCGGTGACAAAACCCAATATCAGTGTGATCAGGAAGCATGAACAGAATCTGTCAGATGTGATTGACGGGCTGGTGCAGACAGCACTGGAGACAAAAGAACTGATTGTGGTGGGAGGAGATCCTACAGTATAAGGTCTGCGGACATGATACGAGGCCCAATGGGTACGGGCTTGCCGTCATTGGGAAATAACTATGGCAGAATGATAAAAACGGTGCACCTCCCGATACACCGTCTGCCCGTATTACAGAATCATTCTATGATATAAGGTTTTAAAATATTTAACACTTCGTCGATATCGTCTTCCGCGTGGATATTCAGATCAATGGGCTTGGATAAATCCAGACTGAAGATGCCCATAATGGATTTTGCATCTATGACATAACGTCCGGAAACTAAATCGAAATCGTAATCAAAACGTGTAATATCGTTTACGAAAGACTTTACCTTATCAATGGAATTTAGAGAAATCTGTACTGTTTTCATTGGAAACCCTCCTTTTGATTCAACTTTTCAATACCTTAATACTAATGGTAATGTATGTGAATGTCAAGGTTCAAACCTGATAAAATATGGAAAGGAAAACTATGAAACGTGTGGCACTGCACAATCTGGGATGCAAGGTAAATGCTTATGAACTGGATGTAATGCGGCAAATGTTGCAGGAAGAGGGATATAAAATTGTGCCCTTTGACGAACCGGCGGATATCTATATTGTCAATACATGCACGGTAACCAATATTGCCGACAGAAAGAGCAGACAGATGCTGCATAAAGCCAGAAAGCAGAACCGGGAAGCCGTGGTGGTGGCAGTGGGCTGCTATGTGCAGACCGGCAAGTATGCCTGTGAGGACGAGAGCATTGATCTGGCAATCGGCAATCATCAGAAAAATGAGTTGATCCCCATACTGGAAGCATTTTTGCAGAACCGGGAGAATGGCTGTGGGCATCCGGAGGCGGAGCGGGTTTCCATACTGGACCCGGACCGCCCGGCGCCCTATGAGGAGATGACTCTGCGGGTAAGCCCGGAACATACAAGAGCTTTTCTGAAAATCCAGGATGGATGTAATCAGTTTTGTTCTTATTGTATTATTCCCTATGTCAGAGGAAGAGTCAGAAGCCGCAGGCCGGAAGCGGTCTGCCGGGAAGCCATGGCTCTTGCAGATACAGGATGCCGGGAAATCGTCCTGACAGGGATCCATCTCAGTTCTTATGGGATGGATCTGGTGGAAAAGCGGAGCGGCGAAGGGCCGGGCGAGACTGCATACAAAGAAGAATGTCTGCTGCGCCTCATTGAAAAACTGCACGAAATAAAAGGGATTGAACGGATACGGCTGGGTTCGCTGGAACCCCGTATTGTGACAGAGCGGTTTGCGGAGCGTCTGAGCGGGCTTGCAAAGGTCTGCCCCCATTTCCATCTGTCTCTTCAGAGCGGATGTGATGCGACATTAAAGAGGATGCATAGGCAGTATCTGGCGGGTGAATACTATGAGAAGGTATGCATTCTGCGATCAGTGTACACAGATCCGGCCATTACGACAGATGTGATTGTGGGGTTTCCGGGTGAAACGGAGGAAGAATTCGGGCAGACAGAGGCTTTTCTGGAACGGGTGGGGTTTTATGAAATGCATGTGTTCAAATATTCCCGGAGACAAGGTACCATTGCCGCCGGGATGCCGGGCCAGATCAGTGATGTGGTGAAAGCGCGGCGCAGTGAAGCCCTTCTGGAATTGGACAGACGGCAGTCCCGCATGTATCGGGAACGTCTGATGGGACAGGAAAAGGCGGTTCTGTTTGAAGAACCGGCAGTATTTGACGGCCGGCAATACATGCTTGGCCATACCATGGAGTATGTGAAAGCGGCGCTGCCATCAGAAGAAAACTTATCGAACAGGATTTTAAACAGGAAAATTACAGGTTTTTTGCAGGAAAATATAGTTCTGTTGCAGTGAATTCTTGAAATTTTCCAATAAATAGAGTATACTAGGGTCACTTAATAAGATACTATGAATGTAAAATTACCTTTATGGCATAGATTGGGAAGCGGCCTTCTCAGATAACAGACATGGCTTTTCATACAGTACAGTGACAGGAAGAAAGAGGAAGTGACAGGATGCAGGATTTGGGAAATACACAATTTTTTAATGTAGAAATCGAACCGGAAAACGGTGTCAAGATTATATTGTCAACAGTATATGAGGCATTAACGGAAAAAGGCTATAATCCTGTCAATCAGATTGTAGGATATATAATGTCCGGAGATCCCACTTATATTACCAGCCATAAGAATGCCAGAAGCCTGATTATGAAGGTGGAGCGGGACGAACTGGTAGAAGAGATGCTGCGGGAATATATCAAAGGAAATCATTGGAAATAAGACAGATGCGGATTATGGGACTGGACTATGGGTCAAAAACCATGGGCGTGGCGGTGAGTGACGCTCTGCAGATTACGGCCCAGGGAATCGAAATTATCAGAAGAAATCAGGAGAATAAACTGCGCAGAACGCTGGCCAGGATTGAAGAGCTGATTGTGGAGTATGATGTGGAACGGATCGTGCTTGGCTTTCCGAAACATATGAACGGCACAGAGGGAGAGCGCGCGGAGAAATCCCTGGAACTCAAAGAAAAACTGGAGCGAAGGACGGGGCTTCCCGTTATTCTGTGGGATGAGCGTCTGACCACGGTGTCTGCGGACAAGGTCATGCAGGAAGCAGGTATCCGCAGAGAAGAGAGAAAAGAGCATGTGGATCGGATTGCCGCTGCACTGATATTGCAGGGGTATCTTGATTTGCAGGCGAACACGGGCTTACAGGAGCAGCAGGGAGAATAGATTTGGAAAAGATTGTTTTTTATCCGGAAGGAGAGGAGCCGGTATCTTTTTTTGTACTGGAGCAGACCACGATAGCCGGTAAAACATATATACTTGTCACAGAGACGGAAGACGGAGACGGAGATGCCCTGATTCTCAGGGATATGGCCGGGCCGGAAGATGAAGAAAACGTATATGTGGAAGTAACGGAAGAAACAGAACTTTCTGCAGTGGCAGAAGTTTTCAGCAAAATACTTGAGGATGTAGAGTTTATAGAAGAAGATTCCGAGTGAACGGATGAAATGAGATAAGAGTTCCATACGCTTGCAGCCGGAGAGGGAAAGAAGCGGGATGGAAACAGCTTTTGTCGTCACTTAATCCGGAGGCGTATGCCCTGTCATCGGGAGCCGGACTCTGCATGTACATAGTAGAAAGAATGTGGAGGTAAATTAATTGAAGAAAAAAGTGAATAGTGGTTCCGCGCTGAAAGTGATTCCTTTGGGCGGGCTGGAACAAATCGGTATGAACATTACTGCCTTCGAGTATGAAGACAGTATTGTTGTGGTAGACTGCGGTCTGTCATTTCCCGATGATGATATGCTCGGAATAGATCTGGTCATTCCGGATATTACCTATCTGAAAGAAAACCAGGACAAGGTGAAGGGGTTTATGATTACCCACGGGCATGAGGATCATATCGGGGCGCTTCCTTATGTCCTGAAGGAAATGAACGTGCCGATTTATGCCACAAAACTGACTATGGGTATCATTGAAAATAAGTTAAAGGAGCACAATCTGGTAAAGGGCACGAAGCGGAAGGTGGTCAAATTCGGACAATCCATCAATCTTGGCAAGTTCAGGATTGAGTATATTAAGACCAATCACAGCATCGTGGATGCAGCGGCACTGGCCATTTATTCTCCTGCAGGTACGGTTATCCATACAGGAGATTTTAAGGTGGACTATACGCCGGTATACGGAGATGCCATTGACCTGCAGCGGTTTGCGGAAATCGGAAAAAAAGGGGTTTTGGCTCTGATGTGCGACAGCACCAATGCGGAGCGGACAGGCTTTACCCAGTCGGAGCGTACACTGGGCAGAATTTTCGATACGATATTTTCAGAGCATAAAAGTACGCGGATTATTATTGCGACTTTTGCTTCCAATGTGGACAGAGTGCGCCAGATCATCAATTCCGCTTATAAGTTTGGGCGAAAAGTGGTGGTGGAAGGCCGCAGCATGGTCAATATTATTGAAATTGCCCAAAATCTGAACCGGATTCAGATACCGGAAAACACATTGATTGATATAGAAGAACTGAAGAATTATCCGGATGAAAAAACAGTGATTGTTACCACCGGCAGCCAGGGAGAAAGTATGGCGGCCCTGAGCCGTATGGCAGGGAGCATCCACAAAAAGATTTCCATCAAGCCGGGGGATACCGTTATCTTTTCATCCCACCCCATTCCCGGCAATGAAAAGGCCGTGACAAAGGTGATTAACGAGTTGTCCAGAAAGGGAGCGGACGTTATTTTTCAGGATGTGCATGTATCCGGACATGCCTGTCAGGAAGAAATCAAGCTGATTTATACACTGGTACAGCCCAGGTATGCAGTGCCGGTTCACGGAGAGTACAAGCATCTGAAAGCCCAGGCGAAGCTGGCACAGGATCTTGGCATTGAAAAAGAAAATATCTTTATTTTATCATCCGGAGATGTGCTGGAACTCAGCGAAGAGAAGGCGGCAGTAACCGGAAAAGTGCCGGTGGGCACGATTCTGGTGGATGGCCTTGGAGTGGGAGATGTGGGGAATATCGTCCTTCGTGACAGACAGCATCTGGCGGAAGACGGTATTCTGATTGTGGTACTGGCGCTGGAAGGCGGCAGCAACCAGCTTGTTTCCGGGCCTGATATTGTATCCAGAGGGTTCGTCTATGTGAGAGAATCCGATGCGCTGATGGAAGAAGCAAGAAATATTATTGAGGACGGAGTACTGAATTGCCTGGACAGAGGTATCAGCGACTGGGGAAAAATCAAGTCCGTGATTAAAGATTCCCTGGGAGAGTTCGTATGGAAGAAAACGAAACGCAGACCCATGATTCTGCCGATTATTATGGATATTTGAGAGAAGGGTTGAGGGCCGGCTGACAAAAATCAGTGCCGGCAAGTGTGATAAGCGTATGAAAGAGACAGACAGGATAATACACGAATTTACGGAAAGACTGAAAGACACACAGGAGTATAGACTGTATGAAATCAAGCGGGATAAAGTGAGAGAATATCCCGGATTGCAGGGAGAAATCAACGAATACCGCAGAAGAAATTTTATGCTCCAGAATTCCGGAGGAGAAGTGTTTGATGAGATAGATGCATTCGAGAAGGAGTTCGAAGAGTTTCGTTCCAATCCTGTTGTGGAGGAGTATCTGCAGGCAGAACTGGCAGTATGCAGAATGGTGCAGAATATTTATACACAGATTGCGGAAGCCATTGATCTGGATCTTTCTCCTGAACTGTAGGGGAGAAGGGCCTGCATATTTCCACAGGGAAAAGGAGGAGAGACATGGGAGGAAAACAGATTGTAGGAGCCGTATTCGGAACGGTCATGAAGGTTGTGGTTGCAGCAGTCGTATTGATGTTCATTTATCGCTATTCCATTATGGCCTATGACTATGGGTACAGAATCTTTGGGGAAGAGCCTGTGGATGCGGAACCGGGCCGGGACGTGTCCATACAGGTGGCGGAAAGTGATGATGCGGAAGACATTGGGCTGATGTTGGAACAGAAAGGGCTGATCCGGGATGCAAAACTGTTTATGATTCAGGAGATGTTGTCCGGCTCGGAAAGTGAGATTACAGCGGGCACTTATGAGCTGAATACTGCCATGACAGTGGAAGAAATGCTGGATATCATGCTGTCCCCTGTGGAAAAGGAAGCCGATTCGGAGGAATGATATGACAGAGGATGAACGGTTTAAGGTATATATCAATTCCCTGGACAGAGAGAATCCGTTATGGCTGGAAGAACTGGAAACGGATGCCCGCCGGGAAGGCATACCCATCATCCGCAGAGAAACACAGAGTCTGCTGCGTGTGCTGCTTGCCATGCGCAGGCCGGAAAAGATTCTGGAGATCGGAACAGCCATTGGCTTTTCTGCGCTTTTTATGAGCCAGTATGCACCGCCGGACTGCCACATTACAACCATTGAAAAGTATGAGAAGCGGATTCCCGCGGCAAGGGAGAATTTCCGCAAGGCCGGAAGGGATGAGCGGATTACACTGCTGGAAGGGGATGCGTGCCGGATTCTCCCGGAACTTATGGAGTCTTATGATTTTATTTTTATGGACGGGGCGAAGGGGCAGTACATCCACTTTTTACCGGAAGTATTACGTCTGCTTGGAGAGAACGGCATTCTTGTGTCAGACAATGTACTTCAGGACGGTGAACTCATACAGTCCCGTTTTGCAGTGACCAGGCGAAACCGGACAATTCACGAGAGAATGCGGGAATACTTGTATGAACTCAAGCATAACGAAGCGCTGGAGACCGTTATACTCACGCTGGGAGACGGAACGGCTGTCAGCGTCAGAAAGCAGGTATAAGAGAAGATGAGAAAAAAACCGGAGTTGTTAATACCGGCCAGTAGTCTGGAAGTATTAAAAACGGCTGTTATTTTTGGCGCGGATGCAGTGTATATTGGCGGGGAAGCCTATGGCCTCCGGGCAAAGGCCAAAAATTTTTCTGCCGGGGATATGGCGGAGGGGATCCGGTTCGCCCATGAGCGGCAGGTAAAAGTATATGTGACTGCCAATATTCTGGCACATAACAGAGATCTGGAGGGGGCTGCCCGGTATTTTGCGGAATTGAAAGAACTGGGGCCGGATGCCCTGATTCTGTCGGACCCCGGTATGTTGATGACGGTAAGAGAGGTTTGGCCGGAAGCGGAAATCCATATTTCCACACAGGCCAATAATACCAATTACAAAACGTATCTGTTCTGGCACAGGCAGGGAGCAAAACGGGTCGTATCTGCAAGGGAATTGTCTCTGGAGGAAATCCGGGAAATCCGGGCGCATATACCGAAAGAACTGGAAATTGAGAGTTTTGTTCATGGCGCCATGTGTATTTCCTATTCGGGGCGCTGTCTTCTCAGCAGTTATCTGGCGGGAAGGGATGCCAATCAGGGCGCCTGTACCCATCCGTGCCGCTGGAAGTACGCGGTGATGGAAGAGAGCAGGCCGGGTGAGTATATGCCAGTTTATGAAAATGATCGGGGTACGTTTATTTTTAATTCCAAAGATTTGTGCATGATTGAATATATACCAGAGCTGGTGGAGGCGGGCATTGACAGCCTGAAAATAGAGGGCCGGATGAAAACGGCTCTGTATGTGGCGGCGGTCACCCGGACTTACCGGAAAGCGCTGGATGATTACTTTATTTCCGAAAATGCGTACAGGGCCAATATGGAATGGTATCAGGCGGAGATTTCCAAATGTACTTACAGACAGTTCTGTACAGGATTTTTCTTTGGAAAACCTGATCAGAGCGCACAGATTTATGATGCCAGTACCTATGTGAATGAATACGTCTATCTGGGAATTGTGGAAGCAGTGGATGATCGGGGCCGTGTAATGATTCACCAGCGCAATAAATTCTGCAAGGGGGATAGAATTGAAATTATGAAACCCGATGGCAGGAATGTATCTGCATCTGTGCATCGTATTCTGGATGAGGACGGTATGGAAGTGCCGGATGCGCCCCATCCCAGGCAGGTGCTGTATCTGGAGCTGAGTGAGAGGGCGGATGTATATGATCTGCTCCGGGTAGAAAAACAGAAAGTATAAATTGGGGCTTGCAATTTTGGAAAGAATAGAGTATCTTATAAAAAGGTTATAGAGTCTGTTATCGTATGGCAGGTGTAGAACGAGGGCGTTCCAACAGGGGGTTGGAGCGCTGTTTTTCGTCATACCGGAAAGTGTTTCGATGCCCGTAAAAGAATTGCACAGCGGTGGATTGAACAGACTCAGGATACTGTTTTGGATGAACAGGAGGAGATGTTATGAAAGAAGTTGTCAATGTGGAGAAAATTTTTGGGGAAAATGTGTTTACACCGGGAAAGATGAAAGAACGTCTGCCCAAAAGTGTGTATAAAGCGGTGAAACAGGTCATGGACCATGGCGGCGAGCTTTCCCTGGAAGACGCGGATGTGGTGGCAAAGGCAATGAAAGACTGGGCTGTGGAAAAGGGGGCAACCCATTATACCCACTGGTTTCAGCCATTGACCGGTATCACGGCGGAAAAGCATGACTCTTTTGTGGCGCATCCGGATGAAGACGGGAGAATGCTCATGGAGTTTTCCGGAAAAGAGCTGATCAAAGGGGAGCCGGACGCTTCTTCTTTTCCTTCAGGCGGACTGCGGGCCACTTTTGAGGCAAGAGGTTATACGGCGTGGGACATTACGTCCCCGGCATTTTTGAAGGAATCGGGAACCGGCGTAACACTCTGTATCCCCACCGCGTTCTGTTCCTATACGGGAGAAGCGCTGGATAAGAAAACACCGCTGCTGCGCTCCATGGAAGCCATCAGCGAACAGGCATTGCGGATTGTACGGTTGTTTGGCAATACAACTGCCAAAAAGGTGGTTGCTTCCGTAGGGCCGGAGCAGGAGTACTTCCTTGTGGATAAAGAAAAATATCTGCAGAGAAAGGATCTGATTTTTGCGGGCCGGACACTGTTTGGCGCACCTGCGCCGAAAGGCCAGGAGATGGAGGACCATTACTTTGGCGTAATCCGGGAACGGATCGGTTCC
>ERZ778518.1696-NODE-1696-length-13878-cov-4.304710_pt1 | contig 13878 bp, 15 predicted proteins | sample MGYA00510340_ERZ778518 | MGnify/ENA primary metagenome ERZ778518 (study PRJEB29527, sample SAMN07138967) | mouse gut metagenome | material: feces | host: mouse | place: China:Nanjing | collected 2016-01-25 ... | reverse complement strand
GGTTTTGTGCAGACTTCAGCCACAGCCTCCATCACCGGAAAACCGAATGAAATGTTGGGAACAAACACACCGTCCATCACATCGAGGTGGAGCATGTCTGCCTCGGAATTGTTGATTATCTCTATGTCTTTGCCGAGATTCGAGAAATCGGCTGCCAGTAATGAGGGTGAAACGAGCATCGCTTATAGGTGTTTTATATGTTTATCGTGTCACTTGGATTCAATTATCGAAATGAATTCATCTTCGGAAACCAGCGGAATGTCGAGTTGCCTGCATTTTTCAAGTTTTGCCGGGCCCATGTTTTCTCCCGCCAGTACGAAAGATGTCTTTTTTGATATGCTTCCGGCATTCTTGCCACCTTCACGCATAATGATTTCCTTATATTCATCGCGACTGTGGCGTGCGAAAGTGCCTGAAATGACGATTGTCTTCCCGTCGAGGCTTGAACCGGATGGTCTGAGTTTCTCTTCATCCACTTTCATCTGCACTCCGGCTTCAGTGAGCCGCCGGATGTTGGCGGCATTCACCGGCTCCCGCAGAAAGTCGTATATATTACGTGCGATCACCGGTCCGATATCGGGGATGGCACTCAGTTGCTCAAGTTCCATTGACTGCATGTTTTCCATGCTCGTCACAGCTCTTGCCAGACGTTTTGCCGTTGTCTCCCCGACGTTAGGGATGGAAAGGGCATATATCACGCGTTCGAAAGGCACGGATTTCGATTCCTCGATTCCGCGCATGATGCGTTGTGCGGTCTTTTCTCCGATACGTTCCAGCTGAGAAAGTTTTTCGGAGGTAAGATCATAGATCTGTCCGATATTCTCTACCAGTCCGCATGTATAGAGCAGTTCGGCGGTTTCTTCGCCGATGCCGTCTATATTCATCATGCGGCGCGCGCAGAAATGCTCGATTCGTCCGGTAATCTGCGGACGGCATCCGTATTTGTTGGGGCAGCACCATGCAGCTTCTCCGAATATGCGCTGCAAAGGTGTGTGGCAGACCTGACATTCGCGCACAAACTCAATCTTTTTAGCATTAGCAGGACGCTGCGATTTGTCGACCCCGGTAATCTGAGGAATTATTTCTCCCGCTTTTTCCACGTACAGGTGGTCGCCTTCGTGTATGTCAAGCTCCTGCATGATATCATCGTTATGCAGAGAAGCCCGTTTCACGACAGTCCCCGAGAGCAGCACCGGCTCAAGATTCGCCACAGGGGTCACGATGCCCATGCGTCCGGTCTCGAAAGTCACTTCCTTAAGCAATGTGCACGCTCTCTCCGGATTGAACTTGAAAGCCACTGCCCAACGCGGGGATTTTGCGGTATAACCAAGGTTGAGCTGCTGACGCAAAGAGTTGATTTTGAAGACGAGTCCGTCGGTTGCCACAGGCAGTTCCTTGCGGTGTTCATCCCAGTATGCTATATACCGGTCCACATCATCGATGGTGCGCAGTCTCGCCATGGCTTTGGAAACCTTGAATCCCCATTGACCGGCGGCGAGCATATTGTCATAATGGTTGTCGGCAGGAAGATCGTCGCTCAGAAGATAATAGAATCTGGCATCGAGATGGCGGCGTGCCACCTCCTTGGGATCCTGCATCTTGAGAGTGCCGGATGCCGCGTTGCGCGGATTGGCGAACAGCGGCTCCTCATTGTATGCCCTTTCGGCGTTAAGTTTCTCGAAAACTTCCCAAGGCATCAGAATCTCGCCTCTTATCTCAAATTCCTCCGGCCAGTCTCCGGGGAGAAGAGTCAGGGGGATACTGCGGATCGTGCGCACGTTTGCCGTGACATCGTCTCCCTGTGTCCCGTCACCCCTTGTCACGGCTCTTACGAGTCTTCCGTGGCGATAGGTGAGCGATATGGAAGTGCCGTCGAATTTCATTTCACCGACAATGCTGAAATCCTCCCCTTCAAGTGCTTTGTCCATGCGGTTGAACCAGTCGTCGACCTCTCCGATGGAGTAGGTGTTTGACAGCGACATCATAGGGCGGGCATGAACCACGTGTTCGAATCCTTTGGTAAGATCGGATCCGACACGCTGAGTGGGAGAATCCGGATCGGCAAATTCAGGATACTCTTTCTCCAAAGCCTCAAGCTCCTTGAGCAGCATGTCGAAATCCTTGTCGGATATCTGCGGAGCGTTCAGCACGTAATAATTATGGTTATGCCGGTTGATTTCCTCTCGCAACCGGTCGATCTTATCTTTCGGAGTCATGGATATAAGGGTATTTTATGTCCCAGAGGAACAGAGCCTGCGGGGGCATCGATGTTCCCGCCAAGCATCTGTCGCGGGCATCTATTATATTTTTAAAATCATTCAGCGAGAGTTTGCCTCGTCCCACATCAACCAATGTGCCGACCACAGCCCTCACCATGTTCCGCAGAAACCTGTCAGCGCGTATGGTGAACACTATGCCAGGAACGCCATATTGGTTGTTCCAGTCGTCCCACCGGGCTTCGCGCAGGTCACAGATATTGGTCCTGGCATCGGAATGCAGTTTTGCGAACGATGTGAAGTCTTCGGTCTCCCTGAGCAAAGCTGCCGCCCGGTTCATCGCTTCTGTGTCGAGAGCGGAAGGAGAATGCCAGGATACGGGGGAGAGGAAAGGGGATTTGCCGAAACTGACGAAATACCGGTATTCCCTCTCAGTCGCATCGAATCTGGCATGCGCATCGTCAGGCACCCTAATCAGGTCTTCCAGAGCCACCGCCGGTCCGCACAACCGGTTGAGCGAAAGGAGAAATTTCCCTTTGTCGGTAATCTCCGGAGCATCGAAATGGGCATACATGCGGCGGGCGTTAACACCTGTATCGGTGCGCCCGGCGCCGACTATTGCCACAGGAGCGCGCAAAACGGTAGAGAGCGCGGATTCTATGACAGACTGCACACTCTGCGCGTTAGGCTGAGATTGCCAGCCATGAAACGGAGCACCGCTGTATGAGAGCTTCAGGAAATAACGCATCAGTCTCGTTCCAGATAGGTTATTCCGTAAAGTCCGGAACGGTAATTGTTCAGGAACTGGCGACCCTCTTCGGGAGTGATGACACCTTTCTTCATGGATGCGGTAACCCAGGCTTCGAGATTGCGCACCAGTTTCTTGGGGTTATACTCCACATAGTCGAGCACATCCGCCACTGCCTCGCCATCGATAATCTGCGCGATCTCATATCCATCTTTTGTAAGAGAGATATGCACCGCATTTGTGTCTCCGAAAAGATTGTGGAGGTCTCCGAGAATTTCCTGATACGCACCTACCAGGAACACTCCGAGATAATAGGGCTCGTTGCCTTTAAGCTCATGTACGGGGAGAGAATATGCCGTTCCCTGGGGAGATACGAAATGTGATATCTTGCCGTCTGAATCGCAGGTCACATCCTGAATGGTGCAGTCGTGTGTCGGTTTCTCGTCAAGACGCGTAATCGGCATGATGGGGAACATCTGGTCGATCGCCCAGGAATCAGGCAGCGACTGGAAGAGTGAGAAATTGCAGAAATATTTTTCAGGCAGCATCCGCGCCACTTTTCTCAGTTCTTCCGGCGGATGTTTCATGGATCGGGTCATATCCCTGACATCGCGTGCCACAGACCAGAACAGTTTCTCGATCTGTGCGCGGGAACGCAGCGACAGAAGACCGAGGCTGAAGCGTTCGAGAGCTTCCTCTCTGATCTGAAGAGCATCGTGCCAGTCCTCGAATACGCTCTGCGGGTCAATCTTGTCCCAGATGTTGTAAAGCTCCACGGCAAGTTCATGGGCATTCTCGTCAAGCACATCGGCATCTGTCCATATGGGGAGGCGTGCCGTCTCAAGCACCTGTATGATGAGCACCGAATGGTGTGCGGTCAGCGACCTGCCGCTTTCGGTGATGATGTTCGGCTGCGGAAGATTGTTTTTGACGCATGCGTCGACAAGCGCCGACACCGAGTCGTTAACATATTCCTGAATGGAATAGTTCATAGAGTTCTCGCCCGATGAAGATCTTGTGCCATCGTAGTCCACACCGAGTCCGCCGCCGATATCTACAAAATCGATATTGAAGTCCATCTGTGAAAGCTGCACATAAAACTGCATCGCCTCGCGGAGGGCATTCTTGATTCTCCTGATTTTAGTGATCTGGCTTCCAATATGGAAATGTATAAGTTTAAGACACCCCGTCATCTTGTTTTTCTCAAGGAATGACAGAGCGTCGAGCAGTTCGGAGGAATTGAGCCCGAACTTGCTGACATCACCACCTGATTCCTCCCATTTTCCCGAGCCGGAAGAAGTCAGCTTGATTCTAATGCCGATTGTGGGGGATATGTTTAGACGTTTCGACACATCGGCAATGAGTTTCAGCTCATTGAGCTTCTCGACTACAAGGAATATGCGTCTGCCCATTTTCTGGGCGAGCAGAGCGAGCTCAATGTAATTTTCATCCTTATATCCGTTGCAGACGATGATTGAGTTCTGATGGGTGTTGACAGCGAGCACTGCGTGGAGTTCAGGCTTGGAGCCAGCTTCAAGACCTATGTCATATTTATTGCCGTGACTGACAATTTCCTCTACCACCGGGCGCATCTGGTTCACCTTGATAGGGTATACGATGAAGTTTTTGCCGGTGTATTTATACTCTTCGGCAGCTTTGTGGAAACAATCGGATATTTTCCGGATTCTGTCGTCAAGTATGTCGGGAAATCTCAGGAGCAACGGGGCGTCGACATCGCGCAGCTGCAGAGTGTCCATTACCTCTTTGAGGTCGATCGTGGGACCGCCCTCCTTGGGAGTCACTTGTGCGTGACCCTGTTCGTTGATCGAGAAATATTTAAGACCCCAGCCAGGAACGTTGTATATTTCCGCGGAGTCTTCGATGCGCCATTTTCTCATTCTGTTTCTATCGTTTTAAGAAGCTGCATCCTCTCAATGAATCCTGCAATTGAATTCAGCTGTCATGAGAAGGGTGAGCCGGTATTTATTATAAAACAAACTAAGCGGGAGGTTCGTTCTTGCGACCGAGAAGTTCGAATCGCTCGACGATAATTTCTGTTTTGCGGCGGCGGATTTTCATTCTGTCGTCGTATTCTCGGGTGCGAAGTTTTCCTTCTACATACAGGCGGCTGCCCTTGCGGATGTATTTCTCAGCAAACTCGGCATTCTTGCCGCCCATCACCAAAGAATGCCATTCCGTGACTTCCGCGGTAGAATTGGCATAACGTTCGTTTGTAGCCAGAGACATGAACGCAACCGGCTTGTCTTTTTCAGGATATCTGATTTCCGGGTCGGAACCGACATATCCGAGAAGTATGACTTTATTTACAGACATGATTCTACAGCTTTTTTTCTGACTTCGGAGAGATTCTAAAAATCGGAGGCTTTAAGAGCCAGACCTGTTTTTTCGTGCAGACCGAAAAGAAGGTTCATGATATGCACCGCCTCGCCGGCGCCACCGCGCATACGCGGATCCGCCACAGCTTCGATGCGCAATGTCGAGTCATCAGGTTTGTTGAGTGATATTACGCATTTGTCAGTGCCGCTGACTTCTTTCACATTCACGACAGATGAAACCGGGAATGCGAAATTATGGTCGTCATATATCTCATACATCTCATGAATCTGCTCTATCGAGACCGGACATGAAAGGGATATGTCGGCTTTCATGCAGCGTTCACCATCGATGGCTTTCAATTCCAGATTGAAGTTGTCGCTGAAACTGAGTTGAGTCTGCGAAAGAATACGTGCAATCTCTTTTTGTGCGTTGCCTTTGTCTTTTTGCAGGATATCGGGCGGCAGACTTACAGACACCTTGACGGAATCGTTGAGGAGCATATGTGTTGCCAGAGGGTAAAGGGCTGTAAGCACCACAGACGCCGCCGGTGAAGGAACCATGGCAGACACAGCGCCTCTCACCAAAGGCTTGCGGTTGATTTCAGGCAAGCCATATACAACGCCGAGGCGTTCGGTGTCGAGGTTTGGAATTGCATCCACAATTACAGACCTGATGTCAGGACGCGCTAATTGCAGAGCGGAAAATTCCGCTGCAGTCATGGAATTGCCGCAAACGAAGACAATCGAGCAGTCGGGAGTCATCGGAAGTGGACCGGAAAAATTCATCTTAAGTTCGCCGATAAGTCCATGATGCACTGATGTTACCGACAAGCCTTCGCGACCGGGAGCGGAGACTGTGGTCACTATCACTTCCGGGTGGTTCACAAGTATTCGCAATAATTCTCCGGCATCCGGAGAATCAGCTCCTGTGATTGCTACTTTTATCATACCGACTTAATATTACCTGATATTTTTTTGCCCTGCTGTCTGATCATGGCTCAGAAAGTGGGAATTTTCTGGTCAAGAGGCAAAAGACGGGAGAATATCGCCCTGGCTTTTTCATGACTCACATCCTCGCGCAGAATGGCGATGATAGTGTCGGATCCAGGGATTGTGCCGAGGATTTCCGGGGCATTGCTCATGTCAATGTCATATGCCAGACCTGCCGCATATCCGTTGCGGGTCTTTATCACAGCCACATTCTTGGAGAATGTAAGCGAAATAAACCCGCTCAGGTAGTTGGCGTTTATGGGTAGCTGACCGCGAGCCAGCAATTTGTCTTTCAGTGAATTACTGTCGGGCAGAATATACATGTATCCGCCCCGGTCAGTAGGTATCTTTGTGGTCTTGAGCATTTTGAGATCACGCGAGAGGGTTGCCTGTGTCACAGTGTATCCTGCCTCCTCAAGCAATCTTGCGAGTTCTTCCTGGCTACCGATGCATTTGTTCTTGATCAGGTCAACCATCAATTCCACTCTTTGTTTCCGGTTCTTCATAAGATTATTGTAAATTTGAGTTTGCAATATCTATTTATGCAAATTTACAATAAATTTTTAGAAAAATCAATTATTTTTGAATAATTTTTTAATTTTATTCGTCTGTATTATTCATTCCATTGTCGGAAAGGGCATCTATCTGCGCCTTGATGCGGGCTGCTTCTTCATAATCCTCTTTTTCCGCAGCTTTCTGCATTCTTGCTCTCAGGATCTCCAAAGAGTCTTTTGCCGCTTTCTTTCTTGCTGATTGAGTCTTCGGATTTCCGGCAGCCGGAGACTCCTGTCGGGCGCGTTCCTGTTCCTCGGGGTCAAATCCCGCTTCATCGAGAACTTCGGCAGAAGTATATATGGGAGCATCGGCGCGGATTGCGAGAGCTATCGCGTCGGACGACCGGGAATCGACAGTATGAGTCTGAGTGCCGTCAGTGAAAATCAGGTCTGCGGCGAAAACGCCCGACGGCAGTCGTCTGATTTCGATTTCCTTGAGGCGTATGCCGAATTCATTCATGAAATTCATTATCATGTCGTGCGTAAGCGGTCGTGGAGTCACCACCTCCTGCAGCTTGCACTCGATAGCCTGCGCCTCCGGGTATCCTATTATTATTGGAATGCGGCGGGTTCCGTCTGCCTGACGTAAAATCACGGCATATACCCCGGATTCAATCTGATTGTAGGTAATGCCTACGAGTTCCAGTCTATATCTTTCCATTATCGTTAAGAGCTTCTTTGGAATGAGCTGTTGAAATCTTTTTGTGTCTGCGTGATGTCGCAGGAACCGATATCATGCCCGAGCCGAGACAAAGTCTCCTGTCGGGAGAATATATTATGGCAAACTGTCCCGGTGCGATTCCCTGAATGTCTGAGTCGGAAGTTACGGTGCATGAGCCATCCTTTTTTATAGAGATGGTCCCATCGTAAAACTCGGGGGAGTGGCGGGTCTTGAATGCTATTCTCTCGCATGTGGAGCCGTCGCGGAAGGGCGATTCCGTGATCCAGTGCATTTCTTCCACCGGAATCTCACGTCCATATTGTCTGCGCGTATCAAAACCGTTGGATACATATATAACGTTATCGCGCACGTTTTTCTTCACCACATACCATGGTCCTCCGCTAAGACCGAGCCCTTTACGCTGACCTATGGTGTAGAACCAGTATCCTTTGTGCGTTCCAATTTTCTTTCCGGTCTCTATTTCGATCACCGGTCCTTCTTTAGTGCCGAGGTGGCGTTCTATAAAATCCGAATAATCGATTTTCCCAAGAAAGCATATTCCCTGCGAGTCTTTTCTGGAAGCGTTTGGGAGTTTTGCCTCAGCGGCTCTGCTCCTGACTTCCGCTTTCGGCAATTCACCGAGCGGGAACATTATGTGGGAAAGCTGGTCGTATGATATCTGTGCGAGGAAATCCGTCTGGTCTTTCACCGGGTCGGCAGCCGTGGCGAGGAAATATTTGCCATCCTTTTCCACAATCGAGGCGTAGTGTCCGGTCGCGGTCTTGTCGAAGTCCTTGCCCCAGCGCTGCTCGAAGAAACCGAATTTTATGAGTTTGTTGCACATCATGTCGGGATGAGGCGTAAGACCCTCCTTTACAGTGCGCAATGTATATGCCATTACATGGTCCCAGTATTCTTCGTGCAGCGATACTACTTTCAGCGGCAGACCGTATTTTCTGGCTATGAGGGAGCACATCTCGATGTCTTCCTCAGCGGAGCAGTCTCCCTCGCCGTTGTCCATGCCTATGCGGATGTAAAACAGATGCAGGTCGTGTCCCTGTCGGAAAAGAGTGTCGACCACTACCGCGCTGTCAACACCTCCGGAAATCAATACCGCTATTCTCATACCTCTTCAAGTTCTGATTCGCTGTGGTTGTTGGAATGTATGAAATGGAGTGAAAGAAAATAATCCACAGATATTTTCCCCGGACCTACAAGCATTATGAAAAAATATATCCCCATGAACATGACCGGAACGTATCCCTGCTGAGACCAGCTCAGCATATACGGAGCCTCGCTCACGAGGTCGTGAAGAATATAATACTCAGCCACCATCATTGCGAAGAAAGGAGGCAGAGCCATGATGCGTGTCATGAAACCAGCCATGATAAAAAGCGAGCATATTATCTCTATGGCAATCATCAGCATCAGTGTGACGTCCGGGTCGATTCCGAACAGTGACGGAAACATCGCTTTAGCTGCCTCGAAATTATATAGCTGCCGGATGCCGAACTGCATCATCATTATGCCGACGAACAGACGCAGAAACAGACGCCCCATGTTGGTGTATGAATACCCTGTGGTGCGTATATATATCTTTTTTAAAGAATTCATCATAATATCATGTTTGAATTTGATATGAATCAGGAGCCCGGGAGAACTATCGGGCAGTCTCCTGCTGCAGTGCGAGTGCCTTCGCCTGGTCTACCGAAATATTCTTGGCAAGGATTTTGCCGTCTTTCCCTATGACATAGAAAGAGGGTGTGTTGCGTATGTCAAGAATGTCAGAGACAGTGTCAGATGCACCCACAACCCAGTTTGACGGATATTCCCCGATTTTTGTCTGCCATCCGTCAATGGGGTCGGGCACAATGAACATCACGTTCACGATTCCCCGGTCTACGAGCGATGTGAATTTCATGTCGGTCTCCATCTTGAGTTTGGCATGACGGCAGTCATCGCAGTCCGGATCTCCGAACTCGATTATGGTGAACACGCCGATAGGCTGGAACTTGCCGGGATTTCCGGTGGGCGTTACGAAATCGAATGAAGAAGGTGTGTTTCCGATGAGAGAATTCTTTATCTGCGAGAGTTGCTTGCGATAGCGGATCTTGCGGCTGTCGGAGATTTTTTTGTTTTTCAGGAATGACTCAAGATATTTTACATAGACCTCGTCAATCCAGATTTTTGCCCTCTGTCCGTAAAGAGACTCCTCAGCGGCTTTTGTGAACTGCAGCAGCAGAGTGGGGTTCTTTGCAATCTGCGAGAGCATGTTGTCTACAGCCTTGTCCACTTCCGCCTTGTCTGCCCATTGCATGGGTAGGGTGAAGACCCGGAAGGCATCGTTGAGCGCGGACTGGTTTACGGCATCCTTTTTTTTGAAATCCATATTGTCCCAGAAATGCTGCATCAGCCAGTTGCTCTTGTCGGAGAGCGATATGATCTCCTCGGGAGCTACGGGATATTCGAAAAGAGGCTCGATTTCTATAACTTCAGCGTTCAGACGTGCCGGAATCATTGTCGCAGACATCAACGCCAGGCATATTAAGCTGCGTTTAAAGTATTTCTTAATCATCTTTGTTATTGGGTATTCTGAATGTTTTTGCCTCTCTCTTGAAATTATAAGGCGAGGGGCTTTTATTAATAACGAATAAATAATCTATTTATTTACTCATCGAGATAGGAGCGTATGCCATTGGTCCATGCCTTGTAGCCGGGACCGGTGAGATGCAGACCGTCGTTGGTGTATTTATTTTTTAGTTTGCCGTTTTTGTCGGCAAGGAATTGCCACAGGTCTATATATGTCAGATTGTTTTTTTTCGCAATCTCTTTGATACGCTTGTTAAATTCCACGATTGTATTCTCTTTGCCTTTAAGATTCTTATATATGCCGTAATCATTATTTATAGGCATGATACTCTGGATGTAAAGTCGTGTTTCCGGAGAGCGGAGTCTTATTTCGTTGACAAGCGACTCATATTTTTCCGCAAGCTTGTCGACGCTGTGACCGTGCGACACGTCGTTGATTCCGATAAGCAGAAAAATTTTTCTGGGTTTTCCTTTGACAACCTGCTCCAGCCGTTTCTGCACTCCGGGCATGATGTCGGATCTTATTCCCCGGTTCTTGACATCCTCCCTTTTGAACAGTTCTTCGAAGTTCCCTCCGTCGGTAATGGAATTACCCAGAAATATAATGTCGTTTTCAGTGACGGGAAGGTGATCGAACAAAGATACTCTCTGCTCCCAGTATTTGTCAGGAAACGCAGACATCGGGATAATAAGTGAGAACACCAACAGAATTAAGCGAATGTTTTTACAAGACATGATAACCAGAATGATAAATTTTAAGACCCGACATGGGATGCTGTTCGATAAGTCCGACTTTAAAGCCTTCACTTTCTGTTACCTCCCTGAGGATGTCTCTGAAATGATATGCCACGGAACCTATGTAACTTATCGGGTATGAATGAGAATTCTCGTAGCGTGCCACATTTCGCGAGATGAATCTCCGAAACTCCTGCCTAACCAGTGAGTTGATATAAGAATTATCAAGGTGTTTTTTTATGAAAGGCACAAATGAAGCCAGGAAAATATTAGGAGCTGCAGATCTGTAGACCTTTTCTATGACGTCCCCCTTGCTGAGTCCGGTTTCATTAAAAAATGCATCGCACACACATTTCGGAGCTATCTCCTTGAATATGTCTCCGAGCAATCTTTTGCCGAGAGCCGTTCCTCCACCCTCATCTCCGAGTATGAACCCCAGCGGCGGAATGTTCCTGATCATTTTCTTTCCATCGAAAAAAGCGGAATTGGAGCCGGTGCCGAGTATGCATACTATGCCCGGCGTTCCCTCCGTCACCCGGCAGGCGGCAAGCATGTCAGACTGCACTTCAGCCACCTCCGGATTCCATACTTCACGGATTGCATTCTCGACTGCAGAGCATATCTCGGGAGTTGCCGCTCCGGAACCGTAATAATGGATTTCATTTATAAAGACAGCCGGATCCAGCTTTTTTCTCACATCCGAAAAATAAGACACAGCGTCCTTTTGTGAGATACGTGCTACGTTAAAGCCGTCAGAAATGAAAGAGGCTTTGGTGTTGCCATCAGTATCTGTAAGAAGCCATTCCACTTTTGTGGACCCTCCGTCTGCGATAAGGATATTTCGTGTGGTTTCGTGCATTTGGATTTTTAAACAGTTTCTTACAAATTTAGATAAAAAAGTGGAAATACGCAAAACATGTGTGTTATTAGAAACTTAAATGGCTGCCTTTTGCGAATAGATTCAACGTCAGGACTTCTAATGCAAGTGAGCGCATAGCGGAGCTTGCTCCAGCTATGCCGAACGCATCCGAGAATGGGCAAAGCCAATGTTTTTGTTTCATTTTTGACGTGGATTAGTGGTTGGACATCGGGAGGGAACCCCGGTGTCCTTTTCTCTCGTTATTGCTCAATCTGATGAAAATGATTATCTGCGAATAAAACGAAACTGATAAATCCAATGGCCAAGATCATAGTCAAGGATACTACAATAAGGACAATGTCAAAAAATGGCATTGATTATATCTGTATCACCGATATTGCAAGGCAGAAAAACTCGGTGGAGCCAAAAGATGTAGTAAAGAATTGGATGAGGGTGAAGAATACCCTTGAATATCTTGGCTTATGGGAAAGCCTGAACAATCCCGATTTTAAAGGGGTCGAATTCGACCCCATTTTGAGAGAGGCTGGCTCCAATTCCTTTACGATGAGTCCAAGTCGGTGGATAGAGCTTACAAACGCAATCGGTATTATAAACAAATTGGGACGTGAGGGTGGCACATATGCTCAACGTGATATCGCCTTTAAGTTTGCAAGTTGGGTCTCTGTTGAATTTGAACTGTATCTTGTAAAGGAGTTCCAACGCCTGAAGGAAGAGGAACAGAAACAACTCGGCTGGTCTGCGAAACGCGAGCTGTCGAAGATAAACTACCGTATCCACACCGATGCCATCAAGCATAATCTCATACCTGCCGAGATTACAAAGGCTCAGGCAAGTATCATATATGCCAATGAAGCCGATGTGCTCTCTTAAGTCTGACCTTGGTGACGCAAAAGTGAAGAAGAATCGTTATTTTAATGTTCTTCTTGACAATGCATCTAAAACTACTTATAATGATGGTTTTAAGGATGTAGATATTACTATTTATCCTATAGAGTTTGATACTGACAAAGACCCTATCATTCGTGGTAAAAAAGATGCTGAGTAATTTGTTTATTCAAATAGCTTAACGTCGTGGTGACGGAATAGTCTATCATGATTATTCCGTCACTTATTTTATGTATTATAATAAATTAAAACTTAATTAAGTTATGACAACAACAAAAGAAACTCTTGCAGAAGGAAGTGCACAGCCTACTGTAAAACGTAATCGTAGAGGTGTAAACAATAAAACTAAAGCGGTTGCTCAACTTAGATTTCATGAAAAAGATTCAGCACAAAATGGATTGTTTGTAGGACATCTTGATAGTGTATCTGTAGAAGAATCTGTTAATGCTGATGGAAAACAATTTACAGGAATGAAAGTTCCTCGTTTCGTTCTTCATTTTGCAAGTAATCATAATGTTGCATCTGAACAACGTCATGTATATTATAGTCTTAATCCTGTAGAAAGCAATGTTAATACTATTCCTGGTGGTAGCGAAGAATGGAAAGTAACTAATGTTTTCAATTGGATTAAACATATGCTTGACGTTCTTTATCTTAAAGGTCGAGAACTTACAGAGAAAGAAGAAGAAGCACTAACTCTTCCTTTTGAAGATTTTGATGAAGAAGGCAATTATGTTGTAGTTGAACCAGAAGAAGTAATTGCAGGTTACAAATATATATTTGAAAATGCTGCTTCAATGCTTAATGGTTCGTTTAATCTTAAAGATGGAGAAGTTGCTAAACCTGTTTATAAAACAGCAGATGGTAAATTTATTTCTCTTTGGATGAAACTTCTTCGTCATAAGAAAGTTAAAACTGAATGGAAGAATGTTGCTCAGAATGGAGAACTTGGATTTGATAGTTTTATAGGTAATGGTGTAATTGAACTTGTTAAAAAGGATTGTCCTCCACTTGTTCTTAGAATAGACCTTGCTAAAGAATCTATTACTCCAAAAGAAACTAACAAACAACCTTCTATTGGTGTTCCTGGTATGAATCCTATGATGGGAGGAGTTATGCCTGATGCAAATCCTATTAATTCTGGTTTTACATCTGCTAATTCTGCATTTAACGATGCTTCTGGTGATATGCCATTTTAATGTTTAATTAAATAAACAAAGGTTATTTTAATAGGGTGTTCAGTTCTATGTTCCAAAATTAACTCGCATTATTGAGTGTCCTGGA
>ERZ778518.1694-NODE-1694-length-13888-cov-3.944842_pt1 | contig 13888 bp, 8 predicted proteins | sample MGYA00510340_ERZ778518 | MGnify/ENA primary metagenome ERZ778518 (study PRJEB29527, sample SAMN07138967) | mouse gut metagenome | material: feces | host: mouse | place: China:Nanjing | collected 2016-01-25 ... | reverse complement strand
GAAAGACGGATCAAAATCTATATCTGGTTTTGAGGCACTTAGGGAAATGGATGATAATGAAGACGATAGGATAGATAGTGAGGATACTGCCTTTGATAAACTCAGGGTGTGGATTGATGCCAACCACAACGGGAAGTCAGAGCCGGATGAGCTGAAAAGTTTGAATGAGCTTCATATTGTATCAATCAGTCTTGACTACAAAGAAGTAAGTTTGGTTGATGATGAGACCGGAACCCGTATTGCTGAGACAGCTGATGTAATGATGGACTATGATGACAGCCTCACTACAACGCAGATCAGTGAATTTTGGTTTCCCGTAAATTCATCGGATACAACGCAGGGGGGTACAGTCACATCCGGTAATGTTCCCGACATTCTGAAAGCGATGGAGGATGATCAGGGCGGGGAATTATGTGAGCTGTGTCTAGAATTCGTAACATTAAATGATGCTGCCTCCAAACGATATTGTGTAAAAAAGATTTTATATCATATTACCGGTGCAGTAGATTTGGCAATAAATAGCCGTGGTGGGAATATGGATGCGCGTGACTTGAGAGTGATCGAACAGTTTATGGGACGTGAGTTTGTCGGTGTGGGCGGCTCAAGTCCGAATGTAAACGCTGCGGCCATACTAAAAGAGATATACGCAGATATTGAGAACCAGTACTACAATATGTTGAATATCTATGCGGCGCTGGGAGGGTATCTGAAAGCGGTATATGAGTATGAAGACGATAACGGCAAAAAGTTGGATTTGAGATTTTTATATTGTATCCTTGATTCAAAAGTATCAAATCGAGACGATCTTTCAACACTTCTTTACGATTTTGGAGTTTATTTTGATTCATTTGACAAGGCTAATGGGACAAAATATTTTGAAGATTTCAGCAATAAGTATTCTGCTGTGTCAGCACACTATGCTGATATGATTGCACGTTCTAAATCCGGTGTTACCTATTTGGGGACAGATGAGAACGATTCTTTTCATGGAACGGGCAAAAATGAATTTATTTTTGGCCTGGAAGGTGACGATACTCTAAACGGATCGTCAGGGAATGATAGTATGGACGGAGGTCCGGGAAATGATGTATTATCGGCAGGTGCGGGCGATGATATTCTCAGTGGAAAAGAAGGAAATGACACGTTAGATGGTGGAGCGGGCAATGACGTTCTGAAAGGCGGCAAAGGAAACGATACATATATTTTTGCAAGGGGCTATGGAAATGACACGGTTATTGATTTACATGGACAGAATGTATTGTGGTTTAAGGGACTTGCTCCCAGTGATTTACGTGTGAATGGCACAGATGATTATGACGCAGCGCTGAAAATTAAGGGGACAGAGGATACTCTTGTTATTCGTGACTTTTGCAAAGGAGAGGAGTATCAGGACTATACTCTTACATTTGAGGGTGCTACAATGAAAGTGACAGATGGAAACAGTCCATTCAGGTACATTTGTGGCGATGACGGAGACGATGATTTGAAAGCTGTCATAGAGGATTCTTACATGTATGGTTTCGATGGTAATGATATCATCCATGGAAGTGAAGGGGAGGATGTGATCTATGGCGGCCAGGGAGACGATACCATTGATGCGGGAGATGGAGATGACTATGTATTTGGTGGTGCGGGAGATGACGTTTTAAATGGTGGTAAGGGAAATGATATCCTCTATGGCGGTAATGGCGATGATACCTATATGTTTGGCAGGGATTATGGCACGGATATCATTAGCGATAGGAAGGGGAAATGCACCATCCAGTTTGAGGAAGGCATTCTTTTAGAGGAACTTTCCATGTACCCGGATGGAGAAAATGCGGTTATCGAAATAAAAGATACAGAAGATAAGCTGATCGTTGAAAACTATTGTGAAAAACCAGAACGATATGTTCTTCAGATGGGAGATAAAATAATTTCAATGAAAGAACATATGACCGACAGTAAAGATTCCTATTTGTCCGGTTCTGATCACAATGACTACATGGTAAATTCTAATAAAAGTATTGTAGCAGGCGGTATGGGCGGTGACCGTATTATCGGGACAGATGACGCTGAATATGTATTTGGCGATAGCGGAGATGATCAGCTGCTTGTATCGGGTGGCGATGATGTGATTTTTGGCGGCGCAGGAAAGGACTATATCAATGGTGGTGACGGTGATGATGTGATTGACGCTGGAACAGGAAAAGATTTTATGGACGGCGGCAAAGGCAATGATGTTTACCTGTTCCATCGAGGATCTGGAACAGATTCCATTATGGACTGCGACGGAGAAAATACGATCCTGTTTGATGAGGGGTTAAAAGCAGGTGATATAAAGGCATATCGGTCAAATTGGAATGATTTACTTCTTACGTTTGATGGACTGGAAGATACGTTGAATCTTAAAAATTACTGCATAAGCGAAGAAGCAAGAAATTTCAATCTGGTATTTGCAGATGGTACAATTGTAAAAGCAACGGACGCTAATAGTCCTCTAAGAACCATTTACGGAACGGATGGCAGTGAGTATATGACATCTATTTATACGGATGGCATAACGAAGATTGGCCAGGATGGTGATGACCAGCTTGTGGGAAGCAACGGAGATGATTTTCTTTATGGTGGAAAAGGAAATGACAGAATCACCGGTAATGGAGGGGACGATGTACTGGATGGTGGAGAGGGAGATGATTACCTATATGGAGAAGCTGGAAATGATACATACATTTTTAAGCCAGGTTACGGTACCGATACAATTGGGGATGGAAAAGGCACAAATACAATAGAAATTTATGGATATTCTCCAAGTCAAATAAAGGCATACCGTACCAATTGGAATAATATTACAATTACCTTCGGCGATTCCGAGGACAGGCTTATCATTGAAGGATTCTTTATTTCCGAAGCGGATAGAAATTTTTACCTTACATTCAACGGTGGATCAAAGGTTCACGCAACAGCCTCAAATAGTCCGCTCAGAACAATTTACGGAACGGACGAAAGTGAGTACATTGTGGCAATGGATGATAGAGGAGTAACGATCTTTGGTGAGAATGGAAATGATAATTTGAATGGAGGAAATGGAACAGACAAGCTTTATGGCGGAGCTGGTGATGATCAGCTTTATGGTAAAGATGGAAATGATGTTCTGGATGGCGGCAAGGGAAATGATTATTTATACGGCGGGGCTGGAAAAGATACCTATATTTTTAACAAAGGTTATGGAACGGATGTGATTATGGATTCTGAAGGAATCAATACAATTTCATTTGGTGACAAACTAAATGCGAGTCAGCTTACCGCATACCGTACCAATTGGAACGACCTTAGCATTACCTTTGAGGGCATGGATGATACGCTTATCATTAGGGATTACTTTACCTCTGAACGTAACAGAACATTTAATGTGATGTTTGCGGATGGAACGAAGTTTTCATATGATGAAGCAGACAATCCAATTAGATGGGTTCATGCAACGAATTATGATGACTGGATGAATGCGTGGAGTGATGACGGGATTGTTCTTTACGGTGATAATGGGAATGATCACTTGACGGGAGGAAAAGGTGACGATACTCTCTCCGGGGGTACAGGCAATGATTATCTTGCTGGTGGCGAAGGAAATGATACCTACATTTTTGGAGAGAAATACGGCTCAGATATCATTGAGGATAACGATGGTGAGAACAGAGTGGTTTTTCAAGATCTTACACTCGATATGGTGGCATTCCATGTTGATAAGAATGGTACTTTTGTGATTTCGATCAAGGATAGTAAGGACACCCTTACGATCAAAGATTTTGATTCGGACTTATTTACATTTGAATTTTCTAATGGTGTGACAGGAAAAATAAATGCGGATACAGCTGAATTTTATGCAGCGTAATGAAATTCGGTTCTGATTCAGCAAAAAAGAGGATTATAATAAATAAGCCATCGTGAAGAAATTCATGATGGCTTATTATTGTTCTAAGGGACCACAGTTGCAAATTCTTTCAAAATATGATAAAGTAGAACTCGTTTATGAAAGGAAAGGATTGTGCGGATATGGAAAGTCAGATTCTGTTTTTTGACATAGACGGTACCCTGATCGATGAGGAAAAGGATATGGTTCCGGAGAGCGCGAAACAGGCGCTGCGGCAGGCGAAGGAAAAGGGGCATATCCTATTTATCTGTTCGGGCCGGTGTCGGGCGATCATACCAAAAGAGGTGTTAGACCTCGGTTTCGACGGCATGGTCGGCGGCTGTGGGACTTATATCGAATATAAGGGAACGGAATTGTTCCACCACCAGCTGGCACCGGAATTGCAGAAAGACATGATACACGACCTGTTACGGTGCCATATCGACGGTGTGCTCGAAGGCAAAGACTGTTCGGCATTCCGCCGGGATTACTGGATGCCGGTCGTGAAAAATATCTTTACTGAAAACGGGAGTTTTACCGCGAAAACACAATGTTTCTGGGACGAGGAATTTTCGTTTGACAAAATGGCGCTATGGTTTGATGAAAGTTCGGATATGGCGGGATTCCAGAAAAAGTATGCCGGGCAGTTTGAATTTATCGAACGGGATCCGACTTTTTTTGAGGTGGTTCCAAAAGGGATTTCGAAGGCAAGCGGAATGCGTTTTGTATGTAACCAGCTCGGCATTGACCAGACGCGCACGGTGGCGTTTGGAGACAGCGCAAATGATATATCCATGCTGCGCTGCGCACATACATCGGTGGCAATGGGCGGCGGAAATCCGATTTTATTTGATCTCGTGGATCATGTTACGAGCCCGGTCATGGAAGATGGGATTGCGAATGCAATGAGATACTTGAAATTGATATAAAGGATGGTTTATATGATTCATATACAGAAGAAATTACTTGGCGTTTCGCTGGCCGTTTTATTTTTATGCGAGATTTGTTTTTTTGTTATTTCCGCGGAAAAAACGCTGCGGGCAGAGTCGGCTGTTCCCGACCTGCCAGCTGGAGTTTCCGTGACGGGGGGAGCGGTAAGCGGCGGGAGCGGGGCTGGTCAGCCGGTGTCTGACCCGGGAGTAGTATCCCGGCCTGTACCGGAAACGCCTGCGTCAGAATCCGCGTCAATTGAAACAAAGAAGGCTGAAAATCCGAGGTTTGTAACGACGAAGTACGGTAAGATCGAGGGAAAGAAAACGAAGAACTCGTATATCTGGTATGGCGTACCGTACGGGCAGACAGAGCGGTGGCAGGCACCAAAAGCGCCGAAGGCGTGGACGAAAACAAAGTCATGTAAGAAAAAGAAGAAGGGCAAGGGGGATGACTGCCTGTTTGTCAATGTTTATAAACCGGTGAAGGTATCGGAAAAAGCAGGCCCGCTGCCAGTCATTGTGTTTTTGCACGGCGGCGGTAATGTCGGAGGTACGGCAAACCGTAATTTCAGTGAGTTTGTGGAAGAAACAGAAGCGATCGCCGTATCGGTAGAGTTTCGGCAGGGGGCATTCGGCTGGTTTAGTTCCCGCGGTCTTTCGCCGAGCGATCATCTGGCAAAGGGAGGAAACTTTGCGATGCTCGATATAAGGCTGGCGCTGAAATGGGTTCGGAATCATGCGGCAGCGTTCGGCGGGGATGCGGGTAACGTTACCCTTTCCGGGTTTTCAGCGGGAGCAAGAGATGTGCTGAACTGTACGATTTCGCCGGTGATGAAAGGACTATTTGACAAAGTGATCAGTTTCAGCGGTGGGATGACGACCTGTTCCATCCGGGAAGGAAGGCGCTGGTCGAATGAAAAGCTGGCACAGGTGCTCGTGCGCAGGGGACGGTTTTCAAAGAAGCAGCGAGCGTTAAAATATGTGAAGCGGATGAGCCGCAAAAAGATGAAAAAGCTTTTGAACAGCTTGACGGACTCGGAGATCAAACGGATGGTAAAAAGCACAGGTCTCCGTCTGACAAATTTTCCACAGTGTTTCCGTGACGGCAGGGTCATACCGAAATCAGGGTTTGACTGCGTGAACTGGGGCGGCTATAACAGGGTGCCGATGATCATAGGCTCGAATAAGTCCGAGTTTTCGAACGTATCGTATCAATCCATGCGCCGGATGCTCACGAAAAACCCGAAGACGTTTAAAAACCGCAAGCAGTTTTACAATCTGCTCAAGAAGGCAAAAAAATACGGATGCCAGCTCCAGAGTTCTTTCTATTTGGAAAAAGTGGCATCGAAGTACTGCACGGATCCCTATCACTCTCCGGTCTACACATACCGGTTCTGCTGGGGAGAGGATAAAAAGGTAGCCGGTACGGATTACGCCAAATATGTCGGCGCTATCCACGGTATGGATGTTGATTTCCTTTTGGGGCGCTTTATCAAAGGGGAAGCCGTGACCTCTTCCCATATTTATAATAAGTCGAACGCGAAAGGACGGCGCGCGCTGTCGAGCCGGATGCGCCAGTATTTGAAAAATTTCCTGTATACGGGGAACCCGAACGGAACGGACGCGTCAGGGACAAAGCTGGAGCGCTGGAACCGATGGGGCAGAGCCGGTTCGAAACGGATCATGACATTTTCTGCAACAAAAACGAAAGCGAAAAGTAAAATGAGTTCGAGATATATCAATCGGCAGAAATGTAAGAGGAAAATGCGCAGGGGCCTGTCGAAAAAGACATATAAGTTTTTGAAACAGCGTATATTAAATGATAGGTTTTTTGTATAATGTAAGGAGGTTTTTATGCAGTTAGCAAAGTTACTTACAAGTGTAGAATACAAAGTTCTGCAGGGATCGCTGGAGCGGGATGTGAAAGACATCGCCTATGATTCAAGAAAAGTAGTCCCAGACGGCATGTTTGTGGCGATCGAGGGAACGGTGCAGGACGGACATGCGTATATAGCCAGCGCGGTGGAAGCCGGTGCCGGGGTGATCGTGGTAGAAAAGGAGTCAGTTGTAGAAAAAGAAGGGGTAACCGTCCTCCTCGTAAAGAACGGCAGGGAGGCGTTGAGCCTGATGTCCGCGGCATATTTTGACTATCCGGCAGAGAAAATGATCACAGTGGGGATCACGGGGACGAAAGGCAAGTCGACCGTGGAACATATGGTGCGTGATATCATCGAGAAGTCCGGTAAGAAATGCGGCATCATCGGTACGGTCGGTGCTTTTATGAATGGGAAAACCATCGTGACCGAGCACACGACGCCGGAATCGTACGAACTGCAAAAGCTGTTCGCGATGATGGTCAAAGAGGGGTGCGAATACATGGTGATGGAGGTGTCCTCACAGGGGATCAAGATGGACCGCGTCGCCGGAATTACATTTGATTACGGCGTCTTTACAAATATTTCCCCGGATCACATCGGTCCCGGCGAGCATGCCGACTTTGAAGAATACCTCGGATGCAAAGCGGAGCTGTTCCGAAGATGCAAAACAGGAATTCTAAATCGGGACGACGCGCATTATGAGGATATGGTAAAAAATGCTTCCTGCGAGATCATAACGTTCGGAACGGGGGCGGAGGCGGATTTAAGGGCGGGCCGTATCCGTCATGTGGCGGATGGCGGCGAGCTTTCGATGGAGTTTCAGGCGGAAGGGATCCTTGACGGGGAGATCGTCGTAGGACTGCCGGGCCGGTTTAACATCTTTAACGCCATGTGTGCTGCGTGTACCGGGGCGGCGCTCGGCATACCGAATGAGGTGATCTGTCATGCGCTGGAGCATGTGAAAATACGCGGGCGTGTGGAAGTAATGCCGGTTTCCGATGAGTTTTCTGTCCTGATCGACTTTGCGCATAACGGCGTGAGTTCGGAAAATGTGCTCTCGACGCTGCGTGAATATGAACCTCACAGGATCATTAGCATTTTCGGCTGCGGCGGCAACCGGAGCAAGGTGCGGCGCTACGAGATGGGGGAGGTCATCGGGCGGATGTCCGAACTGGCCGTGATCACAAGCGACAATCCACGCCGCGAAGACGTGATGGACATCATCGAGGACATTAAAATAGGAATGGCGAAGAGTAATGGGAACTATGTGGTGATCCCGGACAGGGAAGAAGCGGTGGCATATGCGCTCGAACATGCACAGAAGGGGGATATGATCGTTCTTCTTGGAAAAGGGCATGAAGAGTACCAGGAGATCAATGGGATCAAACACCACTACAGCGAGCGGGAAGCCATTGTCAATGGAATGAAAAAAGTTTACGGAAAAGACTTCAGTTTTCTGCTGCAATAGCCGATATGGTAAATAAGGGAGAGATTGGTGGGAGCAATTTATTCATGGATGAAATGTATGATTTGAAAGGAGTCGAGAATTATGACAATGTTTAATACTTCTATGGCAGATGCGTTATTTGGGGGATCGAAATCGGTTGGAACCGGCAGCTTTTTTTCCGCTTCTAATTTTGGGGATCTGGCTTTGATCAAGAGCGGCGTTTATACAAAGATGATGAGATCTTACGTGTCCAAAATGACCGAAGGAGATGAAACGGAAAAGAGTTCGGATTCGGCTTACAAATTTAAAAATTCGGTGAGTGAGAAGATGGAGCAGCTTACGGCTCCGAAAGTGACGACAGAGACCGATAAGTCGAATAAGGTGCTTTCGAATATCAAAAGTGCATCCTATAAACTAGAGACTTCGGCAAATGCTCTGTCCAATATGGATTTTGACAAGAGTACACGGGAGGAGCTGTACGACGCGGCGAAGTCATTTGTCGCAGATTATAATTCCGTGCTGAGCAGCGCAAAGGATACCGATAATGTCAGCCTGTCACGCAGTGTAAAATGGATGAAGGATGACATCAAGGCGCGCGAGAAGATGATGGCGAAGATCGGTATTACGATCGGTTCGGACGGAGCGCTTTCGATTGATGAGGAAAAATTCAATGAGGCGAACCTGAGTGATATCAAGACACAGTTTAGCGGAAGTTCGAGCATTGTAGGAAAGACGGCGCAGAGAGCAACCGGTTTGTACAATCTGGCAGCCAATCAGATTTCCTTCAATGGCGGAAATACGTTCTACTCCAGTAAGGGCGTATTAAAATAAAAAAATTAAGACGGCATGTTTTACCGTTATCGTTTTGGCAGAAACTAAGCACAGGCATTGCGTTGGCGTAATGCTTGTGCTTATTCCATGTCATGGCAGAAGGAGGTTGTGATGTACCGTTTTTTTGTGCCCGGCGAGCAGATTCATGGCGATTTTGCGGAAATTACCGGGGATGATGTCAATCATATAAAAAATGTACTGCGCATGGGGCGGGGAGATCACGTTGTGATTTCCTGTGGACAGGGAACGGATTATTATTGTATAATAAGAGATATTCAGTCTGAGAGCGTTGTGCTAGGCGTTGAGAAGGAAGAGCCGGTCCGCACGGAGCTCCCGGTTTCGATCACGTTGTTTCAGGCATTGCCGAAAGCTGATAAGATGGAGTGGATCGTTCAGAAAGCTGTTGAGCTCGGGGCGGCGGAAATCGTGCCGGTCAGGACGAGGCGCTGTATTGTGCGCCTGGATGAGGGGAAAGCGGCGAAAAAGAGGCAGCGTTGGCAGACGATCGCTGGGGCGGCGGCAAAACAGAGCGGGCGCGGCATCGTCCCGAACGTCCATGAAGTGATGTCGTTTGCGGACGCGCTCCGTTATGCAGGACAGATGGAACACGCGGTCATACCCTATGAGCTGTTTGATGATATGGCGGCTACTAAAAAGACGATCTCGGATCTCTGTCAGGGAGCGTCGATCGGTATTTTTATCGGGCCGGAGGGCGGTTTTGAGCGGGGGGAGATCGAGCAGGCGATGGAAATGGGTGTGATGCCGGTTTCACTCGGCAGAAGGATTTTACGCACGGAAACGGCGGGACTGGCGATCCTTTCAGTCCTGATGTTTCAGATCGAGGGGGAGAGAGGAAACGAGAGAGATGGAAGCTTATTTGGATCATGCGGCGACAACGAGAGCGTTTGATGAAGTGGGTGAACTGGTTTCGCATATCATGTGCACAGATTTCGGGAATCCGTCTTCGCTCCATATGAAGGGCGTGGAAGCGGAGCGGTATATCCGGGAATCGGCGGATATCATTGCGGATACGTTAAAGACCGGCCGGAAGAATATTGTATTTACCTCCGGCGGCACCGAGAGCAATAATATGGCGATCATCGGCGGGTGTATGGCAAACCGGCGGCGCGGCAGGCATATCATCACAACGTGTTTTGAACATGCGTCCGTACAGCAGCCGTGTCTGTACCTGGAACAGAATTTTGATTATGAAGTTACGTTTTTACCTGTTGACGAAATGGGTCATGTGGATCTGGAAGAACTGCGCGGGGCCCTGCGGGAAGATACCGTTCTCGTATCGGTGATGATGGTAAATAATGAGGTCGGGGCCGTTTTGGATGTGGAAGCGATCGGGAACACGATCAAACAGTTTAATAAGGACATTTTATTCCATGTGGATGCGGTCCAGGCCTATGGAAAGATGAGATTATATCCGAAGCGCGCGAAGATTGATCTGCTCTCTGTCAGCGGCCATAAGATCCACGGCCCGAAAGGCGTCGGTTTTCTCTATATGGCAGATGGTGTTCGGATCCATCCGTACATCCACGGCGGAGGACAGCAGCAGGGAAGACGTTCCGGGACGGATAATGTACCGGGGATCGCGGGACTTGGCCTGGCGGCAAAAATGATGTACGCGGATCATGAGAAAACGTCTGAGTGGATGTATTCTTTAAAAGAGTACGCATGGAAACTGTTTCATGCGCTAGGTGATGAGGGGCGCATAGCAATCCACGCATGTGACCCGGAGCATATCCGGGAAACGGCGCCGCACATATTGAGTATCGGGATCGAGGGGATTCGGAGCGAGGTGCTGCTGCATGCGCTGGAGGAGCGGGGCGTATATGTATCTTCTGGTTCGGCGTGTTCGTCAAACCATCCGGGCATTAGTTCCACGCTGAAAGCGGTCGGGGTAAAAGACCATTTGCTGGATTCGACGATCCGTATCAGCTGGTCGGTGCTGACGGCAAAAGAAGAATTGGACTACGCGGCCGCGCAGATCCGGGAGCTTCTGCCTGTGCTGCGCAGGTATCAGAGAAAGTAACTTGAAAAACAATTTTTGCGCACGCGATGTGCAGACGGGAGAAACGATGAATCAGGCATTTTTGATAAAATATTCGGAAATTGGAATCAAGGGAAAAAACCGTTACATGTTTGAGGATGCCCTGCGGGACAGGGTGGCGGAGAAGCTGAAAAAATGTGAGGGGACATTTTCCGTACAGCGTGAAAACGGGCGGATTTATGTGGAGGCAAAGAGCGAATACGATTATGATGAGGTGGTGGGCCAGCTCACAAAATGTTTTGGCATCGCCCATATATGTCCGGTCGTACTGATCGAGGATAAATCTTTTACACACATATGCCGCGAGCTTGTGGCACATATGGAAGAGGAAATCGGCAGCCGGCCATTTACGTTTAAAGTATTTGCGAAGAGGAGTGATAAGCAGTACGAGCGGACAAGCCCGGAAATCTGCCAGGATGCCGGGGCGTATATTTTGGATCATATGCCAAACGCCAAAGTGGATGTGCATCATCCCGAGGTTTTGGTCAACATCGAGATCCGGCACCGCGCGTATGTGTACGTGACGAGCATCAAAGGGCCGGGCGGCATGCCGGTCGGAACGAGCGGCCGGGCGATGCTATTGTTGTCCGGCGGCATCGACAGTCCGGTGGCTGGGTATATGATGGCGAAGCGCGGCGTACAGATCGAAGCCGTCTATTTTCATGCGCCGCCGTACACGAGTGAGCGGGCGAAGCAGAAAGTGATCGACTTAGCTGAGATCGTGAGCGATTACGCAGGGGAGATCCGCCTGCATATCGTGAATTTTACGGATATCCAGATGTATATTTATGATAATTGCCCGCACGACGAATTGACGATCATCATGCGCCGCTACATGATGAAGATAGCGGAGCGGATTGCCGGGGAGACGGGATGTATGTCGCTTGTGACCGGAGAGAGTGTCGGTCAGGTGGCAAGCCAGACGATGCAGAGCCTGGTGGCGACAAACGCGGTCTGTACGATGCCGGTATTTCGTCCGGTCAGCGCGTTTGACAAACAGGATATTATAGATATTTCAGAAAAGATCGGGACGTTTGAGACATCGATCCTGCCCTATGAGGATTGTTGTACTACATTTGTAGCGAAGCATCCGGTGACCAGGCCGGAGTGTTCGAGGATTGAAAAATCAGAACAGAAGTTAGCGGAACAGATAGATGAGATGCTCGCCCGCGCGATTTCGGAGAGGGAGATCGTCACGGTCCGGAAATGACAGGGAATGGCGTGTGATGGACAGCAAAAAAGGACTGTTTCTTGCATTCAAGACTTACAGTCCCCACACGTTACTTTTTGTACCCCATGTTTCTCCGTTTGCGTTGTTATTCGACGATAAATGAATCGAGTTTCGAAAGGATTTCATCTACGTTATTTTCGTTGTGGATGTTCAGATCGATCGGCTTTGACAAGTCAAGGCTGAAAATGCCCATGATGGATTTTGCGTCGATCACATATCTTCCGGAAACCAGATCAAACTCGGCATCGAATTTTGTCACTTCATTGACAAATGCTTTTACTTTGTCAATCGAATTCAAAGAAATCCGTACTGTTTTCATCAGAGTAACCTCCTTATTCAGATTCAGATGTATGATACACGGATGATTCCGTGATCGTAAAACACTCATTTATTATACTATTATGTTATGGATTTTATGTCAATGGAAAATTTAAACCAGTTGTTAGAAAAATCAACACTATTTTTGTGTAAATTGTAGAAAGGAACTGTGCCTGGAAATGAAAGACCGTATGAAAGCAGCTTTTTTGACGCTCGGGTGTAAAGTAAACTATTATGAAACAGAAAAGATGATGGCGGATTTTGAACAACATGGGTTTCAGGTTGTGGATTTTCACGAGAGTGCGGATGTATACGTGATCAATACGTGCACGGTAACGAATATGGCAGACCGCAAATCAAGGAAGATGATTCACCGGGCGAGGAAGAACAATCCGAACGGCGTCGTGGCTGCCGTGGGATGTTATGTGGAGAGTGCCGGAAAGGAAGGGGAAAGAGATACGCAGGCAGATCTTGTGCTGTTAAATTCGGAGAAGAAGGACGCCGCGCGGAGAGTCCTTTCTTATATGAAACAGCATGGCATGGCGGCCGCGGAGGGGCCGCATCGCGGGGAAGAACGAGGTATGCCGGAAAAAACAGTGTCTGGACGCACGAGAAAATATATCAAGATCCAGGACGGCTGCAACCAGTTTTGCAGCTATTGTACAATCCCCTATGTGCGCGGCGGCGGTGTGCTCTCGAGCCGTCCGGCGGAGGATGTGCTCGAGGAGATCCGTCAGGCGGCGCGGCTTGGTTTTCAGGAGGTCGTTATCACCGGGATCCATCTATCTTCTTATGGGATTGATTGCTCTGAGGCAAAGCCCTCAAGTGCCCGGAAGTTTGTCCAGCTAAAAGGCGCGCCGCTTGTGGATCTGCTCCAGAAAGTGAACGAGGTGCCGGGGATCCATCGGATCCGGCTCGGATCTTTGGAGCCGCGTATCCTTTGCCGGGAGTTTTTGGAAGGTCTTTCGCAGGTGGATAAACTGTGCCCGCATTTTCATCTGTCGCTCCAGAGCGGGTGCGATGCCACGCTGCGGCGGATGAACCGCCACTATACGGCCGAGCAGTACAGAGAGGGGTGTGACTGCATCCGGCGTTATTATGAGCATCCGGCGATCACAACCGATGTGATCGTGGGGTTTCCGGGAGAAACGGAAGAGGAATTTGAGATGACCAGGCGTTTTGTAAAAGACGTCCGGCTCGCGGATATCCATGTGTTTCCGTACAGTGTGCGAACGGGAACGAAAGCGGCCCAGATGGACGGGCAGGTATCTCCAGACGTAAAGCGCCGGCGCACAGAGATTTTG
>ERZ778518.1693-NODE-1693-length-13888-cov-4.811176_pt1 | contig 13888 bp, 13 predicted proteins | sample MGYA00510340_ERZ778518 | MGnify/ENA primary metagenome ERZ778518 (study PRJEB29527, sample SAMN07138967) | mouse gut metagenome | material: feces | host: mouse | place: China:Nanjing | collected 2016-01-25 ... | reverse complement strand
GACGTCACCCCCATCCCCCACAACGGCTGCCGCCCCCCCAAGCGCCGCCGCGTCTAATTCGGAAGAAGGAGGAATTATTTCATTATGGCTAAGAATATGCAGCCTGTAGCCAAGCGCTGCAAGGCTCTGGGCATCTCCCCCGCCGCGATGGGTTACGCCAAGAAGGACACCAAGCGCAATCCCGGCGGCCAGATGCGCAAGAAGAAGAGCGAGTACGCCCTCCAGCTCCAGGAGAAGCAGAAGGTCAAGTTCGTCTATGGCATCATGGAGAAGCAGTTCCGGATGTACTACGAGAAGGCCGCCCGGAGCCAGGGCAAGACCGGTGAGGAGCTGCTGGTTCTCATTGAGCGCCGCCTGGACAACGTGGCGTACCGCCTGGGCTTCGCCTCCACCCGCCGGCAGGCCCGGCAGCTGGTGAGCCACGCCCATTTCACCGTCAACGGCAAGAAGGTCAACATCCCCTCCTATCTGCTCAAGCCCGGCGACGTGGTGGAGGTGCGGGATACCAGCCGTCAGTCCCCCATCTTTAAGCGCCTGGTGGGCGAGGACGCCCCCGTTGTCCTGGTGCCCCAGTGGCTGGAGCGGGACAAGAACGCCCTGAAGGGCACTGTGACCCGTCTGCCCGTCCGTGAGGACATCAACGACATGCCCATCGAGGAGCATCTCATCGTCGAGCTGTACTCCAAGTAACCGGAGTCTACCCTCGATTATTGGAACTGAATTTCGTGCGGGCCCGGTCCCCCGGGCCTGCCAAGAGAAGGAGGGTACCGGATGGTTGAAATTGATAAGCCCCAGATCGAGTGCATCGAGACCCCTGGTGATGATTCTTACGGCAAGTATGTGGTAGAGCCCCTGGAGCGGGGCTACGGCACCACCCTTGGCAACGCCTTGCGCCGCATTATGCTCTCATCCCTGCCCGGCACCGCCGCCACCAGCATCAAGATTGCCGGTGTGCAGCACGAGTTTACCACCATCCCCGGCGTGAAGGAGGATGTGACGGACATCGTGCTGAACATCAAGCAGCTGATCACCAAGCTGCACAGCGAGGGCGTCAAGACGGTGTTCATCGAGGCGGTGGGCCCCTGCGAGGTAACGGCGGGGGACATCAAGAGCGACGGCGAGGTGGAGGTCCTCAATCCGGACCTGCACATCGCGACGCTGGGCAGCGGCGCGACGCTGAACATGGAGATCACCCTCAACCATGGCCGCGGGTATGTGCCCGCCGACCGGAATAAGCCCCAGCAGAATATCATCGGCGTCATCCCCGTGGACTCCATCTACACGCCTGTGTACAAGGTGAACTACACCGTGGAGAACACCCGCGTGGGCAACATGACGGACTTTGATAAGCTCACCATCGAGGTCTGGACGGACTCCACCATCTCCGCCCGGGACGCGGTGAGCCTGGGAGCCAAGATTCTCTGTGACCACTTCACCCTGTTCACTGACCTGAGTGAGACGGTGGGATCCAAGTCCACCATTGTGGAGAAGGCGGAGACCCAGCGGGACAAGGTGCTGGAGCTGACCATCGAGGAGCTGGATCTCAGCGTGCGCAGCTTCAACTGCCTCAAGCGTGCCAACATCAATACGGTAGAGGATCTGATCTCCAAGACCGAGGACGAGATGATGAAGGTCCGCAATCTGGGCCGCAAGAGTCTGGAGGAAGTCATCAATAAGCTGTCCATGATGGGGCTGTCTCTGGCCGACGAAGAAAGCAACTGATACGATATTGACTGATACGCCTTTGAAGGAGGAAACCTACAATGCCTGGAACTCGTAAGCTCGGTAAGACTACCGACCAGCGCAAGGCGATGCTCCGTCAGCAGGTGACCGATTTTCTGGACAACGGGAAGATGGAGACCACCGTCACCCGCTGCAAGGAGATCCGCCCCCTGGCTGAGAAGATGATCACCCTGGGCAAGAAGGGCGACCTGGCGGCCTATCGCCAGGCCATGGCCTTTGTGACCCGGGAGGATGTGGTCAAGAAGATCTTCAAGGAGCTTGCGCCCAACTATGCGGAGCGCAACGGCGGCTATACCCGCATCACCCGCACCGGCGTGCGCCGGGGCGACGCCGCGGAGACCGCCATGATCGAGCTGGTCTGATACTTTTTCTTGAAAGAAAAAGTATCCAAAAAGAACTTTAACACGGGCCTGAAGTCGTTGCAATTCCTGGATTTTTTGCCCGGTAACAGAGTTTTATTTTAGTCCAGAAACAGTATAAAAGCCCTTTCGTGTGTGGGAGCACCACACATACGAAAGGGCTTTTTGTTTTTCGCGCCTGTGTTGACGATGTGCGCGGTAGTATGGTAAAATAGGAACAGGGAGGATGGGTGGGATGATAAAAGCGGTTTTCTTCGATATGGATGGTACGTTGCTCTCCCATGCGTCCGGGGGCGTACCAGCCAGCGCAGTGTCTGCCCTGGAGCAGCTGAGGGCGCGGGGGACCCTGGTCTTTGCGGCGACGGGGCGGCATATGCTGGAGCTGGAGCGGTTGCCGGTGGGGCATTTGAAGTTCGACGGTTATGTGGCTTCCAACGGTCAGATCTGTTTGGACGCCTGTGGAAAGCTGCTGTATAGCCGTCCGATGGGGCGGGCAGCGGCGGAGGGGCTGGTCAAGCTCTTCCAGCGGCGGGAAGTGCCGGTCCTGCTGGTGGAATTGGAGGACATGTACATCAACTTTGTGGACGAGGTCGTCCGCGGGACGCAGGGGGCGATTTCCACGCCTCTGCCGGAGGTCAAGCGCTATACGGGGGGAGAAATTTACCAGGCGATCATCTTCCGGGACAAGGACACGGTGCGGGAGCTGACGGCGAGTCTCCCGGAGTGCCGCATAAGTGGCTGGAATCCATACGCCTTTGATGTGGTGCCTGAAAAGGGCGGAAAGGCGGAGGGCATTGCGCGGATGCTGGCGCACTACGGCATCCGGCGGGAGGAGAGCATGGCCTTCGGAGATGGGGAGAACGATATAGATATGCTGCGCTACGTGGGGACTGCTGTTGCGATGGGGAATGCGGAAATGGAGGTCAAACGGCAGGCGGACTATGTGACGGCGGATATAGACGCGGATGGCGTCCGGCGGGCGCTGGTATTTTTTGGGCTGTTATCATAGGACAAACATAGAGTGGGGGGGAGAAACAGGTATGAGATGGATTACGTGCGAGGACTGCAAAAAGCGTTACGACTATGACAAGGACGAGTTCTGTCCCAAGTGTGGGGCCTTCAACCAACCGGTGAAGACCTGGACAACGGACGCCCAAGGCAACGTGCGCCGGGTGGACGGCCTCAATGAGGCAAACCACGAGGGTTCCTTCGCTCACAGCGAGGTACATAGAGAGAAGCGGGTTCGGCAGGCCAAGGGGCTGGATGCGTCGAAAAAGGCGGCCCCAAAGCCGAAATCGGCTGTCCAACAACCCAGACCAGCGGCCCAGCCGTCTCGGCCGCCCATCCAGAGGCAGGAACCCCGGCAGAAGAAGAGCGGTTCCACGGAGAACGTCGCAAAGGTGATTTTCTGGATCGTTGCCGCCATTATTTTTGTCAATTTTATTCTTCCGCTGCTGGCGTTTTTGTTTATCTGAACACCTTGAGAGGACTGCCGCATATGGGAAACGGCAGTCCTCTCGGTGTATTTCCCGTTTTCCCGGTTATACTATGCCAAAGTATGCGGGGAAAGAGGGATGAAACCATGAAAAAAATTGTATGTATGCTTTTAGCGGGCGTGTTCCTGCTGCCTGCGGCCGCCTGTGCCCGGCCAGTGGAGCCGGATCTGTCCGCCTATCATACCTCGGGGGAGGCGACGATCCCGATGGAGATCCTTGGGGAACTGGACGAGGCGACGGTGACAGATCTGACAGAGGAACCGAAGTATGTGGCCCTGACGTTTGACGACGGTCCCCGGGCGGACACCACGACAAGGCTGTTGGACGGCCTCCTGGAGCGGGGCGCGGCAGCTACCTTTTTCGTCATAGGGGAGCAGGTCCCCGGGAACGCCGGACTGCTCAAGAGAATGAGGGCGGAGGGCCATCAGATCGGAAACCACACCTACTCCCACGTCCGGCTTCTGAAGACGGACAAGGACACGGTGGTGGAGGAGATCCACAAGACGGAGGTCCTGCTCAAAGAGCTGGTGGGGGAGGGCAGCTTCTGGCTGCGCCCTCCCTACGGGCTCATCGGAAGCGAGCGGGCGAAGCTCATCAAGACGCCCATGATCTACTGGTCCGTGGACCCCCAGGACTGGAAGCTGCTCAATAAGGACAAAGTGGTCTCCGCCGTACTGGAGGCGGTCCAGCCGGGGGACGTCATCCTGCTCCACGACTTCTACTCCACCAGCGTGGACGCGGCCCTGGAGATTATTGACTGCTTGCAGGCGGAGGGCTATGACTTTGTCACTGTGGAGGAACTGTTCCGCATCCAGGGGGTGGAGGCCCAGGCGGGGGTCCTGTACGCCAGACCGGATAAGGTGAGAGAGGTGAGCTGAGGGAGGTTGAAGGGCGGTTGAGAAATTGACCGCGGCATTCAACCGGGCCTCCATTGCGGAAGAACCCGATCCGTGCTACTATGGAGCTGGGCCCAAGAACAGGGGGGACGCCTCCGGAAATTGAGGAACAGAAGCATGGAGCTCGGAAAACGGATCCAGCAGCTGCGGCGAGAGAAAGATCTGACCCAGGAACAGATGGCGGCGGTCCTGGGGGTCACCGGCGCGGCGGTGAGCAAGTGGGAGACGGACGCCGCCATACCGGACGTGGCCATGCTGTGTCCCCTGGCGAGGCTGCTGGGGACCACGGTGGACGGTCTGTTGGACTTCCGACCGGCGCTGGAGCAGGGGGAGATCGACGCGCTGCTGGAGGAGCGGCGGACACTGTTTGCGGCGGGAAGGATCCGGGAGGCGGTCGTGTCCTGCGAAGCGCTGCTGCGGGAGTATCCGGATGACCTGCGGCTGAAATGCGCGGCGGCTGGGCTATACATTATGTATATGCCAGCTATTATGGATACAGATGGTAATGAAAATCAGATGGAAAAGACAGCGGCCCTCCTGGAGGAGAGCCGGAAGAGCAGCGACTTGTGCCTGGCGGCAAGCGCCCGCAGTATGCTCACCAGCCTCTATGTGATGCAGGAGAAATTCGACAAAGCCCTGGCGATTCTGGACGAGGAGCCGGAGGCGAAGCTGAACGTACAGACGATGCGGGCCAACATCTTGCTGCGGAAAGGCGAGCTGGACGAGGCGGAGAAGCTATATCAGATGGAGCTGTGGTCCGCCGGACGGGCGGCGGCTCTGAATCTGATCGGGCTGTACAATGCCGCCTGCCGCCGGAAGGACTGGGAGCGGGCGCTGGAGTGCGTGGATATGGCGACAGCGGTCGAGAAGGTTCTGCATACGGCGGACCTGGGCGGGGTGACCAATTCGCTGTATATGCTTCGGGCGGAGGCGCTGTGGAAGCAGGGACGCGCAGACGAGGCCATGGAGGACCTGACGGCCTACGTGGACCGCAGCCTGATCCAATGGGCGCAGATGGACAGCGGGGATGAGCCGCAGAGCGCCTTTTACGACAAGCTGAATATGCGCCGTTCCGGGATGTCTGCCGCCTATCTGGCAAAATATATGTATGCGGCCTTGGATGAGAGCGAGGAACTGGCGCCCCTGCGGCAGCGGGAGGACTTCCGCGCCCTGTTGGGACGGCTGAAAGAGGCGTGCGGTTCGCGGCCGGACGAGGACTCCGGACTGGCGGGTGCCGTATAAAAGAGCACGGCCGCGCTGCGCGGCCGTGCTCTTTTCGGAGCTCGCTTCGGTAGAAGGAAAATGACTAATGCTGGACCTGCGTATCTTTCATCCGCTCCATGAGCTGCTCCACCAGGGGTTCGAGGGATGCAACGAGCTCGTGGTCATGGTTGACGGCCAGGCGGTCCTCCGGGCCAAAGAGGAGCGTGCGCTCCTCCTCCGGCGTGCTGGCGGGCCAGCCGGGCTCGCCCGAGCGGGCGAAGCGCATCACAGCCTGGAAGATGCGCTCCTCCAGCGCCGCCGCGCCATCGAAGTGGCACGCGGGGACGAGCTCCGCGTTGTGGAAGAAGAAGGGGATGTCCGCGCAGTGCCAGGCGGTGGTCCGGCCGTTGATGGGGAAATCCTGCTGGAAGAGGTAGCTGTACACGTCCCCGCCCGCCGCCGCGCGGGCCTTGATATAGGCGATGGTGGGTACGCGGAAGAGGGTGTCCAGCGTCAGCAGGTCGCCGTCCGCCCGGCCGGGGTAAGCCGCGTGGAACAGGGGGAGCAGCTTCTCCGCCGCCTCCTTGCCCAGCACCTCGGATACAGGCGTGCCGCTGCCGTTCATAAAGCCGAAGAACTCCGCAAAAACGGTGCCCACCAGCAGGGGGACCTTCACCGTCTCCGGCCGGAAGCCGGTGCCGTTGGTGAGGGGGTCGCCCAGGTAGAACCGGTTGGGCGTGGGTGTGCAGCCCACGCCCTTCCCCTGCTCCTCCAGGGCCGGACTCACTTTGTTATAGGCCGCCGCCAGCTGGGCATAGGGCGCTCGCTCCAGACCGTCCACGCCGTCCACACCCAGCTCCTTCATCATGGCCTCAGCGCACTCCCGGACGCTGCCGCAGCCGTCCATCAGCAGGGAGCCAATCACGCCGCTCATGATGATGCCCCGGTGATACAGGCCGTCCGCCGCAGGGGTTTGTAGCAGCGTGGTCACCTTGGCCCCGCCGCCGGACTGACCGAACACGGTCACGTTGTCCGGGTCCCCGCCGAAGGCGGCAATATTCTCGTGCACCCAGCGCAGCGCCAGTACGATGTCGTCCCCACCGGCGTTGCCGGAGTTTTCATACTCCGGTCCGTACGCCGAGAGATCCAGATACCCCAGGATGTTGAGCCGGTGGTTGATGGAGACCACCACGCAGTTCCCCAGCCGGGCCATGTTCTCCCCCTCGTAGGCCAGCTGCTCGATGGAGGACCCGGCAACGTAGCTGCCCCCGTGAATCCAGAACAGTACGGGCCGCCTTTTCCCGTCACACCCCGGGGTCCAGACGTTCAGATTCAAACAGTCCTCGTCCTGCACCCAGTAGCGGTGGGGGACCCGGAGTTCCCCGGCGGGCTTCTCCATGGACAGCAGGGGGCACACATAGCCGTAGTTGGTGGCGTCCAGGGGCTCCTTCCAGGCGGGGACGGGCTCCGGCGCACGGAAGCGCCGCCCCTGACCATAGGGGATCCCCTTAAAGATGTCCAGCTCCCCATCGTGGTAGCCCCTCACCGGGCCCCGGATGGTCTCCACCAGAGGGGATGTCCGCGCACAGAAAAAGGTGTTGCTCATAGTGGTTCCTCCTTAAATGTATAATAGCGTCCCATTCAAAAATGCAGCATCGTCACCGTGCGGAAATGTTGGAAAAGCAGGGGCCGCAGAGCGCGCAAAAGTTCTTTTTGGGAACCTTTTTCTTTCAAGAAAAAGGCTCATGCCAGCTGTAATTGATACAGCTTCTGATAAATCCCGCCCTGCTCCAGGAGCTCCTGGTGGGTGCCGCTCTCGCAGATGCGGCCCTTGTGCATGACGATGATCTTGTCCGCGTGCTGGACGGTGGACAGCCGGTGGGCCACCATGATGGTGGTGCGCCCCGTCATCATCGTCTCCAGGGCCTCCTGAATCCACTGCTCGGTCTCCGTGTCGATGTTGGCGGTGGCCTCGTCCAGAATCAGGATGTCCGGGTGGAAGGCCAGGGTTCGGGCAAAGCTCAGCAGCTGCCGCTGTCCGGCGGAGAAGGTGGAACCGCGCTCCGTCACGCGCTCGCCGTAGCCGCCCGGCAGACGGTTGATGAACCGGTCCGCGTTGACCCGGCGGGACGCATCCCGGATGTCCATGTCGGTGATGTCCTCCTCCCGGAGGCGGATGTTGCTCCGGATGTCCCCGGTGAAGATGAACACGTCCTGCTGCACCTGCCCAATGGCCCGGCGAAGCCGCTCCCGGCTCAGATCCTTGATGTTGATGCCGTCGATCAGGATTTCTCCCTTCTGCACGTCGTAGTATCGCCCGATGAGGTTCAGAATGGAGCTCTTTCCCGCTCCGGTGGCCCCCACGAAGGCCACCCGCTGTCCCGGCTCGATGACGAAGCTCACATCCCGCAGGATGAAATTTTCATTGTCGTAGGCGAACCAGACGTGCTTAAATTCGATGCGCCCGTGGATCTCCTCCGGTTCCACCGGCGTCTCCGGGTCGTGGAGCAGGGGCTTCTCGTCCAGCAGCGTGAAGATCTTCTCCGCCGAGGCCACGGCGGACTGGAGGGTGGACAGCTGCTCCGCCAGGTCCTGGATGGGCTCGAAGAAGGTGCGGATGTACTGTAGGAAGATGTACATCGTACCGAAGGACACCGTGCCCTCCAGCACGCCGTGGCTCCCCGCCGCGATGACGATGGCCATGGCCACCACACCGGTCAGCACGATGAAGGGGCGGAACACGGCGTTGACCATCATGGCCCGGAAGCTGGCCCTGTAGTGGGCGTTGCTGCGTGCGGCAAATTCCTGGAACTTCCGCTCCTCCCGGTTGAAAATCTGGATAATCTTCATGCCGGAGAGGTGCTCCGAGAGGAAGGTGTTCAGCTCCGTCAGGCGGGTGCGCATCTCCCGGTTGGCCCGGAGGGCCAGCATCCGGGTGATGACCGTCAGTACCGTCACCAGCGGCACCATCACGAAGCTCAGGAGCGCCATGCGCACATCCAGCGCCAGCATCACCACGGCCAGACCGATGATCTTTACCACGTTCCGAAACAGCTTGACCAGGATGTTGGCGTACAGCTCGTTGACCGCCTCCACGTCGTTGGTCACCCGGGTGACGATCTTGCCCACCGGGGTCAGATCGAAAAAGCGCATGGACAGGCTCTCCACGTGCTCAAACAGCTCCCGGCGCATCTCATAGACAATGCGCTGCCCGGTCCGCTGGAGCAGGATCATCAGCCGGTTGTTGCAGAAAAAGGAGATCGCCAGCGTACCCAGGTACAGCCCCGCCGCCAGCAGCAGCCCCCGGAAACGGGCCTCCACCGCCTCGCCCGGGGCATACTCCCCTGCAATATACCGGTCGATGGCGTCCCCGGTGAGGATGGGCCGGTACAGTTCCAGCCCGGTCAGCACAAGCACCAGCAGCAAACAGACTGCCACCGTCTTCACGTGGGGCTTCAGGTAGGAGAGCATCCGCAGGACGGCGCTGCCCTCGTAGTGGATGTCCTCCGGCCTCTCGCCGGATTTTTTGGAGAACAGGCTCATGATACCGCGCCCCCTTCCTCATGCAGCTGCTTCTCCAGCTGCTGCTTTTCATAGATGCCGCAGTAGATGCCGCCCAGGGCCATCAGCTCCTCGTGGGCGCCGTACTCCGCAGCCCTGCCGTCGTCCAGGACCAGGATGTGGTCCGCGTTCTGAATGGTGGAGATCCGGTGGGCGATGATAATGGTGGTGCGGCCCGCCCGATTTTTCCGGAGGTTTTGCAGGATCTGCTCCTCCGTGTCCGTGTCCACCGCCGAGAGGGCGTCGTCCAAGATCAGGATGGGCGCATTCTTCAGCAGGGCCCGGGCAATGGCGCTGCGCTGCTTCTGCCCGCCGGAGAGGGTCACGCCCCGCTCGCCCACCATGGTCTGATAGCCCTCGGGGAAGTCCATGATGTTGTCATGGATGCAGGCGTCCCTCGCGGCGCTCTGGATGTCCTCCGGGCACAGGTCGTCCACGCCGAAGGCGATATTGCGCTCCAGGGTGTCGGAGAACAGGAAGCTGTCCTGGGGAACGTAGGCGATGTCCCGCCGCACGACCGCCAGGGGGATCCTGGACAGGGGCCGCCCGTCCAGGCAGATCATGCCGCTGTCGGTGTTGTAAAGCCGGAGCAGGAGGTTGGCCAGGGTGCTCTTGCCGCTGCCGGTGCGGCCAAGAATGGCCAGGGTCTCCCCGGGGGCCACGTGGACGCTGATGTGCTCCAGCGCCCGCACCTCCTCGTGGCCGGGATAGGCAAAGGTCAGATCCCGCAGGTCAATCTCTCCCCGCAGCCCGGTATCATCCATGGTCCCCGGGCCGTCCGTGATCTCAGGGCGTTCCTCCAGGATGGTCTGAATGCGCTTCGCGCTGGCCATGCCCTGGGAGACAAAGGTGATGCACTCGCCCGCCGCCATCATGGGCCACACCAACATGCCGATGTAGAGGTTGAACGCCTCGAACTGGCCCAGGGTGATCTCCCCGGCGATGGCCAGATAGCCGCCGTACAGCAGCGTCAGCAGGCCGCTGACGCCGATGATCATGTCCAACAGGGGCAGAAACAGCGCCTGGGTCCGGGCCACGTCCATATTTCGGTCCTGATTGAGCCGGTTGACCTTGGCGAAGGCGGCCAGCTCCTTCCGCTCCTGAACGAAGGCCTTGATGACCCGGATGCCGCTGACGGACTCCTGGACCTGGTCGGTCAGGTCGGAGAAGGCCCGCTGCTTGGCGAAGAACTTCCGGTGCATGACCTTCCCGTAGGCGTAGTCGCCGTACATGATCAGCAGCAGCGGGATCACCGCCACCAGGGTCAGGCGGGCGTCCACGTACAGAATCATCTTCCCCAGCACCATCACCAGCATCACCGACGCGTCAAAGGCCGTCACGATGGTGGGGCCCATCAGCATCCGGACGGCCTGCAAATCGTTGGTGAAATGGGCCATCAGATCGCCGGTCTTGTGCTCATTGAAGTAGCGCATGGAGAGCTTCTCCAGGTGGGCGAACAAGTCCTGCTGCATGTCCCTCTGAATGGACTGAGACGTGCCAAATATGAAATATCGCCACCCCAGCCGACCCAGCGCCATCCCCGCACCCAGCAGGACGATGCCCGCTACCAGCCGCCATACGCCGTCCATGTCGATGGTTCCGGCCTTCAGCCCGTCCGTGATTTCCCCGGTGAACTGGGGGATGTAGACGTTCATCAGGTCTACCAGCGCCAGCGCAATGATTCCCGCCGCATAGCGCGGCCAGTAGCGCCGGACGTATCCGCCAATCATTTTCAGTTCCTTCATCTCTCTCCTCTTTCCGCCTGCGGGCCTGGATTTTTTGGGATCCGCGTATTGTATTATTGTACTCCTAACCGGCGAAAACATCAAATACCCCCAGGACATGGGTCGGCATACATTGTGGGCATAGCAGAAAGGGGCCGTGCCGCCAGAGCGGCACGGCCCACGGACCAAATGGCAGGGTCAGCAATACTTGGCAATCGCGGCCCGAATCATCTCCACACACGCATCCACGACGGCGGAATCGCCCTCCGCCAGCGGGGCCAGCGGGGCGCGGACACTGCCCACGTCGGGGGCGTCCATACGGCGGAGAATTTCCTTGATGACCGCGTACAGGTTGCCGGTGGCGGTGCACATCTTGTAGATGATCCGGCAGCACTCGTTCTGGACGTCCATGCCCTTGGCCATGTCGCCCGCCTGGTAGCACCGGAAGATCTCCAGATAAAGCTCCGGCATGGCGGCATAGGTGCCCCCGATGCCGCCGCCCGCTCCGGCGGCCAGGCCGCTGAGGAGCTGCTCGTCAGGGCCATTGAACACGAACGCGCCCTCGTCCCGCCACATCTGGATGTCCTGGACGGGCATGGAGGAGTTCTTCACGCCGATGACCCGGGGATTTTTCAGCATCTCCTTCAGCAGGGGCACCGTCAGGGCCACGCCCGCCAGCTGGGGGATGTTGTAGATGACGAAGTCCGTATGGGGGGCCGCGTCGGAGATGTCGTTCCAGTATTTCGCAATGGCGGCAGGGGGGAGGTGGAAGTAGATGGGGGGGATGGCCGCGATGGCGTCCACGCCCAGGCTCTCCGCGTGGGCGGCCAGCTCCCGGCTGTCGGCGGTGTTGTTGCAGGCCACGTGGGCGATGATGGTCAGCTTGCCGCCCACCTCGGCCATGACGTTCTCCAGCGTCAGCTTCCGCTCGGCCACGCTCTGGTAGATGCACTCGCCGGAGGAGCCGCCGACGTACAGGCCCTTCACGCCCTTGTCCAGGAGGTGCTTTGCCAGGGCGCGGGTGGCCTCGGGACTGATGGCGCCATTCTCGTCATAGCAGGCGTAAAAAGCGGGGAAAATCCCCTGATACTTGGTTAAATCTTTCATAATGCACTCTTCTCCTTCTTTAATCGTAAATGCGGATCTTGAAGACCGCCTTGGTCACGGTCTCGGGACCATCCACCTGCATCTTGATCCGGTGGGCGTCATCGGGGAAGACCACCAGGAAGTCGCCGGGGGACAGCACCAGCTTGTAGTCCCCCTCGCCCCGGTAGGCGTAGAAGTCGTTGGCCTCCACACGGTCAAACTCTGTCAGCTTCTCCGGCGGGGCGATCTCCACCCGCTCAGAGCCGGAGAGCATGATGTGGATGTCCAGGTACTTCCTGTGCGCCTCGAAGAAGCTCTCCTGGGCCGGGATGGTCTCGTAGGTGAAGCGGGTGGCGTACACGTCGCCGCCCTTCAGCTCCACCCGGGTCTCGCCGATGGAGGCCAGATAGTCCTCCGTGATGTGCTCCAGCGCCAGGTCCAGGTTGGGGTGGATCCCCCGGTAGGACAGGGCGTATTTGTTTTTGGCGTAAATCATGCGACGGCCCCCCTTATCCCTTGACCGCGCCCATGGTGATGCCCTGGGTGAAGTATTTCTGGAAGATCAGGAACACGATGATGATGGGGACGGAGGCCAACGCCGCACCGGCCATCAGCAGTCCCATGTCGATGCTGGTCTCCGCCTGGAGGGAGGCGATACCGAGGGGCATGGTAAAGTTGCTTCCGCTGGGCAGCATGACCAGCTGCATGAAGTAGTCGTTCCAGGCGTTGATGAAGGTAAAGATGGCCAGTGCGCCGATGCCGGGCTTGACCATGGGCAGCACCACGGTGATGAAGGTCTTGGCCTCGCTGGCCCCGTCGATGCGGGCGGCCTCCAATATCTCGCCGGGGATGCTCTCAGAGAATTGCTTCATCAAGAACACGCCGAAGGGCCAGCCTACCGTGGGGAAGATCACGGCCCACAGGCTGTCGTACAGCCGCAGACCGGCCATCTCCTTGAGCAGGGGGATGAGGATGACCTGCTTGGGCAGGGCCATGGCGCACACGATCAGGGAGAACAGGATGGCCCGCCCCACAAAGCGCTTCTTGGCCAGGGCGTAGCCCGCCATAGCGGCGGTGGCACAGGTGATGATCATGGCCATGACGGACATGAAGACCGTGTTGATCAGCCACCGGAAGGCGGCGGGGGCCGAGGGCCCGGCGCTCAGGAGCACCTTCTCGCCATTGTTGAAGAAGCTGCCGAAGGGCACGAAGATCTCCCACAGCGGCGCGGAGCGCTTGTTGAACAGGTTTTTGAAGTTGTTCTGCACCCACTCCGTGGGCCACCAGACGGGCTCCTGGGCATAGACGTCCACGGCGGGCTTGAAAGCGCCGGTGATGATCCAGTACAGGGGGAAGAGGAACAGGATGGCCAGGATGACCAGTACGACGATGGAGAAGATCCGGTATACGCGGCTGCGCGTGGTGTTGCTTTTCATACTCGCACCCCCTTACTTTTCTTTCGCCAGCTTGAACTGGAGAGCGGAGAGCAGCCCGATGAAGATGGCCAGGATCACGCCCATGGCGTTGGCGTAGCCGAAGTGCCCGGCCTGCTCGGTGAGCTTGAATGCGGTGTAGTAGATGTAGTACATGACCGTATCCGTGGCGTGGTTGGGTCCGCCCGCAGTCAGCAGCTGGATCAGGGCGAAGCACTGGAAGGAGTTGATGGTGGTGATGACCAGAATATACAGGGTGGTGGGCATCATCTGGGCCCACTTGATGCGCCAGAAGACCTGGAGGTCCGTGGCGCCGTCCACCTGGGCGGCCTCCACCAGGGTCTGGTCCACGTTGCCCAGGGCGGAGACGTACAGCACGATGGGCTG
>ERZ778518.1688-NODE-1688-length-13903-cov-5.157351_pt1 | contig 13903 bp, 7 predicted proteins | sample MGYA00510340_ERZ778518 | MGnify/ENA primary metagenome ERZ778518 (study PRJEB29527, sample SAMN07138967) | mouse gut metagenome | material: feces | host: mouse | place: China:Nanjing | collected 2016-01-25 ... | reverse complement strand
GGTGGGACCCTTTTCAAATGCTGTACCTGGGTCCCTTTTCAAATGTTAGATGCATCCGGTTTTGGTAGCGTGAAATAAACTTGTCTTTCAACGCAAAGTTACAAATAATTCTCCACATACACAACAGTTTAACTCACATTTTATATGGAAATTCGCAAACACAAACCAACTGTTCAGTTGCTTGCCGCCGTCCTCCTGATTGTCGTTGGCTGCGGTCTACTCATTGCCGGATTTTGTGTGCCGCCCCCCGGCGAAATCCATAATTCTGTCCTTGTCGCCTTCGGCGAGATTCTGACTTTCGCGGGGGCAGTGTTCGGCATGAAGTATCACTATCAGTACGGGCACCGCCCGTCCGATAGCCAAAATCAATCCCATAATCCACAAGAACATGACAACCATTAAGAAAGGAAGCAGGGGCGACGCGGTCGCAACCCTGCAACGGAAGCTCAACCTTATCGCAGACGGCATTTTTGGCGCGATCACCGACGAGGCGGTGCGCGACTTCCAAAAATCCCACGGTCTCGCTGTCGATGGCATAGTCGGTCCGAAGACCTGGGCGGCTCTGGGCATCGGTTCGGTACCGAACACTCGCCGCATCGACAAGATAATCCTCCATTGCTCGGCTACGCCGGAGGGGAAGGATTTTACTGTCGAGCAAATCCGCCAGTGGCATCTTGCCCGCGGCTTCTCCGACATAGGCTATCACATCGTCATCTACCGCGATGGCTCTATCCACAAGGGCAGACCCATCGAGCAGGTCGGTGCGCACACTACGGGGCATAACGCTCACTCTATCGGTATCTGCCTGATAGGTGGCTGTGCCGCAGACGGTAAAACGCCGAAGGACACTCGCACAGAAGCGCAGAGGGCCGCGCTTATCAAACTCGTAGGCGAGTTAAAGGCGAGCTATCCGTCGGCATCCGTCCACGGACACAACGAGTTCGCTGCAAAGGCTTGCCCTTCGTTCAACGTCCAAAAAGAGCCGGAGCTATGCGGTCGCTGATTCTTCTCCTTGCGCTGGCACTCATTACTTCGTGCCGCTCCCACAAGGAACTGCAACAGGATAAATCCCTCGCAGTCGATTCAGTCGCCCGGTCGGAGCATCACCGCACAATCACCACGATTGACTCGCTGATGCGCTCTACATCTTTCGACTTCGACACCCTCGAAGTCCAAGTAGAGCGTCCGACGGCATACGCCGAGAAGCCGGAGGTTATTCGGCTGAAAGCCACAAAGGGGCGCGTCATAGATCAGCGGCGTGTTCAGAGAAATCAAGTCGAAGCCTACAATCAGCTCGATACGGTAGCGTATAAGAAATCCGCTGCCGAGGCTTCGACGGAACACACCGCTACGACGCGCCTGTATAATCCGCCTGACGGCACAGCAGTAGCCATCATCACAATACTTGTGATAGGCTGCTTGATATACGTTTTCTATCGAAAACGATAATCATTTCCCACTCCGAGAGTAGTTTTTTTCATAAGTTGCAAGGCGAGTTGCCCGTGAGGGTAGCTCGTTTTGTTTGTCGCGTTCATCTTTGTTGACCCTCCCGGTTGGTGCGTATGGCGGCTTACACACACCTCCCTGCGTCCTCCGTTTGATTCCTACATCCTTCCAAGTCCGAGCATTTTTGGCCGGCGATTACGCTTCGCTCCATTGTCGGCTAAAAACCGCTGCGGTTTCCGGGGCGATAGATTGTGCCCTCCGACTGCATTACGCTTTACGCCGCCACCCCTCCTGCGTCGGGGGTTGGCTCGCTCCATTTCGTCTTTGGTTACAAACTATCTTTGACGGCTACGTTCTCGCTTTGCGCCGCCACCACTCCTTTGTCGTGGTGTTGGCCCGCTCCACTACGCTGTCAACCCACAACCTCCGCTTGCCATTCCGACTTGTAAGGACAGGCATCTTCACTCCGGCCTCCAATCGGCGCACTGCCGCCATCCGCCACCATCCTCCCACCCACAAGAGGACTGATGAACGCACTGTTATTCGCCCGTGGCACTCGCTTAATTCCTCGCCGAGGACAGAATGTAGGCGGCACGTTCCTCACCGTCCATCGTCTGCGACCACATCATAATACGCCCTTGCAGGGCAGAGAGGATTTATCGCCGTCGGCCAATGGCAAGGGCAAGATTATTCTCCCCACCCGGAATGTGGAGATTGCCGTCTTTACGGACACTCCCTCCGTCAGTCGTTTGCGTCCCAGTCATCGCCAAGCCCGAGCATCTTTGTTCACGGCTGCACTGTGTTCCGCTGTAAACAAAGACCGCTGCGGCCTTCGGGTCGATAGATTGCGCCCGCCGTCTGCATTACGCTTACGCCGTCACCCCTCCTGCGTCGGGGGTTGGCTCGCTCCATTTCGACTCAGGTTGCAAACTCTCTTTGGCGGCTACGTTTCTCTCCGCTGCCAACCCGAAACCTCCGCTTGCTATTCCGGCTCGTCGATGCCGTGCCGCCGCTCTCCCTCCTGCGGTCGGCGCGAGCCGTCAATCTCCACGTTCCTCCCACCCATAGAGGAAGTTGCCCTTGCCATTCACCCGCCGGCCTCATTTGTCTGTCGTCTGCGACGCAATGCCCACCCCAGGACGGTGCGCCGATGAACAGCTCCACTCCGGCAGACGGCCAACCGCTTCACTCACTCCGAGTTTGCCTACGGCTTAGGGCAAGGGCAGGTCGGCAGACTCTCAAACCGCGAGCGGATTTGAGAGACAGCCTGTCGCTCCACTTCGTTGCACGACACCTGCCGATTGCTCTAATCCTGATGTAGGCACTCCGAGTTCCCTACGCTCCTTTGGCCGTCTCACCTCCGTTACGCGCCGCATCGTCATCTCCGCCCATCGCCACGTTCAACCCCTCGACTTGATAGGTGTATCTGCGTCAAGGGAGAGCGGTGCTTCCGTGTGCGTTCCAATCCGCGAGCGGAATTTCCACGCGCACGGAAGCGATTTTACCGCGCATCGGGGTCGCTCCGTGGGGGGGCGTTCTGCATATAGCGAGGGGAAGCGAGGGGGCAAGGGCAAAACGAGCGACAGCGCAGTGGGGGGTGTGCAATGCCACAACGGGGGCAAGCCCCCGAACCCCCTAACTCGCTATCATTCAGTCCAAACCCAACTTCAAGCCGCTACAAAATCAAGAATTTTGTAGAAATCTTGCTTAAAATAGGGACCCTTTTGCCTGAATGATAGCTCGTTATGCACTCCATTTTTTAGCCCATCTCGGCTAAAAGGAGTGCCCTCGGATTTTCCCTCCGAACCTCCCGTCAGCCGTTCCATCTGACAACTTCTGTCGGCCCTGTATCCTGCCCGACACCAACCCTTTTTAAGCGGATAGTGAGTGTTTTACCGTCTTTTCGCCTCCGAAAATTCCGGCTGATATTTGCAGGGAACACCTACAAATATCAGATTTAACAATGGCAAATTATACATCTACCGCCAATGTCGTTCTCTCCGTGAACGGCAAACAGGCACAGCAGATGCTTTCCACCCTCGAAAAGGACGCCCGCCGTCTGGAAAAGCAGATAGCGAAAGCCGCTACTGCCGGAGATAAGGCCACTATGAAGAAACTCCAACGTGAGCTTAAATCCACACAGCGCATGATGGAGCAGCTTAAAGGCTCGTCGGCTTCCGTAGACCAAACTCTTCGTAGGCTCGACAAGGCTTCTCCAAAGGAACTGAACAAGGCTCTCAAACTTCTCCAACAGCAACTCAACGGCATACAGCGCGGCACCGCCGCTTGGGACGCGCAGGTTGCCAAAATCCAACGTGTCAAGGCGGAACTGCAAAAGGTCAACGCCACTCTCGCCACGCAGAAATCCTTGTGGTCGAGAATGAACACGTGGCTCAACAACGCGCAGACCGCCATCATGGCTTTTGGCGCCGCCGTGACCGGGCTTGTCATGGCCGGACGAAAGGCTGTGCAGTCTTACGCCGACATGGAGGAACAGATGGCGAACACCATCAAGTACACCCGAATGACCGCCGCCGAGGTTGAAGAACTCAACGAGATCTTCAAGGGCATGGACACACGTCTTGCCCGCGAGCAGTTGAACCTTCTCGCCCAGGAGGGCGGTCGCCTCGGCTACAACACCGTGGCCTCGGTCAAGGAGTACGTCGAAGCCGCCTCGATTATCAACGTGGCTCTCGTTGACCTCGGAGAAGGTGCAACGCAGACCATCGCCAAACTCTCCAACATCTTCGGCATGGAGCAGATGTATGGCGTGAGGGATTCGATGTTGAAGATTGGCTCGACGGTGAACCACCTCTCGCAGAACTGTACCGCGGCCAAGCCTTTTATCGTCGAGTTTGCTCAACGAATGGCCGGCATCGGCTCCACGGCTAAAATGACAATTCCGGAAATTATGGCTTTTGCCGCCACCTTGGACGCTCACGGTCAAAAGGTGGAGATGTCGGCAACGGCTTTACAGCGTACCATAATGGAATTGTTCAAGAAACCTGCGGAGATGGCCCGAAATGTAGGACTTGAAACAAGCAGCTTCATCGAAACACTGAACAAAAGCACCACGCAGGGCGTGATGATGTTCCTCGAAGCACTCAACAAACTTGGCGAGGACAAGGCTCTCGCCGTGTTGTCGCCTCTGTTTCAAGACCTCGGACTGGACGGTGCCCGTGTGTCGAGTGTGTTGTCGAATCTGAGCAGCCATTTGGATTTTCTCAAATGGCAGTTGGGCGAGGCTTCCGAGGCGTTCCGCGAGGGAACTTCAGCCTCAAACGAGTATGCCATCTTCAACAATACGGTGCAAGCCTCTATCGACAAGGCGCGTAAGCGCGTGGGCGAGCTTGCCATAGAACTCGGAGAAAAACTCTATCCGCTGATGAAGCACATCTATACTTCATCATCGGTTTTCCTCCGGGTGCTCAATACCATTGTCTCCTTTCTCATCGAGCATCGAAAGGCCATCGGCAATATTATCGTGGTAATCAGCGCATATTACTCGTGGTTGCTTCTTGTCAAGACGGCAACCCTCGCATGGCATACGGTCTTAGGTGTAGGCAAGGCTCTTATGACTGCATACCGCACCGCGCTCATTCTCGGCAAGATTGCCGTCATAGCCTTTACGCAGGGCGTAGGCGCGGCCACTCACGCCATGCGCCTTCTCAACACCGTTGTCAAGGCCAATCCTTTCGGTCTTATCCTCTCGGTGATTGCCGCCGTCGTTATCGCCATAAAGTCGCTAATCGACAGGACTTCGGAATACACCAAGAAGATGCGCGAAGCCCGCAACACAGCGGCAACTTATACCGAAGAACTCCAAAAGGAGATGCGGGCCATTGATACCCTGATGGGTAAGCTCGAAGCAGCCAAGAAAGGCACGAAGGAGTACAAGGATGTCAAGGACGAGATTATCAAGCAGTACGGCAAGTATCTCAAAGGACTTGTCAACGAGCGCGGAGAGATTACCAACCTTACCGAAGCGTATAAGCGACTTGCCGCCGCAGCGCGTATCGCGGCAAAGGAGAGGTCTATTCAGACTGCCCGCGAGACTGCCGACGAGACACACCGCGACGCTTTCAAGGAACAGGCCAAAAAGTTGCAGCAGTCGCTCATCGACGAGGGGGTGGCTCTGCGCGACGCCGTGCGCATCACCAATTCCGTTGTGTTCCAGTTGGAAACCACCGGGACGCTCACCGCCGAACTCGTCGGCGAGCTGCAGGCCATCAAGGGCAATGCGTGGCAAGCGAAAGGCTGGTCGGCGCATCCCGTCAACATCGTTAACGAGATGATAGGACAGCAGACGGAATACAACGAGACGTTGGGAGCCATCGACCAGATAGAGCGTGAGCAGAATCCGCTCGCCACTTACTCTCTGACCGACCTTAACCGCATCATCCCTTATCTTCAGGAGAGGGCAGCGGCCAATCAGGGGGGCAGCATCGTTCTCGGAATGGACCGACCCAACCCGACAACCCGGACGCTTACCGCCGACGAGGTAAAGAGCTTCCTTGATGAAGCGCTCGCCCGCGTGTCGGTACTTGAAACGCCCAATGCCGACCCTGTGGCCGGTAATCCCGACTTCACTCTCGATGACTATACGCCATACGAGAGCGACAAAGACCGCCGGGCCCGCGAAGCCGAGGAGCGCCGCGCGGCCATAAAGGCACGTCAGGACTTCAAGAACGCGCTCAACGACACAAAAGGCACGTGGGAGGCCGACTCGGCGCAGAATGTTACCGACTTCACAGCCGGATTGAAGTCGTGGAGCGACTTCCTTCTGCGCAAGCATGAGCTTGAATTGCAATATTATGCCGACCGCGAGGCTGTCTATCAGCGTTTCAACCTCACCGAGGACGAGGACTATCAGGAACTTTTGAAACGCAAGGCTGAGTATCAGGCCGCATGGCTCAAAAAGAACGCCGCGCTCAAAGTCGAGGAAGCCAAGCGGATGCAGAAAGCCGATGAAACACAGGCCGAGATGGACTTCTACACGCCGGGCACCGACCTGTATCAGAACGAGGAAGCTCTGCAACAGCAGCTTTTCGAAATTAAGGTCAAATACCTCAAAAAGATGCAAGCCGCCTATCAGCAGACCACCGAGGAATGGCACAACTATCAGGTGCAGATAGAACAGGCCGAGGGTGCGGAACAGCTTCGCCGTCAGAAACTTTTGGCGCAGCGCGTCGCAGAATGGAAGAAGCAGTACGAGCATCAGGAGGCCAAGCAACGCTATGACCTCGAAATGGAACTCCTGCATGACGCTTACATGAAGGATCTTATCTCTTACGAGGAATACCTGCAAGCGCAGCGCGATATGAAGAAAAAGTACACCGCTGAATATATGCCCGAATCTGCCAAACCCTCGGAGGGATCGCCTGACTCCAACGCAGCCGCGATGCGCCGCGACATGGATGTAGTCAAGTCGCTCTACGACCAGGGACTCATTGACAAGAAGCAGTACGAGGAAGCCAAAGCCCGTATCGAGCGGACCTACAACAAGAAGTCGCTCGACGGCATACGCCGTTTCGGCTCGACGCAGACCAATCAGTTGCTCGACATCTACGAGGCTTGGCAGAATTTCTTCAACAATACCGAAGAAGACGGCGGCAACTGGGCCACGCGCCTCGCAGCTCTCGCATCGTCGGTGTTCGCCGTGATGAACGCCGGTATGCAGCAGGCTTCCGAATATATGCAAGCCTGTGCCGATATTGAGGTGGCGAAAGTGGAGAAGAAATATGACCGCGAAATCGAGCTTGCCGAGGGCAACTCTTACCGCGTCAAGAAAGCCGAGAAGCAGAAAGAAAAGGAGATTGCCAAAATCAAGTCCGACGCTTCCAAGAAGCAGTTCGCCATGCAGGTTATTCAGGCCGTGGCGCAGACAGCGACCAACGCCCTTAATGCCTACGGCTCTGCCGCGCAGGTGCCGGTCATAGGCTACATTTTGGCTCCCATCGCCGCCGCTATGGCCGTGGCCGCAGGTGCTATCCAAATCGCAACTATCAAGAAGCAGCAACAGGCTTCGGAGGCGCAGGGCTATTCGGAGGGCGGTTTTACCCCTCCCGGACGCAAGGACGAGGCCGTTGGCGTGGTCCATGCGGGCGAATGGGTTGCCTCGCAGAAGCTCGTCAACAATCCGCAGACCCGCCCCTTATTGGAAGCCCTCGACTATGCCCAGCGCACCAACACAATCGGCTCGCTCACAGCAGCCGATGTGTCGCGGAGCATTACCGCTCCTATGGTGCTTGCCTCTCAACCTGTCGCCGCGCCTGTGGTCGTTCAGTCCGCACCGCCAACTGTCGTTGTTGAGCAGAACAGCGAGTATGCCGCAACTATGCGCCAACTCGCAGATAGACTGAACGAACCTTTTGTTACCGTGAACACCGTGTCCGGCGATCACGGCATACAACAGGCACAGGACGAATACGACCGTTTAATGAAAAACAAATCTCCCAAATCCAAGAAATAATGAATATCTACGTCAACAACAAACTCGCGGCCTTGAAGAAAGGCACATCGTTTGAGTATGTCTCTGAAAACCGCTTGTTTTCGGGCAGTGACGGCTACACCCTCACTATCACCTTTCCGCTTCGCGGTTGCCCGGAAAACATCGCTATCTTCGGCCATATCAACCGCGCAGATGTCGTAGCCCAAAAGGTTATCTTCGACTGCGAGATTCGCGACAAGGGCTTCTACAAGTTCGGCTCTATCACTATCACCGAAATTTCCGAGACTGAGGTCAAAACGCAGTTTTTGGAGGGCCGTAGCGAGCAGAACTTCGACAAGACCTTCGACAAGGTCTATATCAACGAGCTTGACCTCGGGGCTCCGCCCACTATGTCAACCTCAGGCATCTCTCCGGCCAATGCCTGGTACCCCGAATATTCAGGATGCAAGTACGTGGCCCTGCCGTGGGTCAACGACTATTCGGGCAATATTCAGAATCTTGCCGAATATATTGTCGATGACGCCTCGCAGAACAAAGGGCATTTCGCTTGGAACACCGAGAAATGCACCGGCCTGTCGTGGCAACCCTACCTGCTCCACATCACTCGGAAGATTTGCGAGCGCATCGGCTACACAGCCGACTTCTCGAAGTGGGAGGAAGTGGAGGAATACAAGTACCTCCTAATCTGCAACACGCTCCCTCATGCGTGGTATATGCCCGGATTCGCAAACGCACTGCCGCACTGGACGGTGGAGGAATACTTCGAGAAACTGGAGCTGTTCTTAGGCGGGGAGTTCGACTTCGACCACCGGGGCAAGCGCATCTCCTTCGCTTTCACTCAGGCCACGCTCGCCGCAAAGAAGCCGGTGTGCCTCGAAAATGTTATCGAGGAACATTCCACCGAGGTCAAGGTGGACGAGGACAGTTGCGACTACATGGAGGCCAAAAACCTTGTCTACAAGGACTGCGACCACGAAATGTGGAAGTTCTACTCCTGCGACTGGTTTGTCAAGGGATGGCAGAACCGTGTCGTCCGCTACAACTCCATGCGAGAGCTGCTTGCCGCCAACAAGGGCTATGCCACTTGGGACGGTCAGCACCACCGCGACAACCGCATCGACAAGCTGCTCTATGCCGCCGACTGCGACGCTTACTTTATCATCAGACCTATTAGCCGCACTCAGCAGCTTGTCGTTCACGCAGGACGGCTCTATCTGAAATTCATCTACAAGTGCCGTCTGCAACCTGTCAATCTCTTTGGCGGGCGCATCGCCTCCGACGAGGACGATGCCGAGCAGGTCGAGATTGAGTTCGTCCCGGCATGGATTGACGATACCGAGGAAAAGTATGGGCGCATACTCTTTCTCTCTTTCTCCGGCTATGACGAGGACAACACCATTTCGGGCGAGGACGAGAGCCAGTACCCATTTCTGAAAACTCACTCCCTTGCCTCCCTCGAAGCAGGGGAGAAGGACAAAAAGGCCGAATACTACGACCGAATATATATAGGCTGGTACGACGGCTCCAACCACTATGTCGGACACCGTCTGCCTTATCCCAACGTGGAGGACATAGCCATCGCCGATGATTGGAGCAATTTCGCCTACGTCCATTTCTCCATGCGTATCAACGACCGCAAAATCCGTCGCGGTCAGATAATCCACAACATCGACCCCAAGAAGAAAACGACCTTTAAGTTCCTCGCCGACAACATCCCTGATGTACGCTCGGTTTTTCTCATCCGTGGCAAACGCTACATCTGCGAAAAAATAACTGCGACCTTTACCGAAAACGGTATGTCGCAGTTACTTAAAATCGTGTGCTATCCGATTGTGGAGAGCTAAAATCCTTTGCCCTTGGTGCGCTCGTAGACCACCTCGCGCCCGCTGTCGCAGTTCTTTATGCGGAACTGCACCTCGCATCCCTGGGGTATGTTGGCAGGTAGCTTCTCGGCCAGAGCCTTGATTACGGCATCGACGGTGCCGAAGCCTATGTCGGTCAGCTCGGCCACCACTTCGCCCTTGAAGTAGGCCCGTGCGTAGACCATCATCTTCTTGGAGAGTCGGAAGAGCTTGTCTTCCGGCTCTTCAATATCTTTGGCCCGGCCCTGCTTGCTCGGTGCGTTGCTGAAGAACACAAAGTCGATTACCTTTGCGTTCAGCTCCCACGCCGGTGTGAAGTCGAGCTTCACATAGCCGCGTGTTACTTTCAGTCCGTGCGAGTGGTTCATGCCGAACGCTACCTCATAGAGGTTGGCGTCGCAGTCGTTCTGCGCTATCGTGCCCCACGTGTGGCGGAACGTATAGACGCAGTAGTAATCCTCCTTCGCCATGCCCATGTCGGCACAAATCTTCTTTATGCCGTTGTTGACATTTGCGCTGAAACTGTCTGAGTCGCAGTAGCGCGTGTGGAACGTGAACAGGTACTCGTCTCCCCCCGGCGCGAGATACTTCTCGAACACCGACTGGATGAACGGCTCGACCCGCATCTCGATATAGGCTTCGTCGCGGCGGCTGTGGCGTGTCTTGGCTCGCTTGTAGCACAACGCTCCGTGGCGGTAGTCCTCCTTCTTCATGTTGAACAGGTCAACGGTGTTGATGCCACCCAGGCACAGCACGAGCTTCGCCACGTCGCGGCCCAGCTCGGGCAGTGACGAAATCATCTTTGACTGGGGCAGGGGGCGGTTGAAGAACTCGCGGCAAGCCTCCGCGCTGATGGCGCGTTGCTCGGCGTTGTCGCTCTTGGGTATCTGTACTTTCAGCCACGGATTGAACTTGATGCGGCAGATGCCTCTTTCATCGTCGTTCAGCTCCACAAGCGCGGCCTTGAATATCTGACGGACGCACACGGGGTACATCTCCTTTGCCCGCTTCTTTTGCGCGAGAGTGCCTATCCATCTTTGGAGCACCGCAGATGTCAGGTAGGAGAACATGATTTGTGTGGTGCCGATGAAGCGTTCGAGGTGCGCCACCGCGAGCTTGTAGTTCTTCGCGTTTCGGTCGTGGCCGTCGTTAATCATCCGCGAGATGTGCAACTTGGCGTAGTCGCTGAAACTTGCATCGGTTTCCTCGGTAGAGAGAAACGCCACTACCTCCTTGACACTCCACTTGGAGGTGTCCTGCATATTGAGGCGTTGATTGTAGTAGCCAATCAACTCTGTGCAGTAACGGAGAACGACGTTGTCGCGTATCTCATTGTTTTTGGTGACAGACTTGCGGTCAACCACCTTGTTTGTCTTGATGAAGGCTGTTCGCCTGTCATGTGTCACTCTGATGTAGACGGGGAAGTACCCGTCGGCGCGTTGCTTCTGAACGCTGGGCTTCATCGTTGTCATAATGATTTATTACTAATTGATTAATGTTTAATCCGTGAGGAGTTTTTTTTATTAACAATCAGTTCGTTACGACAACATTTCAGCTCTAAACATCGCTCTAAACACGCTCTAAACAAGGGGGGCAAAAACTCTAAACAATGTCTAAACATTCGGGGTCATTCTGCCCGATTTTTGACTCAAAGTGAGCGAGAGGTTTAAGAGCAAATTAGGTCGTAACCTCTGATTTAACAGAACGTTACGACCTAATTGTCTATGTGTCAAGAACTATATCTTAGTCCTCTATTGCAGCCTGCGCCGCGGCAACGCGGGCGATGGGCACACGGAAGGGAGAGCAACTTACGTAGTTCATGCCGAGTTTGGCGCAGAATTTAACTGACGAGGGTTCGCCTCCGTGCTCACCACAGATACCTACTTTGAGTTCGGGTTTGGTGGCGCGTCCTTTCTTTACACCCATTTCAACGAGCTGGCCTACACCTTCCTGATCAAGAACTTCAAACGGATCGGTCTTTACTATGCCGTGCTCCTTATAGAATTTGAGGAACTTGGGCGCGTCGTCGCGAGAGAATCCGAATGTCATCTGGGTCAAGTCGTTGGTGCCGAATGAGAAGAAGTCGGCAACGGTTGCAATCTGGTCGGCGGTGAGAGCTGCGCGGGGCACTTCAATCATTGTTCCTACGAGGTAGGGGATGCTCTGGCCTTTTTCTTCGAATACTTTAGCCGCGGTAATGTTGATTACATTGGCCTGGTTCTGTATCTCCTTGAGAGAACCTACCAGAGGTATCATAATCTCGGGGTGTACATCGATGCCGCGAGCTTTGCATGCAAGCGCAGCCTCGATTATCGCACGGGTCTGCATCTCTGTGATTTCAGGGAATGTGATGCCGAGACGGCAACCGCGGTGTCCGAGCATGGGGTTGAATTCTTCAAGAGAGTCTACCTTGGCTTTTACTTCCGCCAGGGTGATGCCCATCTCGTCGGCCAGTTCTTTCTGGGTAGCTGTCTGGTGAGGAACGAATTCGTGCAACGGCGGGTCGAGGAGGCGGATGGTAACACCATAGCCGTTCATCGCTTCAAAGATGCCTTCGAAGTCACCGCGCTGCATGGGAAGAAGTTTGTCAAGTGCATGACGGCGTCCTTCTTCGTCAGAAGCAAGGATCATCTCGCGTACGGCCTTGATGCGGTCTCCTTCAAAGAACATGTGCTCCGTGCGGCAGAGGCCGATGCCCTGAGCACCGAAGTGACGTGCCTGTTTTGCGTCGCGGGGTGTGTCGGCATTTGTGCGTACGAGTGTCTTGGTATATTTTGCGGCAAGGTTCATTATCGCGCCGAAGTCTCCGTCGAGCTCGGGCTCGGTAGTGGGAACCTGTCCGTCGTAAACTTCACCGGTCGAGCCGTTGAGAGAAATCCAGTCGCCTTCTTTGTAAACTTTACCGCCCATTTCAACGGTCTTTTTCTCGTAGTCTACCTTGATTTCACCGGCGCCTGACACGCAGCATTTACCCATGCCGCGGGCTACAACGGCTGCATGCGATGTCATACCGCCACGCATCGTAAGGATACCTTGAGCAACTGCCATACCGCGGAGGTCTTCAGGAGATGTCTCGATGCGCACAAGCACAACTTTTTTCTTCTTCTCGGCCCATGCCTCTGCCTCGTCAGCGAAGAATACAACCTGACCGGTAGCTGCACCGGGAGATGCGGGAAGGCCTTTAGCCATTACTTTCACGCGTTTGAGAGCGGCTTTGTCGAATACCGGGTGGAGAAGCTCGTCGAGTTTTTGAGGCTCCATGCGCTTCAGTGTGGTCTTTTCGTCGATTTTGCCGTCGCGGAGAAGATCCATTGCGATTTTAACCATAGCCGCGCCGGTGCGTTTGCCGTTACGGGTCTGGAGCATCCACAGTTTGCCGTCCTGAATGGTAAATTCCATATCCTGCATGTCACGGTAGTAATCTTCGAGACGGTTGGCGATGGCGATGAGCTCGGCAGCGCATACGGGCATCGATTCTTCGAGAGAAGGATATTTTGATGCACGCTCCTCTTCAGATATGCCTTGGAGTGCGGCCCAGCGACGAGAGCCTTCAACTGTAATCTGCTGTGGAGTGCGGATGCCGGCTACGACGTCCTCGCCCTGAGCATTGATCAGATATTCGCCGTTGAAGATGTTTTCGCCGGTAGCAGCGTCGCGTGAGAATGCCACACCTGTTGCGGAGTTGTTGCCCATGTTGCCGTATACCATAGCCTGAACATTGACAGCTGTACCCCATTCTTCGGGTATCTGGTTCATGCGGCGGTAGATGATGGCGCGCTCGTTCATCCAGCTGTCGAACACGGCACAGATGCCGCCCCAGAGCTGCTCCCATGCGCTGTCGGGGAAATCTTTGCCTGTGAAATCTTTCACGGCTGCCTTGAAGAGGCGTACGAGAGCCTGAAGGTCTTCAACTTCGAGTTCAGTATCAAGTTTAACACCTTTCTCTTCTTTAACCTTTTCCATTATGGCTTCGAAGGGATCGATGTCGGCTTTGCTTTTGGGTTTCATGCCCAGAACCACATCACCATACATCTGCACGAAACGACGGTAGCTGTCCCATGCGAAACGCGGATTGCCGCTTTTCTCGGCGAGAGATGCCACGGTGGCGTCGTTCATACCGAGGTTGAGCACGGTGTCCATCATG
>ERZ778518.1682-NODE-1682-length-13944-cov-9.845705_pt1 | contig 13944 bp, 14 predicted proteins | sample MGYA00510340_ERZ778518 | MGnify/ENA primary metagenome ERZ778518 (study PRJEB29527, sample SAMN07138967) | mouse gut metagenome | material: feces | host: mouse | place: China:Nanjing | collected 2016-01-25 ... | reverse complement strand
ATGGATACAACAGTAACAAAAACAAATCCACTTGGTACAGAACGTATTGGAAAACTGGTACTTACATTTGCTGTTCCAAGTATCATTTCTATGGTGGTCAACGCCTTATATAACATTGTTGACCAGATTTTTATCGGGCAGGGGGTAGGGTATCTTGGCAATGGAGCTACCAATGTTGTTATGCCGATGACAGTGATTGCGATTGCTTTAAGCCTGCTGATTGGTGATGGAGCTGCAGCCTACCTGAGCCTGAAACTGGGCGAGGGGGATGAAAAGTCAGCGGCCAGCGGCATAGGATGTTCCATTTCGGTTATGGCAGTCGCTGGCATTGTTCTCTGTATACTGTTTAACTTGTTTCTGGAACCTTTATGCAGGCTGTTTGGTGCAACAGAAGATATCCTGCCTTATGCGATGGATTATGGACGGATTATTTCTTATGGAATCTTGTTTTCTTCCATTGATTCCGGCATGGCGGGCATGATCCGTGCGGACGGCAGCCCGAAATACAGTATGGCAGGGCTTCTTGTGGGCTGTATTACCAATATTATCCTTGACCCGATTTTCATTTTTGGGTTCCATTGGGGTGTAAAAGGAGCCGCCTGGGCAACAATCGCCGGGCAGATATTGAATGCTTTTCTGTACCTGGCTTACATTTGGAAATTTAAGAGCATTAAGCTGGATAAGAAGTGCTTCCGCATTTCAGGGAAAGTGATAGCGAAAGTCAGCAGTCTTGGCATATCCAGTTTTATCACGCAGATCGCCATTGTGCTGGTCATGGCGGTTACCAATAACATACTGGTATCTTACGGCGCACAGTCGAAATATGGTGCGGAAATTCCCCTGACGACCATAGGCATTACCATGAAAGTGAACCAGATCGTTTCTGCTGTCCTTCTTGGACTGGCAACAGGTGCGCAGCCTATATGGGGCTACAATTATGGCAGCGGTCAGAAGGACAGGGTAAAGCAGGCATACCGTATTATATTGACTGTATCGACAATCATGTTGATCCTGGCATTTTTGGTGTTCCAGTTTGCCCCGATGAGTATTGTCCGGCTCTTTGGTTCAGAATCAGAACTGTACAATGAGTTTGCGGTGAAATGTTTCCGCATTTTCCTTCTGGCGTGTCCGATCAACGGGCTGCAGATGGCAACAGGCATTTTCTTCCAGGCTATCGGAAAACCGACACAGGCAACCATCCTTTCCCTGTCCCGTCAGATTGTTTATTTGCTCCCGGCGACCTTATTGCTGCCGCTGGTATTAGGGGTGGAAGGTGCATTATGGGCAGGTCCGCTGGCAGATGTGCTGGCGTTTATAACAACTTTGGTTATGTTGAAATTATATTGGAAAAAAATTTAGGAGGTATCTATGCAGGGAAGAGTTATTACAATCAGCAGGCAGTGTGGAAGCGGTGGACACAGTATTGGAAACGAATTGGCAAAGAGGCTGAATGTCCCATTCTACGATAAAGAGATCATCGAAATGACGGTAAAAGAGAGTGGTTTTCATCCGCAGTTTGTGGAGGAAAAGGGGGAACATATGGAGAGCAGTATGCTCTCCAATCTGGCAAGACATCTGTCCTATGCAGGACGGGGAAATTATGAAGACTATCAGCCGTTGCAGGATCAGCTTTATTTTTCGCAGGCAAAGGTTATAAAAGAACTGGCAGAAAAAGGACCATGCGTTATTGTGGGCAGGTGTGCAGATTATATTCTGCGGGACAGAAAAGATGTATTGAATGTTTTCATCCATGCAGATATGGAGTTTAAAAAGAAGCATTGTATGGAAAGACGGCAGTTTCCAGAAGGGAATGCGGAGGATATGATCCGTAGGAGGGATAAACTGCGTGCAGACCATTACCGGTATTATACAGACCAGAAATGGGGGGATTCGTTCCATTACCATTTATGTCTGGACAGCAGTATGTTTGGCATTGAGAAATGCGTTGACATCATTGAAGATGCCTGTAAAGCTATGCGTCCGGTTTCATAAAACAGTGGGAGAGTTTCAGATATTTATGAAAGAAACAGGGAGGCATTTATGTTTAAAACACTTTTGAAGCAGATTGGAGATTATAAAAGGGATGCCGTCCTCACTCCGATTTTTGTCATTCTGGAGGTTATCATGGAGGTCATTATCCCTATGATGATGGCAGCGATCATAGATTACGGACTGACCGGGCAAAGCCTCAAGACAGTATGCCTGATTGGGGCGGCAATGATCGTGATGGCGGGGCTGGCACTATTTTTTGGCGTGGAATCCGGAAGGACGGCATCCAGTGCCAGTTCTGGTTTTGCCATGAATCTGAGGCAGGCTATGTACGAAAGGATACAGACATTCTCCTTCTCCAATATAGACAAGTTTTCTACGGCAGGGCTTGTGACCAGGATGACTACAGATGTGATGAATGTACAGCAGGCATTCCAGATGTCAATTCGTATCTGTGTCAGGGCTCCGATTATGCTGGTCAGTGCCATGGTGATGACATTTCTGATCCATCCCCGCTTTGCCCTGATCTTTTTGATAGTGATCATCTGCCTGGCAGCCGTGCTTGCCCTGATTTCGTCCAGGGCAAACCCGACTTTAAGAAAAGTTTTCCATGAATATGATGAATTGAATGCGAAAGTGCAGGAAAACGTGAACGGGATGCGGGTAGTGAAATCTTTTGTAAGGGAGGATTATGAAACACGGCGTTTTGAAACAGAGAGCGAAAAAATCCGCAGCCTGTTCGTAAGCGCAGAAAAGCTGCTTGCTTTGAATTCCCCGGTCATGCAGTTTTCCATGTACTCCTGTATCCTGTTGATTTCATGGATGGGTGCAAAAATGATCATTACAGGGAGCCTGACGGAAGGGCAGCTTATGAGTATGTTTACATACGTCATCAATATCCTTATCAGCCTGATGATGGTATCCATGACTTTTGTGATGCTTATTATGTCAAGGGCATCGGGAGAGCGGATTTCGGAGGTACTGACCGAAGAGCCGGATTTATTTAATGTTCCCCATGCAATAAAAGAGGTTGCAGATGGCTCTGTTGATTTTGAACAGGTAGGTTTTGCATACCCATCCAATCCCGGAAAAGAAATCATCAGCGACTTGAATATCCATATCAGACCGGGAGAAACCATTGGTGTCCTTGGCGGAACCGGAAGTGCAAAGTCTTCCTTTGCTGCACTGATACCAAGGCTTTATGATGTCACAAGAGGGGAGGTGCGGGTTGGCGGTGTTCCAGTGAAGGATTATGACATGGCCAGTCTGCGGGACAATGTGGCGATGGTTCTTCAGAAGAATGTGCTGTTTTCCGGGACGATCAAAGAGAACCTGCGGTGGGGAAAAGAGGATGCAACAGAGGAAGAAATCATAAATGCCTGCCGGCTTGCCCAGGTGGACGAATTTATCCGGGATTTCCCCGCAGGATATGACACGCATATTGAACGGGGCGGGGCAAATGTATCCGGCGGGCAGAAACAGAGGCTTTGCATTGCAAGGGCGCTTTTGAAAAAGCCGAAAATTCTGATTCTTGATGACGCCACGAGTGCTGTTGATACAAAGACAGATGCACTGATCCGTAAGGCATTCAGGGAGGAGATACCAGATACAACAAAGATCATCATAGCCCAGAGAATTTCGTCAATTCAGGATGCGGACAGGATTATTGTGTTTGATAACGGCAGAATGGAATCCATAGGCACCCATGAAGAACTGCTGGATGGCAGCCCGATTTACAGAGAAGTCTATGAGTCACAGACAAAGGAGGGCGGTAATGATGAAGGCAGAGAATAAGAAAAATATGGGCGCAACCTTAAAGCGTCTGATTGCGTACATCCTGAGAAGATATAAATGGCAGTGCCTGCTTGTAGCATTATGTATCCTGGTCAGCACCGTTGCAAATATCGGCGGCACACTGTTCATGAGGAACTTGATTGATGATTATATTTTGCCTTTTGTGAACCAGGTGCAGCCCGACCTGACGCCTCTTTTACGGGCGCTGCTTGTGATGGCGGCAGTTTATTATATTGGTGTGTTCTGCACATGGGCCTATAACTTCATCATGATTTATGTATCCCAGGGAATGTTGAAGACAGTGAGGGATGATTTGTTCCGCCATATGGAACGGCTGCCGATCCGTTATTTCGATACAAAATCCCACGGGGATATCATGAGTATCTACACTAATGACACAGACACACTGCGGCAGGTGATCAGCCAGAGTATACCGCAGATGCTGTCCGCAGTGATTACAATTGTGGGTGTGTTCTTTTCCATGCTGGTCTTAAGTCGGCCGCTCACACTGATTACGGTGGTGATGGTCATCTGTATGGTATTTGCAACGAAAACCATATCCTCAAAAAGCGGATATTATTTTGTGAAACAGCAGACAGATGTGGGCAACCTGAACGGCTACATAGAGGAAATGATGGAAGGCCAGAAAGTGGTGAAGGTGTTCTGCCATGAGGATGCCTGTATACAGGATTTTAAGTGTTTGAATGGAAAGCTTCGTGACAGTGCGAACAATGCCAACCGCTATGCCAGTATTCTTATGCCGGTGCTTGGCAATCTGGGATATGTAAGCTATGCGGTGATTGCAATGGTGGGGGCGTGCCTGTCTATCTTCGGCGGGCATATGACACTGGGGACGCTGGCATCCTTCCTGCAATTCTCACGCTCTTTCAATCAGCCGATTTCACAGCTTTCACAGCAGTTGAATTCTATCATTATGGCGATTGCGGGGGCAGAGAGGATTTTTGGACTATTGGATGAAGAGCCGGAAAAGGACGGCGGATATGTGAAGCTGGTGAATGCACGCTATGATGAAAAGGGAAATCTGGTCGAGGTTCCAGACAGGACTGGTGTGTGGGCGTGGAAGCATTATCATAAAGCAGATCATACGACTACCTATCAGCCGATGCAGGGGGATGTAGTGTTTGATCATGTGGATTTTGGATACACCGATGGAAAAACAGTCCTGCACGATATTGAGATTTTTGCAAGACCAGGGCAGAAAGTGGCTTTTGTCGGGGCAACAGGTGCAGGAAAGACGACCATTACCAATCTGCTGAACCGGTTTTATGACATTCAGGATGGAAAAATTCGGTACGACGGGATTAACATTAACAAAATCAGGAAGGAAGACCTGCGGCATTCCCTTGGTATTGTTTTACAGGACACGCATTTATTTACAGGCACGGTGATAGATAATATCCGGTATGGAAAGCTGGATGCTACGGAGGAAGAGGTGATACAAGCCGCAAAGCTGGCAAATGCCCATGAATTTATTATGAAACTTTCGGATGGGTATCAGACTGTTCTGAAAAGCAGCGGCAGCAGTCTTTCCCAGGGGCAGAGACAGCTCCTGGCAATCGCAAGGGTAGCTGTGGCGGACCCTCCCGTGCTGGTTTTAGATGAAGCGACTTCAAGCATTGATACCCGGACGGAGAAGATTGTGCAGGACGGTATGGACCGGCTCATGAAAGGCAGGACAGTATTTGTGATTGCCCACAGGCTTTCCACAATCCAAAATTCAGATGTGATCATGGTACTGGATCATGGACGGATTGTGGAACGGGGAAACCATGAGAGCCTGCTGGCAAAGAAAGGAATGTATTATCAGCTTTATACCGGGAAACTGGAGCAGGAATAAATTCTGCCAGATAGCTTTCTATGTCTGGTACTGGATTGTAAAAATATAAGTTTATTTAAGGAAGGATGGTGGCACATATGGACACAACAGCAAAAATCAAATTATTGGAGGAAAGGTTTCAGAAGCTGTCCTCCAGTGAAAAAGAGAACTACGGGGTATGCAGAAAAATTAAAAGAGATATCAGAAAACTGCAAAAAGAATTGGCATTTCGTGCTTAAAGCGGTTCTTACCAGCAGACAGGGATGTTGCAGGTACCTTAAGGGTTATGGCTGTATGAAAGGCATCTGCGACATATCAGGACAGAAGCCTTCTGATATGGTCTGGCACCCTAATCCGTTTTGTACAAGTGGCGTTTCGCAGTCTGGAGTGGAAAATGTTAGAAGATAGTCAAAAAATTAATGCGATAGCATGGGAAGCTAAAAAAAGGAATCTTTCTTATGGCATATTTAGTTCTATGCTGACGGAAGAAGTCAAACAACAAATATATAGGGAATACGAAAAATATTTGTTGGCAAAGAAGGAGGCGGAAAAGGAACGGATTAGGAAGTATTCTAAGAAAAAGGACAGTCCGTAATAGAATATTTGAGTGTATGGGAATTGTTATATCATAGATATTTTAACAATTGCTGTTAAATCTGCAGGGCAAGATATACTTGCCAGGATAGGTCAATCTGCCTTGTGTAGATTGGCCTTTTTAAATTGCATTGTCGAAACTTGTTATATTATGAAGGTTTCTACAATGTGGTTACTATGTTGGTTCCAATGTCATTTAGTTAAGTATTAGGTTAGATTCTCTTATAGGGTCTAACCTAATTTTTATAAAATTTTCTCTAAAGGGCTTGACAAAAAGGTGAAAATGTGCGGCCGCTCTCGCTGCTGATTGATTTTTAGAAGTGGCGAGAGCGGCCCTTGAAGTTGGAAATATCATTACTATTTGACTTCAAGGAGGTTTACATTATGTTCCACGATAAGATCAAATCCCTTTTCTCATCTTCTATTCAATCGGTAGTATCCAGAATCTCTGACTTCGCTGTTCATCCTGGTAAGGATTTTACGCGCCGTAAAAAATTCCCCGCTGACAAACTCCTGACATTCCTGATTGCGGAAGGTTCTTCCTCTACCGGGAATGAACTTCTTGATTTCTTTGACATGGACGCTGACAGACCTACGGATTCTGCTTTTAACCAACAGCGGGCCAAACTCGAACCGGAAGCCCTCGAAGCCGTGTTCCACAACTTCAATGAATCCTTGGATCCCCTGGGTGCTCCGCCGAAGTATCGTTTCCTCGCAGCAGATGGCTCTACCGCCACATTCTTCAGCAGACCGCAGTTTTCACCGGATGAGTATTTTGTAGAACCGGGTCATTCCGCCAAAGGATTTTATAGTATCCATATCAATGCTTTTTATGATCTGGACCGCCATATTTATACCGATGCCCTTTTACAGCCTGTTCACCAAAAAGATGAATTCCGCGCCTTTTGTGATATTGTTGACCGGCATCCGGTCTCTGACGGAACAAAAAATGTATATATCGGTGACCGGGGATACTGTTCTTATAATAACATGGCGCATGTCCTGGAACAGCAGCAGTATTTCCTCTTCCGCGCGAAGGATATCCATTCCAAAGGACTGGTTGGAGGCTTTGATTTCCCGGATCAGGAAGCTTTTGATATAGATGTGGACGTGACTCTTGTCAGAAGCCATTCCTCAAAAATCAAAATAGAACGCAGCTACCGCCGATTTGTAGACAAGGCGACTTCTTTTGATTTTATTGAATACGGCTCAAAGGGTACTTACCGCATGACATTTCGTATTGTCCGGTTTCCCATTGCTGATGGGAGTTACGAGTGCGTTGTCACAAACCTGCCAAGAGATGAGTTCCCGCCGCAACGTATCCAGAAGTTGTATTTTTCACGCTGGGGAATCGAAACATCCTTTCGTAAGTTAAAATATACGGTCGGACTCAGTAATTTCCATGCATATAAACCGGAATATGTGAAGCAGGAAATATGGGCAAGAATGATTACATATAACTTCACGGAGGCTCTGGTGAACCATACAGTCATTGAAAAGCGGGAAACGAAGCATAACTATAAAATAAATTTCAGTTCCGCAGTTCATATCTGCAGATCTTTCCTCCGCCCGGCAGCGGAAGAAAGACCAATCCATGTGACAGCCCTGCTGCAAAAAGAACTGATACCCATACGGAATGAGCGGCAATATCCAAGATTGAAAACCGCACATTTCCGAAAACCCCGATATTTTATATACCGGGCAGCTTAAGAGGACCGTCACAATAACATCATACACTATTTTCAGACAGATTGCATCTGTCTTAGCGTTGTACCCAAAAATATTCTAATTGTATCATTACGTCCGAAAATGTCAGAAAACTTCCATAAATCATAGAAACTATGGCTTCACATGCCAAATGCAGGTTGACTTCAGATCTATTATCTAAATGACATTGATGTTGGTTCTGGCATTGTGAAGAGTCGCAGTCTTTATCAAAAATGGCAGTTTCATATATATTTTCACTATTTGAGATGGGTATAAGGAAAGAGGTGTATATGAGATGCGCAGGAAAAAGGAGGGACAAACTTATGAGATAAAGAATAGAATGCGTCCATCTGGCTGCCCGAAATGTGGGCGCAGGGTTATGGACGTGTCATTAGATACGAAAATGAGGTTTGTTACCCCAAAGAAGGGGAGAGATCCGGATTTCATCATAAAATGCTGGCACTGCGGCACAGAAATCGGGATAGTAAAACTGAATAGCGAACGATGGACCTGCTCTGAGCCGGAAGGCCGGGAGCTGACCGGAGATACCGCCACGGCAATACGGCAATCCCGTAGGGAATGTATACGGGACAGGGAAACGGATGGCTAAACCGGGACACGGGTTCACCCGTTTGCCTGAGCATGATGCACGGTGGGGAGATTTCATTCCAAAAAAAACGGTCAAGCCACCATGATACCGCCCGAAAGATGGCGGAGACGACATTGAGCCTGGCAAGCGGCACTTTTTGTGCTGCTTGCCAGGCTCTTTCTTTTTGTTTGCTGCGGCCATAGGTGCCGCTTGCCGGGCTCCGGAAGGGAGAACGGCAAAAATGAAAATCAGTTACACATTTGCAAACGGAGAAAATTCAGAGGTTGAGGTCAACGAGGAGATTGGTACATTCATCCTTGATTCCAGGCGGGAGGAGGACAACCTCGGACGGAAGGAACGGTACCACTGTTATTCCCTTGATGCGGCGGAGTTTGAAGGGGAAGATATGGCAGACTGTGAAACGCCGGAAACGGCGATGATAGGACAGTTTGACAGGGAGCATATTGCGGAGGCGCTTGGCAGCTTGTCGGATGTGCAGCGGCGGAGGATTCTGATGCTGGCGCAGGGGCTTTCCGTCCGGGAAATTGCCCGAAGGGAAGGGAAAGAGATTAAAACCATCCGGGAGTCCATTGCGGGTGCAAGGGAAAAATTTAAAAAGTTTTTTTGAAAAATACCCCCTCAAACAGCCCTCCAAATCTCCGTATAGTGAGGGGCACCAAAATGCAGCCCTTCGGAAAGCGGAGGTGACAGGATGAAGCAGACATTACAGATCAGTGTTTCAAAAAAGCCTGTAAACGGTGGTGCGGTCAGTGTGCGCCGTGTTTCCATAAGAGAACGTTTTATGCGTTTCCTCTTTGGGGATGCGGTTCGGCTGACGGTCATCGTTCCGGGGAATTCGGTGGAGGAACTTTCCATCAAAGAGATTGCGGAAGGGGGACTGGTACATGAGTAAGATCAAACTTTTGCTGGATGTCATTGGGGATTTACGTTCCCTTGCGGACAGCCTGCAGGCTGTTGCGGACGCAGTGGCGGACAACGATATGGCAGGGGCGGAGATGACGACCACGAAAGAGCCGGAGGAAACCGGGAAAGCGGGAAAGACAGGGAAGGCTGCAAAGAACACGGCGAAGAAGGATGCGAAGGCGGCAAAGCAGGAGCCGGAGGAGAAACCGCTGACGCTGGAGGAAGTGCGGGCGGTGCTGGCGGAGAAGTCCCGCTCTGGACACACGGAGGAAGTGAGGGAACTGCTTGCAAAGCACGGCGCGGATAAGCTGTCGGAGATCGCCCCGGCGGAATATGCGGCGCTGCTTGCGGAAGCGGAGGTGCTGTGATGGGGAGACACGCTTTATTATCAGCATCCTCCAGCCACCGGTGGCTTGCCTGCCCGCCGTCTGCAAGGCTCTGTGAGAATTACGAGGACACGGGCAGCGAATACGCACAGCAGGGCACCGACGCCCACAGCCTGTGCGAACACAAGCTGAAAGCCCTGCTGGGCATGGAATCCGAAGACCCCACGGAGGGGCTTTCCTTCTACGATGAGGAGATGGAGGAATGCGCCTGCGGTTATGCGGAGTATGTCCTTTCCCTTGTGGAGGAGGCAAAAAAGACCTGCAAGGACCCGGTGGTGCTGATCGAGCAGCGGCTGGACTTCTCCCGGTATGTGGAGGAGGGCTTCGGCACCGGCGACTGCGTGATTATCGCGGACGGGACGCTGTATATCATCGACTACAAGTACGGCAAGGGCGTGGAGGTTTCCGCAGAGGGGAATCCGCAGATGATGCTGTATGCCCTGGGCGCGCTGGAGCTGTTCGACGGCATCTATGACATTGAGTTTGTCCGCATGGCGATCTACCAGCCGCGCCGGGAGAACGTCAGCGTGTATGCCGTGGCGAAGGATGCCCTTCTCCAGTGGGCGGAGGGCGAGCTTTCGGAAAAGGCAAAGCTGGCTTATGCCGGGAAGGGCGAGTTCTGCGCCGGGGAACACTGCAAATTCTGCAAGGCGAAAGCAGTCTGCAGGAAGCGGGCGGAGTATAACCTGGAGCTTGCGAAGTATGACTTCGAGATGCCCGCTACGCTGGAGGATGACGAGATCGCGGCGATCCTCGTGAAGGCGGATGAACTGGCGGCATGGGCGGCGGATGTGAAGGAGTTCGCATTGCAGCAGGCACTTTCCGGCGTGAAGTATGCCGGATTTAAGATCGTGGAGGGCCGCTCCAACCGGAAGTACACGGACGAGGATGCCGTGGCGGATACCGTGAAGAAGGCGGGCTTCGACCCGTATGAGCCGAAGCTCTTAGGCATCACGGCCATGGAGAAGCTGCTCGGAAAGAAGAAGTTTGCGGAGGTTTTGAAGGACCTTGTGGAGAAGCCGCAGGGCAAGCCTGCGTTAGTGTCGGAGAGCGACAAGCGGCCGGAGATGAACACGGCGCAGGAAGATTTCAAGGAAGAATAGTCAGGAGGAAAATCATATGTCAAACAATGTAAATAATCCAACGAAAGTAATCACTGGTCCGAACACCCGGTGGAGTTACTGCAACGCATGGGAGGCAAAGGCAATTAACGGCGGCACGCCAAAGTTTTCCGTATCGCTCATTATTCCGAAGTCGGATACGGCGACTATCAAAAAAATCAAGGCGGCGATTGAGGCAGCCTACCGCGAGGGCGAGGCGAAGCTGAAAGGGAACGGCAGGAGCGTCCCTGCGCTTTCCGTGCTGAAGACTCCGCTGCGTGACGGGGATGTGGAGCGTCCGGATGATGAAGCCTATGCGGATTCCTATTTCGTCAACGCCAACAGCTCCACGGCTCCGGGGATTGTGGACGCAGACCGGCAGCCGATTTTAGACCATTCCGAGGTGTACAGCGGCGTGTACGGCAGGGCAAGCATCAATTTCTATGCCTTCAATTCCAACGGGAATAAGGGTATCGCCTGCGGGCTGAACAATTTACAGAAAATCCGTGACGGGGAGCCGCTTGGCGGGCGTTCCCGTGCGGAGGATGACTTTGCGGATGAAGCCGGGGACGAGGAGGATTTCCTGTCTTAACAGCATAATGGGAATACACTGCCGGGTGGCGAGGAATGGGCATCAGTCTTTTCCCTGCCGCCCTTAAGGCGGTGAAAGGAGCTGGTGGAATTGAGGTGTATCAGTATTGATATAGAGTCGTATTCGGATGTGGATTTATCCAAATGCGGCGTTTACAAATATTCGTCTTCGCCGAATTTTGAGATTCTGCTGTTTGGGTACAGCGTGGACGGCGGGGATGTGCGGGTGGTTGATTTATGCCAAGGGGAGGAAATCCCTGCGGAGATATTGGCGGCACTCTCTGATGAGACCATCATCAAGTGGGCGTTCAATGCCATGTTCGAGAGGGTGTGTCTGTCAAATTATCTTGGGGAATGGCTGGAGCCGGAATCATGGAAATGCTCCATGGTCTGGTCTGCCACACTCGGCCTTCCGCTGTCTTTGGAGAACGTGGGCGCGGTGCTTGGGCTGGAGAAACAGAAACTGTCGGAAGGGAAAGACCTGATTCGGTATTTCTGTGTCCCCTGCAAGCCGACCAAGGCGAACGGCGGCCGGACACGGAACCTGCCGGAGCATGACAGGGAGAAATGGGAGCGGTTCAAGGCATACAACCTCCGTGACGTGGAGGCGGAGATGCAGATACAGCAGAGGCTTTCAAAGTTCCCGGTTCCGGATTTTGTGTGGGAGGAATACTGGCAGGACCAGGAGATCAACGACCGGGGCATCGGCGTGGATATGGAAATGGTCAGGAATGCAATCGCCATGGATGGGCGCTCCAAGGCTGACCTGTCGGCGGCTATGCAGGAACTGACGGAACTGGAGAACCCAAACTCCGTGCAGCAGATGAAGCAGTGGCTTTTGGAGAACGGGATGGAGACGGATTCGCTGGATAAAAAGGCGGTGGCGGAACTGTTAAAGACTGCGCCGGAGCCTTTGGGGGAGGCGCTTGCCTTGCGGCAGCAGCTTGCCAAGTCCTCTGTGAAAAAATACCAGGCAATGAAGAATGCGGTGTGTACGGACAGCCGGGCGCATGGGATGTTTCAATTTTACGGTGCTAACAGGACGGGGCGGTTTTCCGGCCGCATTATACAGTTGCAGAACCTTCCGCAGAACCATATTCCTGACCTGGCACAGGCACGGGAACTTGTGAAAGCCGGGGATTTTGACGCCCTTGCCATTCTTTACGAGGATATCCCGGATACGCTCTCGCAGCTCATCCGCACGGCATTCGTGCCGCAGGACGGGAGGAAGTTTATCGTGGCGGATTTTTCCGCAATCGAGGCGAGGGTGATTGCTTGGATTGCAGGGGAACGGTGGCGGATTAAGGTGTTCGAAGGCGGCGGTGACATTTACTGCGCCTCGGCAAGCCAGATGTTCCACTGCAAAGTGGAAAAGCACGGCGTGAACGGGCATCTGAGGCAGAAAGGCAAGATAGCCGAATTAGCACTCGGCTATGGCGGATCAGTCGGGGCATTGAAATCCATGGGCGCGCTGGAGATGGGGCTTGCGGAGGAAGAGCTGCAGCCGCTTGTGTCGGCATGGCGGGATTCCAATCCGAGTATCACGGAATTCTGGTGGGCGGTCGACCACGCCGTGAAGGAATGCATCAAAAAGAGAGTGCCAACAGAAACACACGGCATCCGCTTCGATTACCAGAGCGGGATGCTGTTCATCACGCTTTTTTCCGGAAGGCGGCTTGCGTATGTGAAGCCGAGGATTGGCGAGAACCAGTTCGGCGGGGAGTCCGTCACTTACATGGGCGTGGGCGGCACGAAGAAATGGGAGCGGCTGGAAAGCTACGGCCCGAAGTTCGTGGAAAACATCGTGCAGGCGGTCAGCCGGGATATTTTATGCTATGCCATGCGGACGCTTAAGAACTGTGCGATTGTGGCTCATGTACATGATGAAGTCATTATCGAAGCAGACCCACGGATGTCCCTTCCTGCCGTATGTGAACAGATGGGAAGGACGCCGCCTTGGGCGAAAGGTTTATTGCTCCGGGCGGATGGTTACGAATGTTCGTTCTACCAGAAGGATTAGGCAGGGGGGTGCATAATGGAACGGCTGCGGATTGAATACGAAACGGGATACATGGAGCTGAACATTGAGGCGTTCTTCCCCTGCAAGATGCCGGCGATGAGGAAGGCTGCAAGGCTCATCAATTCATACTGTACGGATGAGACAAGGGCGGAGCTGCTCTCGGAACTGCGGGAGATGGCGGACGGGTATAAGACCCTTTGTGATATGTACAGAGAAAAGGCGGAGGCGCTTCCTGCGGATTTCCCGGAGCGGAGGCACTGGAGGGCGCAGTTCAACAAAACGGAAGTCCTCCGTAAAAGGATGGCGGGGAATATCAGATTGATTTCAGGAGGGAAAAAAGATGACTGATGTGATGCCGGAATGCAGGACACACGGCGACTGTTTCGCAAACAGGGGCGGCGTCTGCACCTGCT
>ERZ778518.1681-NODE-1681-length-13945-cov-3.611375_pt1 | contig 13945 bp, 16 predicted proteins | sample MGYA00510340_ERZ778518 | MGnify/ENA primary metagenome ERZ778518 (study PRJEB29527, sample SAMN07138967) | mouse gut metagenome | material: feces | host: mouse | place: China:Nanjing | collected 2016-01-25 ... | reverse complement strand
ATTGGATATTTTGTCCGGGTATGCCTGTCTTTAGTATCTCGTATAAACTTTGAAACCGCTGGACGACAGTGATGCCGAGGTGATCTTCCGATCCCAGTGAACGGATGAGTTGTAATTTCCTTCTACAACTGTAATGAAGCCATTTCCTTTGGTCAAAACGATGACCGAGTGCGAGTTCCCGATTCGGATATGATCGCCCACCCGGATCTGATCGAAGGAGGTGTGTGTCTGAAACGGCTGACTGGTGCCAAAGACCGTATCACTTAATTTGGCGGCAAAACCATAACAGCCGTAACCATTTCCAAATCTCGGAGAATGATAATAATAGCTATTCGTCAGAGACATCCCTTCCGGATAAGTACTCCGAAGGGAATTCAGTGTAGCGCAGGCGCTATCCTCGGTAACAGAAGTGTCAGGGCGCTTTGTCGGAGCGGGAGTGGTGGTCGGTCTATTTGTTACAGGGCGTTTTGTCGGAACCGGAGCCGGAGTGGCGAGGGGTCTATTCGGCGCAGCCGGCTTGTCTGCAGAACCAGGTTTTTTCGACGGACTAGTTGTAGCAATCCCAATTGGTGAATCAGTCGCTGGCTGTTTTGTCGGAACTGGAGCCAATGATGCCACCGGTCGTTGCGGTTTTTTGCGCCGATTTTTGACCGTGATCCTGCAGGTCCATTTCTTCTTTGCGCTCTTGCCGGTGATTTTAGCTGTTCCGGCTTTTTTTGCCCGAACAAGTCCTTTTTTATTTACCGAAGCGATTTTTTTATTTGAGGATTTCCACGTAATCGTTCCGGCGCTGCGGCTGATTTTCAGCTGGCATTTTTTTCCGACAAAAAGAGTTGCTTTTTTTCGGTTTATTTTGGGGGACGAAGCATCTGCTTCCGATGGCTGCGTCAGCGTTGCTGTCAGTGATAACGTGATAACTCCGGCAGTCAGGGCGCGATTTATTTTTTTGTTCATAGTCATCTTCCTTTCTTCTTTTCATGTTGCATATATTTTTGTGTGCTAAATCATTTGACTCTGGTATCATAACATAAATTATTAAAAAAATGTTACAAAAATATGAATTACATGAAATTACCAGTGCTGTCATAACATAGTGAGAAAAATACTTTCTCGAAAAAACAGGCTTTTCGATTGCGTTCTCATGGCGGATATGGTATGCTGATACTAGCTGGGCAGGGGGAAAAATGGCTGTATAGGAGAGCGATATGAAACAGCGTTTGACAGATTTAGCAAATAGGTGTTATCAGAACGGACATTATACGTTTTCGCATTTTTTATCGGCATCGGAAATGGATGAGTTTCTGCAGATGAAACAGGAACTGGCTTTTGTGCCTTTTTCAGCATTTGGAGGAAGCGAAGATGCGGAGCGGCAGATCGTGCGGTTTGGCAGTGTGGAGATGTTTGGCTATGAAGAGGCTTTTCCTGTCTGCTGCCTTTCCTGCCGGCCGGCCATGCCGAAGTTTGCGGAAGCTCTCAGTCACCGGGATGTTCTGGGGGCGTTGATGAATCTGGGGATTGAGCGGGATGTGGTCGGCGATATTCTCGTACGGGATAAGGAATGTTATTTCTTTTGTCTGGAAAATATGAAAGAATATATTTGTCAGACGTTGAAAAAGATTCGTCATACAAATGTAGTCTGTGAAGAAGCAGATGGGCTGCCGGAGGCGTTTGCACCAGTCAGAAAACGGGAGGAGCACATGATCGCATCGGAGCGGTGTGACGCCCTGCTGTCAAAAGTGTATCATCTTTCCCGGGGGAAGTGTATTCCGCTCTTTCAGGAAAAAAGGGTATTCGTCAACAGCAGGCAGTTTGAAAATAACAGCGGTACATTGAAAGAGGGGGATATTGTCAGTGTGCGGGGATTTGGGAAATTTGTGTATTTGGGAGTCGTGCGCGAAACGAAAAAGGGAAGAGTTACAGTGGCGATTGAAAAATATGTATGAGGATTGAGGCGGATGGATAAACAGAAAGGCATTCTTCTTTTGATGGCGGCAGCAATCGTGCTGCTTTTGGTCTTTGGGAAAAATGAAAAGCCAGACGTGGATAAAAGCCCGACTGCCGTTGCCGGGTCAGAGTGGGATGGCGGGAGTTCTGCAGTATCGGAGGAGGCGCTGCAGGCGGAACCGGAACCGACACAGGACCCTGAAAAAGGGGTCTATTCCTTTTTGCAGGGACCAAAATCATGGAAAGAAGGACGTGAGTGGTCGGGAAAATGGGGCAAGGAATACTATGACGGAGGTTCCTTCGGCGCGTTCGGCTGTGGATTTTGCTGTATGGCAAATATGTATTCTACATTGACAGAATACAAGTGTACCCCAATCGATATGTATGAATGGACGAAAAAGAATACATCCTATGGCGGCGGCGGGGCTGTCGCATGGCCATTTATGCGAAAGATCATGTCGGACAATGGATTTACCGTGAAATTAGGGGAAAAGCCGCCGACATATAAAGAATTCCAGGCCGAGGTCGAACAGGCGCAGTCGATGCTCGTGCTTATATCAAGCTATAACGATGACAGTTACTGGCAGGATACGCCGGGGCATTATGTGACGTTGTTTTTATATAACCGTGAGACGGGGAAGGCATTTCTGACCGATTCAGGAGACCCGGAGCACAACCGGAGCTGGATTTCGCTGAAGCTGATCTATAAGGCGCTCAAAACGAGCAGTGATTTTCAGTATCTATCTGTTCTTTCTTATGAAAAGGACAAGGATACATGGAAACACAGGTCGGCAGAAGGGACATGGATCAAGCCGCAGGCGATGGATGGAATGGAGGAACGATAAGATGAGATTTGTAATTCAGAGGGTACAGCACGCATCGGTAACGATTGAAGGAGAAGTGAGAGGAAAGATCGGAAAGGGATTTTTAGTCCTTGTCGGTATCGGTATGGACGATGATGAAACGGTGGCGGATAAGCTTGTACAGAAACTCGTGCAGATGCGTATTTTTGAAGACGAAAATGGCAAGACAAATCTGGCGTTAAAAGATGTCGGCGGGGAAATCCTCCTCGTTTCCCAGTTTACGTTGTACGCGGATTGTAAGAAAGGAAACCGTCCTTCGTTTACGAGGGCCGGCAAACCGGATCAGGCGGAAAAATTGTATGAGTATATCATACAGAAATGCAGGGAGGATATTTCGGTTGTGGAGCAGGGGGAGTTCGGTGCTGACATGAAGGTGGAACTGCTGAATGACGGGCCGTTTACCGTTTTGCTGGATAGCGCGGAAATCATGTAGAGGTGGTGTTAGAATTGTTTAAGTAGTATTTGGTTGTATACGTTGTTATATGCTTATGTTTAGGAGGATGAATGACATAAATGAACGAGAAGAAAAAAATCAGATCCTATCTCTTCGTACTGCTGGCGGTAGTCTGCCTGCTTTTTGCCGGATGTACCGGAATAGATTCTTTGCTAGAGGATAAAGAAACGTTTTCCCAGAGCGTTTTATCTGCTTCTTTAGATGAAATCCCACCCTATTCAGGGGATCCGTATGTCGTGATCAATGATAACCAGCCGGTATTTGACGGCGGGGAGACCGGAGGGGATTCGTTTGAAACATATGCGGAACTAGACAGCCTCGGCCGGTGCGGGACGGCATATGCAAAGATCGGACAGGATCTGATGCCGACAGAGGAACGGGGAAACATCAGTCCGGTCAAGCCGTCTGGGTGGCAGTCGGAGAAATATGACAGTGTAGAGGGAAAGTATTTGTACAACCGCTGCCATCTGATCGGGTTCCAGTTATCCGGCGAGAATGCCAATGAACGGAATCTGATCACAGGGACTCGTTATTTAAACGTGGAGGGAATGCTTCCTTTTGAAAATCAAGTGGCGGAGTATGTCCGATCGACGGGAAATCACGTTCTTTACCGGGTGACACCGGTGTATGAGGGAGATGACCTCGTCGCCCGCGGTGTGCAGATGGAGGCGAAGTCGGTCGAGGACGGCGGAAAAGAGATCTGTTTTCACATTTTTGCATATAATTGCCAGCCCGGGATCACGATTGATTACGCGACGGGTGAGAGCCATTTAACGAGGAGTGGCGAAGCGGGGCAGGGATCGGATCTGTCCGGGAAAACGGCCCAAGGCAGTTCGGATGATCCGTCACAGGCGGAGCAGCGGGAGTCGTATGTGTTAAATACGAATACACGTACCTATCATCTGCCGGCTTGTTCTAGTGTGGAGGACATGAAAGAAGAGAACAGGGAAGATTACACGGGCGTGAAATCAGAGCTGGAAGAGGCAGGTTACAAAGCGTGCGGACGCTGCAGGCCGTAGAATTTTTGTCGGCACTGTTTGGCTGTACGCTGAAGGCGCCGCACGGTGGAGTGTTCGTATTTGGGACAGTGGGACAGCCGTTTTTCTATATCGTATCGTGGCTGGCTGATTCTGCCGTAACCGCGGTAATGTTTGGATTTATCAAGAAAAACGCGAGGGAGACCAGGTGTGAATGAAGCTACGGGTTCGTAAAAACCTCATCACGTAGTTTCTCGCAAGGTATAGGAACACTAGCAGGAAATATACTATCTTTATTATCAATAACCGTGAATAAAAGTTCTCCTTATCAATAAATATTGATATATGTTACAATATATTGCAAAAGGAGGGTGATATTATGAATCGTTGTAATAATAATGAAAAGTCCCCGCATGAAAAATTTAATACTTGGATAACAACTATAGCTGCAATATTTGCTATACTTGGGATAAGTGTTGTCGGTATTATATCGTTTTTAAATTCAAAACCTGACCCAAATAAAGAATCATTACAAGCTAATGCGGGCAATGAAAATGATCAATCAGAATCTAATAAAGTGGAACCTACAGATGCTCCTGTGACAGAACCAAACACAACCCTTGTTCCAAACCCTGCGCCAGTACCAACAGCAGAACCAGCACCTCAACCGAGCATACAACCAACAATGCTTTCTTTATCCACACCAGAAGTTTCGAGTGAGATAGATTTGCAAGGCATTAGTGAGAATCCGGGTTTTGAACAGTTTCAACCAAAGAATGATCCAGGTTCCGATGAACAAAAGACTAGTGATAATGATAACGCCACAGACAATTCTCCGAAAAGTTTTACTCAGGATAATAATGATTTGAATGAAACAAATGAAAGTACAACAAATACACTTTGTCAATTTCTATTATGAAAATAGCGATGACGCATCGTCAAATAATACCGAAAATTCTACAGAAGAAAGCTATGAAGAAATAGTAGTCCCAACCAATGAAAACACGAAAGTTGAAATATCAAAAGAAAATTGATTGACTTTTATTCAGATCTTACTACAGAGAACAATTTGGTTCTAAAAATATTAGACGAAACCATGTCAGAATTGCGACATTTTGGATTAAATGATACAAATACTGACGGTTCACAGGTATCGCTGCCGATTTGTCATTTGACGCAGGTAAAGCATATTATATACAAATATCGTCTGTAGATAATGTCGCATTACCACAAACGTGCTATTTTAAGATAACTCAAATAGTAGAAGATGAACCATTAGAAACGAGCCACCAATGAATGAATACGATAGATTCAGATAATAATAGTATGAGCCGCCTTTTTGTATTGGGTGGCTCATAATTATTTCAAACCGTAAGATTTGATTTGACTTATTTTGTGCATTTAAGCAATTTTAAAAAATATAACACGATTCATGATGTTTCTTATATACATCCTGATATTATTGGTTGGAATAGAAGATATATAACAAAATATTATGTATGGGAATGTAAAGGAACTAGAGATGCATTACCAGGTGGAAAGAATCAAGCAAATGCAATACAAGTGATAAATTCTCGTGCTGTTGAAAGAAATATTGTAAGTGCTGTTTATCCAACAAAAAAATTAGGGAAAATACGTGCGCAAGTGAAAGATCCTACGATGGAAGGTGCAGAAATAGATTTTGATAAAAGGTTTAGAAATTTACTATTTGCCAGTTATTCAATTATTAAAATCTTCGCATTTGCAATATATAGAAAATGGAATGTAATATTGCAAAATCATTTTAGGAAACAAAGAATATACTTTTGGTTTGGCACAAGATATTTATAATTATTTTTTGGATGGTAAACAACTATTTTAAGACAATCTGACTCTTGAGAGGCTGGTTCGTATATGCTCAGATACTCACTTTGATAGCGTACATAAAATAATTGACTTTATTATGAAACCCATATCAATAAAAATACAAGCAAACCCTTGTAATACAAAAAAATATGTGCTATCATATTATATGCTGATTCTTCGGGGCGAGGTGAAATTCCTCACCGGCGGTCAAAGCCCGCGACCGGTATCTGGCAAAAAAGCCAGGCACCGCTGATTTGGTGTAATTCCAAAGCCGACAGTATAGTCTGGATGAGAGAAGATGGTATCGGATTTTTTTGAATGGAGAAGATACTACAGGACCCCGAATATTTCGGGGTTCTTTTTTTCCAAAATAGACGGAGTGAGAAGGAGGACATGATGGATTGTCATGAGAAGTACATGGAGCGGGCGCTCAAACTGGCACGAACGGCGATGGGTCATACGTCTCCGAACCCTATGGTGGGGTGTGTTGTCGTAAAAGACGGAAACATAGTGGCAGAGGGATGTCATGAGAAATATGGCGGATTCCATGCGGAACGGAATGCCCTGACACAGTGTACCGAAGATGTGACTGGCGCGGATCTTTACGTGACGCTTGAGCCGTGCTGCCATCAGGGAAAAACACCGCCCTGCACGGACATTATCATCGAAAAAAAGATCGGGCGCGTCTTTGTCGGGGCGATGGACCCGAATCCGAAAGTGGCGGGAAACGGTGTAAAATTGCTGCGGGAGTATGGACTGGAGGTTGTGACAGGAGTAAGGGAAGCGGAGTGTCTGGCGATCAATGAAATTTTTTTCCATTATATCCAATCCGGCATGCCATATGTCGCGATGAAATACGCGATGACACTCGACGGAAAGATTGCGTCGTGTACTGGCGATTCGAAGTGGGTCACTGGTGAAAAGGCAAGGGAACACGTTCAGCTGCTTCGGAAAAAGTATTCGTCCATCATGGTCGGCGTCGATACGGTCATAGCAGACGATCCGATGCTGAACTGCCGCATGTGGGAAGGGGTGGATCCGGTTCGGGTCATATGCGATACCCATCTGCGCATTCCGGCCGGAAGCCAGATCGTACGAACGGCAGAACGCATACGCACGATAGTAGCATATGCGGGGGAAGTCGAGGAACAAAAAAAGCTTTGGCTCACTTCATCAGGAGTTGAACTGATGAACACAGGCGACGGATGCCAGGTTTCGATGAAAGAACTGTTTGCCCGGCTGGGCAGGCAGAACATAGACAGCGTGTTAGTCGAAGGCGGCGGCAGTATCCACGGTTCCCTGTTAGAAACGGGGTTCGTCAACCGGATTTATGCGTATATCGCGCCAAAACTGATTGGCGGGGAGAGTGCGAAATCCCCGGTGGAAGGAAACGGGATCCGAGAGATGTCGGCGGCAAAACAATTGTCTGATATGACCATGTTTCCATTGGGAGATGATCTGTGTGTGACCGGGCGTTTGTAAAAGAGTACGCAAAAAGGCGTGCGCGAATGGAGGAGACTATGTTTACGGGAATCATTGAGGAAATGGGGACGATTGAATCCGTACGGAAGGGGACGCGTTCAGCAGTTCTCGGCATCCGGTGCAGCCGTGTACTGGAGGGAACGAAGATCGGGGACAGTATCGCGGTCAATGGTGTCTGCCTGACCGTTACAGGACTGAGCGGGCACGGGTATACGGCGGACGTCATGGCAGAAACGATGGCGCGCAGTTCCCTTGGGATGTTAGCGAAAAACAGCCGCGTGAATCTGGAGCGGGCGATGGCTGCGGACGGCCGGTTTGGCGGCCATATCGTGGCGGGACATATCGACGGGACCGGTCAGGTCACGGACATTACCAGAGATGAGACGGCAGTTTGGTACCGGATCACGGCGGCAGAGGACATTCTCCGGTATGTCGTGGAGAAGGGTTCGATTGCGGTCGACGGCATCAGTTTAACGGTTGCGCGGGTGACGGATCGAGATTTTTCCGTCTCGGTGATCCCTCATACACAGGGGCAGACAAACCTCGCAGACCGACAGATCGGCGATGTGGTAAATCTGGAGTGTGATGTGGTAGGAAAATACATTGAGAAATTATGCCGCATGGACGGCGGGCAGGCCGAAGGGCATCCGGTAAAGAGCAAATTGTCAGAAGAATTCCTGATGGAGAATGGATTTTTATAAAAATGATTTATCGTTATGGACATCCGGGTGTAAAAGAGGCTTAAAATGAGGAAACGAAGAAAGGAAGGTTGGAATCATGGCGGACGAACAGTTTGGTAAGCTGGAGCAGGCACTACAGGATCTGAGGGACGGGAAATTGATCCTTGTCATCGATGATCCGGAAAGGGAAAATGAAGGTGATCTCATATGTGCGGCAGAGCACGCCACGCCGGAAAACGTGAATGCGATGGCGAGCCTGGCCAAAGGCTTGATCTGCATGCCGATGAGCCGGGAACGGTGTGAGAAGTTAGGTCTTACGCAGATGGTAGAGGTGAACACGGACAATCACGCCACGGCGTTTACCGTGTCCATCGACCATGTGGATACGACGACAGGCATATCTGCCTTTGAGCGCTCCCTGACGGCAATGAAGACCGTGGAAGACGGGATACGGGCGGAAGATTTCCGGCGGCCTGGGCATATGTTCCCGCTCGAAGCCAGACAGGGCGGCGTGTTGAAGCGTGCCGGGCACACAGAAGCGACGGTGGATCTCATGAAGCTGGCGGGATTAAAGGATTGCGGCCTGTGTTGTGAGATCATGCGGGAAGACGGAACGATGATGCGGACGACCGAACTCCTCTCGTTCGCGAAAGAGCATGGTTACACCGTGATCACGATCGAGGAGATCATCCGCAAACGTCTGGAAACGGAGAGTTTAGTAGAAAAAGAGGCAAAGGCGAAACTGCCGACGAAATTCGGGGAATTTGACATACATGGTTATGAAAATAAACTGAACGGTGAACATCACGTAGCGCTGACGATGGGAGATGTGTCGGATGGCCAGCCGATCCTGTGCCGCGTGCACTCGGAGTGTCTGACTGGCGACGTATTTGGCTCCAAACGGTGCGACTGCGGGGAGCAGCTCGAGAGCGCGCTGAAGATGATCGCCGCCGAAGGCCGCGGTATCCTTCTCTACATGCGGCAGGAGGGCCGGGGGATCGGACTCATAAATAAACTGAAAGCATACGAGCTGCAGGAACAGGGGTATGACACGGTCGAGGCCAATATTAAGCTGGGATTCGCGCCGGATTTGCGGGAATACGGGATTGGCGCGCAGATTTTATATGATCTGGGCGTAAAGCAGCTGCGGCTGTTGACAAATAACCCGACAAAGATCGCCGGACTGAGTGGATATGGCATCCGTATCGTGGAGCGCGTCCCGATCCAGATCGCCCCTGGCAAAGAGGATTTTAAATATCTTTTGACAAAACAGGAAAAAATGAAGCATATGACAAATTATAAGAGGCCGCAGGATTAACGATCGGGGTTCAACAAATCATCTGAGGCAGAAATGGAGGAAATCATGAGGATTTTAGAAGGAAATGTAGTAGGAAATGGAATGAAGGTGGGCATTGTGGCGGCCCGGTTTAATGAATTTATCGTATCAAAGCTCGTGAGCGGCGCGGAAGACGCATTGCGCAGGCATGATGTGGATACGGACAACGACGTAGAGCTGGCGTGGGTGCCGGGCGCGTTTGAAATTCCGATCACAGCGCAGAAAATGGCTGAATCCGGCAGGTATGACGCGGTCATTTGTCTCGGAGCCGTGATCAAGGGTTCGACATCCCACTATGATTATGTGTGTGCCGAGGTAAGTAAGGGCGTGGCCGCCGTCGGCCTAAAGACCGGTGTGCCCACGATCTTCGGCGTGATCACGACCGATAATATTGAACAGGCGATCGAGCGCGCGGGAACGAAGGCTGGAAATAAAGGCTATGACGCGGCGACGACAGCGATCGAGATGGTAAATCTGATGAAGCGGTTTGCGTAGGGACGGATGGGAGTGATGGATTGTGATGACGATTTTATACCCTTTATACGGGAACTTGTATGTGAATATGACAAACCGCTGTCCGTGCGCATGTACGTTCTGCCTGCGCAACAACGGGGATGAGCTGAATGGTTCCGGTAATCTGTGGCTGGATAGGGAGCCGGATGTCTCCGAAGTGAAGGCGGCCTTTGACCAATTTCCGCCCGATCGCTATGAGGACATCGTTTTCTGCGGGTATGGGGAACCGACCGAACGGCTTGAGGATCTGCTTGAGGTCGCTGCCTTCGCGAAAGAAAAGTTTCAGAAAAAAATCCGCGTGAACACAAACGGATTGGCGAACCTCATTTACGGCAAAGATGTCACACCGATGTTTGGCGGGATCGTCGATGTTATTTCGATCAGTTTGAATACGCCGGATCCGGAAGAATATCTACGTCTGACGAGAAGCAGGTTTGGAACAGGGTCTTTTGAGGCGATGCTGTCATTTGCCCGGGACGTAAAAAAATATGTCCCCCATGTCGTAATGACGACAGTGGAGACGACGATCTCGTCAGAAGAAGAGGAGCAATGCCGGAAAATCTGTGAAGACCTCGGTGTCACATACCGCATCCGTTCGTTCGAAAAATAGGATCATACGTTTAGTGAGGGATGTTCCACGTCCCGTAACCGATCAGCTGCCGCAGCATTTCGAGAAATTTTTTCGTTGCCGCGGAGACATCCCGGCCGATCCGCATGGCAAAGACGATATTTTGCGTGGCGTGGATGTAATCCAGTTTGTAATAGTTGAGATGGTTTTTGAAACCGCAGTGGAAAATGAGGGAATCCGGGATGATCGCGACCGCGATTCCTTCATCGGCCCAGCGGAACGCCGTTTCGATATTGTCTACCGTGGATATGTACTGCGGAGTAAAACGGGCTTCCCGATAAATGTCGGAATGGCACTTATAAAAGCTGCTGCCGGGTTTTACACCGATGAAACGGATGTTTTCACATCGGTCGAGGGAGACGGGAGCCGCCTTAAAAAACGCAGGCGTTTCATTTCCGATGTCTTCTGCTGTGATCGCGTCGCTTCCCAGCGCTTCGCTGATCGGATGATTTCCCGGAACAGCTAGATAATGCGCTTCTGTGTACAATGATTCACAGTGGAACAAGTTTTTTTCAAAATAATCATTTTCGATACAAAAATCTATTTTACCGGATTCCAAGCTTGCTTTCAGCCTGTTTACGTTGTCGGTTACGATTTCCAATTCGATTCCGGGATAAGCCTCGATAAATTCCTTGATTACCCTGGGCAGCAGATGGGTGGCCCGGAAGGAGGAAATTCCGATGACAAGTTTACCGGTGCGCAGCTCTGTCAGATCCGCAAGCTGCCGCTGGAAGTTCAAATAATCTAACTTTACTTTCTGCAATACCTTTACATATAATTCACCCTCCGGCGTGAGAGTGATGGGGCCGTTTCCCCGGTTAAATATGGTAATCCCCAGATGCTGTTCTTTTTTCCTGACATACTGGCTGAGGGCGGACTGGGTCATAAATAGCTGTTCGGCTGCTTTCGAGAAGTTTTTTTCCCTGGCCAGTGTAAGTATATATTCAACGTGCTGCATGTTCATGGCGTCATACCTCCTCACAAAAACTATTATAGCGAAACCTTTTTTAAAACTCAATAAGTTTTTTTAATAGAAAGTATCAAAAATGGAAGTTGGACACGGAATCGGAAACTCGATATAATATAGATAAGTCTAACCATACAATAAAATAATTGGAGGTATACTTATGGAGAGTGCGAAGGCAAAAAGACTGATCGCCACAGTCCTGACCGTCATCATGGCGGCGGTATTGGTTGTACCGGGGACATCGGGCAAAAGTCTTGCCGCAAAAAAGACAAAGCTGAAAGCGAAGAAGATTTCGGTTTCAGAAGGAAAGGCAAAGAGGATTTCGGTTTTAGGGAAAAAGGCGAAACACACGTACACGTTTGTAAGCAAGAACAAAAAAGTTGCAAAGGTGTCAAAAAAGGGAATGATTACCGGGGTAAAAGCCGGAAAAACCACGATTACGGTTAGGGATGAGTACAAGCAGAAGGGGAAAAAGAAGAAAAAAACACTGGGGAAGGTTACCGTGACGGTGACCCCGAAGTCTGAGACGACAAAACAGACGTCGGCACCGCAGAATTCTGTTCAACCCCCGACAACCGCTCCGCAGCAGGAAACGACTGCGCCGGCAGGGACGCCGACTCCGACGGAAACACCAGTTCCGACGGAAACACCGGTTCCCATCTCAAACCTGTGGCCAGCTGAATGGTCGGATGACTATACGACACCGACCCGTTTCAATCGACAGGAGACAGACATAGAATACGGAGAAATGGAGGAGATCACGTACCACTCGGAGACAACTGGGACAGACCGGAAGGCAAATGTCCTTCTTCCGGCAGGATATGACGAGAGTAAGAAGTATCCGGTTATCTATCTGCTTCACGGGGTCGCAGGTGACCACAATGAGTGGGGCACAAATCCGAAACGTATCATTGGCAATCTGATTGCTTCCGGTGAGGTAAAAGACATCATCGCAGTCATGCCAAATGTGCGTGCGTGGGAAAAGGGCAAGGATCCTGGCCCGAACTTCAATGTGTATTCGGTAGAGAATTTTAAGGCGTTTGATAACTTTATCAATGACTTGCGCGATGACCTGATGCCGTATATGAAAGCGAATTATTCCATCGCGGAAGGCCGGGAAAATACGGCAATCGCCGGACTTTCTATGGGCGGACGGGAATCACTTTACATCGGTCTGAGTATGCCGGAGACGTTTGGATACGTCGGGTGCTTTGAACCGGCGGTAGGTGTACTCCCATATGCGACGGAAGAAGGCCTTTTCACGGAAGATACGTTAAAGCTTCCCGATGAGTACAATGGGAAAAATGTACTTTTGATCCAGAAGGGCACGAAAGATACGACAGTAGGAGATTCTCCACTCCTCTATCATAATACCCTGACGAACAACGGGACAAAACATGAGTATTTTGAAGTGGAAATGAATCATGAAATGGGCGCTTGGGCAAACGGCTTATATAACTTTGTAAAACGAGTGTTTGCCGTGAGCGAATAATCTAAACGATTCCTAAGCATATAAGGCGAAAACGTTTCTCGTTTTCGCCTTTTTGCATGTCCAAAGAAATGTGGTGCATGCTTTTTGCCTTTGATAGTGAGACGACTTCGTACACGGGATGTTCCCATTCATGTACCCGGTAGGAATCCATGAAGTGATAAGGGGCGCCGTCCAGAGAAAGGCAGGCCGTCCCATAATCCTCCGTGATGCCGACGAAGTACCCGATAAATACTTTACGGCACTCGGCGTCCAGTACAAGGGGATCTGGACGGTATTCCGGTGTATGTTCCCAATCGGACGGAATGAAACGAAGCCGGGCTAGTTCATTGCCATAAAAACCCTTTGCCGGGAGACTGACAGAAGAAGCGGCCGGCGATTGGGAGAGATCTTCTAAAAAACGAAGCAGGCACCGGCCGATATAGCCGTGTCCGACCGGGCCGGGATGACAGCCGTCATAGGAGTAATCCCGCCAGCGCATGATGTCAGACTGAATATCTTCCTCGAGCCAGGTTCCGATATTTACATAAGGAACCCCATAATATTCACAGACAGCGGACATCTGCGGCGCACAGGTATAGCCTTTTATCGTTTTTACAAAAAAAGATATCACGGCGGGATGTGTGGAAAGGTTCAGGCACTTTACGAGAAGGCCTTCGTAAGCTTCGCGGTACATATGGTTTTTCTGGTCATTGACTGCATAATCGATCAGGATCAGATCGGGAGCATACCGCTCTAGTTCCGTGTAAGCCAAATGAAGTCCGTGA
>ERZ778518.1679-NODE-1679-length-13960-cov-5.001079_pt1 | contig 13960 bp, 7 predicted proteins | sample MGYA00510340_ERZ778518 | MGnify/ENA primary metagenome ERZ778518 (study PRJEB29527, sample SAMN07138967) | mouse gut metagenome | material: feces | host: mouse | place: China:Nanjing | collected 2016-01-25 ... | reverse complement strand
GATACCGGCATCCTGCTGATGATCGGGGGAATGACGTTACTGACCGGCATCCTGTATTATGAAATCCTGAGGAGGTGTATGGAACGTGTATAAGATCAGGCAGATTTTATATATTGCACGTGGGAATTTTCGAAAGTGGCACAAAAATCCCCGGATCGTCCTGTGCTTCCTGCTCGCCTTTATCTTTTGTTTTCTCCTTTCCGATAAAGTTATGCAGTTTGCGCAGTCCCGCGGCACGTATCTTCAAGGGGTGGAGTCGTTCCTTTGGACGTTTGGGGATGCGCAGTCGGTTCTGGCTATTTCGATCCTTTTGCTGCTCCTTTTTTCGGATATGCCAAATCTTTCAAACGAAGTTCCGTACTTTATGGTGAGGACGGACCGGGTCGTGTGGATGCTCGGACAGATTTTATATTTGATCTCGGCGGTGTTTTTCTTTATGCTGTTCATTCTCGCGGCGACGGTATTTTTGTCGGCGGAACGGGCCTATCCGGCAAATATGTGGAGTGATACTGCAGCGGTGCTGGGATATTCTGGCATCGGGGAGACGCTGGCGGTGCCGGCTTTTGTAAAAGTGATGGAGCTGACGACTCCGTATGTGTGCTCCCTGCATATCTTTTTTTTGATGACTGGCTATGCGGTTTCGATGGCGGGCGTCATCTTATTTCTCAATCTATGTAAACGGAATGGGGGTATGATTGGCGGCGTGTGTTTCAGTGCGTTTGGTGTTTTGATGAATCCGGACCTGGTGGCGGGATGGTTCGGGATCTCGACGGAGAAAATGCGCATCGCTAATATTATAAGCGGATGGATTTCCCCGCTGAATCATGCGACATATTATATGCACAGTTTTGGGTATGACAATTTGCCGAAACTTTGGCAGTCATATGTATTTTTTCTTGTGTTGGGTGCGGTTCTGTTTGCGGCATCTCTCGTGAAAATAAGAAATTATCCATTTTCGTTTTCAGGAACAGTGTGAATAGAACTACTAAGCTTTCAAAAAACGAAAGCTAAGAAGTTCTACGGCGGCAGAGCCGCCTATTCACACCGGAAGAACGCAAAAACAGCGTTCTTTATAAAAATGTTTGCTTGAAAGGATGAACATCATGAAAGAAATAAATGGAGCAGATGGAGTGGAAGTCCGGCATGTTTACAAATCGTTTGGCAGGGAGCGTGTGCTTATTGATGTAAACCTCTCGATCCCGCCGGGGAGCATCCACGGGGTGGTGGGAAATAATGGGAGCGGAAAGACGGTGCTGATGAAATGTATCTGCGGTTTTATGAAATGTGACCGGGGCGTGATCCTCGTGAATGGAAGGCAGGTCGGAAAGGAAGTAGATTTTCCTGACAATCTCGGCGTGATCATTGAAACACCGGGGTTTATCCCAAATCTGTCGGGGTATAAAAATCTAAAAATATTAGCTGCATTGAAAGGAAGGATCGGGAAGCAGACGATCCGTGAAACGATGCGGAAGGTGGGACTTGATCCCGACATGAAAAAACCGGTGGCGAAATATTCGCTCGGTATGCGGCAGCGGCTTGGTATCGCGCAGGCCATTATGGAAGATCCGAGCGTGCTCATATTAGATGAACCGTTTAACGGGTTGGACCGGTATGGCGTCGCAGAGATCCGGGATCTGCTCAGGGGACTGAAAGAGGCTGGTAAATCCATTTTACTGGCGAGCCATAATGCGCAGGATATCGAAGTGCTATGTGACGATGTGATGGATTTGATGTTAGAAAGGAATGAGGGAACATGAACCGATTCAGGTGGAGAAAAACGATAGCGGCTGTGTGCCTGATCTGCTGTTTTGTCATCGGCGCGGGCGCGGGGGCGCAGCAGGACAAGGCAGATCAGACAGTACAGGATGATGTGGACAGCGCAGGAAAGATGCTTACAGCACAGGGAAGTTCCGATACGGGAGTGGGGGTACTAACCATAGATAACCAGCATGTATATGAAGGAATGGATGCTTCGTATGGCGGAGGATATGTGCCGAAAATAGAAAAAGATAAGGTGGTGCTCGTCCTTCCCTTAATGTCGAAACAAAAACTGGCCCATGAGCAGATCACCGTTTCTGTTTCGTTTGGCGGCGCGGAGAGTGAGCCGTTTGTCTATAAAAATTATGAGATGGCAGTTCCATTCGGCTATCACAAGACGGCGGGAAGATCTGAAACAACAGGCTGTTATCTCGTTTCTTTTGCGCTCCAGTTAAAAAAGGAACGCGTCAATGGCAGCTATCCCGTGACGTTGTCCATCCGCGCGGAAGGTGAGACGGGAGATGAGATCCGTCAGGATTTTACGGTGTATGTGACAGTTACGGATGGAATGGCAGCAGATCGCGGCGGAATGCAGGGATCGACGGAGGGAGGAAGTGAAACTGGATTTGCCATTGACAGCAAAAATGTGTATCCGGGCATGGGGAAATCCTATGCCAAGGGTTATGTTCCGAAAGTAGAGCGCGATGAGGCGGTACTGGTGCTGCCGTTACTAACGGAGCGGAAGCTGTCCCGGAACCGCATGACGGTGGCGCTTGCGTTTGGCGAAGCGGAAAACCTGCCGCTTGTGCGAAAAAATTATGAAAAGGAGGTGCGCGCCGGCCGGCACAAAGTGAACGGAACAAGCAAAGAGAAGAAATGTTATCTCGCGGTGTTCCATCTGAAGTTAAAGAAAGACCGCTACAATGGAAGCTATCCGGTCACACTGTCCGTCCGTGCGCAGGATGAGTTGGGAAACAGCATACAGCAGGATTTTTCGGTGTATGTGACGATTACCGATGGCAAAGAAGCAGCCGCGGAGGGGGCGCAGGGGGATGGGCAGGAGGAAGTGCCGCAGTTTGCGCCCAAAGTCATGATCGATTCGTATAAGTTTTCGAAAAAAACGATCCTGTGCGGGGAAAAAGTGACGGCCAAAATGACGCTGCACAATACGAGCAGTACCGAACCTATAAAAAACATGCTCGTCTCAGTCGCTCCGGGTGAGAATGTGGAACTGCTCGGTAAATCAGCCAGCCGCTACGTGGAGCAGCTAGGAACCGGCGAAACCGTTACGCTGTCATTTGATTTCCGGGTCAGCGCGGCGGCGCCCCGCGGTCAGTATAACATGGATGTCACGATGGATTATGCGGATAAAAAGGCAAATCCGTATACGGTGCAGGGAGTAATGAAAGTTTTGGCAGAGCAGCCGGTGCAGATCGAGATCGCGCCCGTTTCCGTACCGGACAAAATACAGGTAGGAGAAACCGTAGAACTGCAGGCACAGGCAATGAATCTGGGGAAAGGAAAGATTTATAATGTGCGGGCGGTGCTGGAAGCGGATGGACTGACGCCATCCGGTACGGCGTTCATCGGAGATATGGAACCGGGAACTTCAATGGCGGGCAGCATGGAACTGACGGCGGACGGCCTTTCCGGCGATTCCCTGTATGGCACGGCGCAGGGGAAGATCACGTTTTTGTATGAAGATGAGGCGGGAAATGAGATGACGCAGGAGCAGCTGTTTGAGACGTCAATCTTATCGCCGCTTGGTGAGGAGAACAGCGGGGAAAGCGTAGACGATACAAAACAGTGGTGGGTGGTCATGGCGGTCATCGCTGTATTGCTCGTTCAAGCGGCCGTTATCTTTATTATGAGAAGGGCTAAGAATGCGCCGGCGAAAGAGGGAGAGGGTGCGTGATGAAGGGAAAGATCCTGAAGTTTATGCGGTTGAGGAAACAAAGTGATATGGTAAAGGTGAGCTGCCTGTTTGCATTGGCGGGTATCGCCGCCTTTTCCAGCGTTTGTTTCCATGTTTGGGGCATTTATGTTTATGCGGATACGCCGGCGGAATACGTGCTGATGGGAGAAGGTTTAGTTTCAAAAAAAAGTGTGGATGAACTCCGGCAGATGGAGGGAGTGGAACGGGTCAGCCGTCAGATGGATGAAACGGTACAGGTGATGTACAGGGGTGTGTCGGCGGAGGTTGACTGTACGGGGCTGTCGCGGCAATATGTCGAGGGGATGTCTGGCGTGGGAGTGTCGGAGGGGGAAGCGGGATTCGATGGTACAAAGAAAATTTATATGAATGAGGCGGCTTTTTCTGCATGGAAGCAGGCGGTGTCGGAAAAGGGCGGGGATATTTCCGAACTGGAAGCGGGCGGGCCGGAGTTTGAGATCCGTTATTCGGGTGTGGGGGATGCGCTGGAGGATGGAGATATCAGGGACTCGGGATCAGGGGATACAGAGGGAGTGGGAAATTTGACAGGAGTTGATACCTTTGACGGGGAGAAAGATAGGGGTGGGTATAGCTCCGGTTCTTCTAGTATAGAGCAGTGGAAAACTGCGAAATTAGTTGTGCTCGAGGGGGGAGAGAATGAAGAAGAGGAGGGATCCGGTTTTGTGTGCATGGTGGAAACGGACAGTCGTTTGTTGAAGGAGGCGTATCTGCTTCGGATCAGATTCCGCAAACATGATCTGGACGGACTTCAGGGAAAGGCGTTAAGGGATCTAGGATATGAGATCCAGAACGAAGGGGTGTTGATCGAAGAGGAATATGAGGTGAAAAGGGAGCTTCTTCATATTCAGTATGGATTGATTTTGTGTGCAGCCTGTGTCATAGCTGCGTGGGTGATCGGGAGGGGGTACGAACAATCGCTCCATTGATGAAACAGTCCTCCTATGGTATGATGGGAAAAACATGACACCATAGAAAAAAACAAGGAGGGTACAAATGAAAGTCTGGAGCAGGGGAAAAGGTAATTACGCAGCAAGGATCCTGGCGCTGCTGCTAACCATAGCAGTAGCCGTACAAAATGTATCAGGAACCGGACTGTCCACCACAGCGGAGGCAGCCCAAACAGAATGTGAGGAACAGGAGGATATCCTAAAAAAATACGGAATCGTAGCAGAGGAAAAAAATGTCCAGCTGTTCTGTAACGAAGCAGACCTTGACACGAACATATATACCGGAAACGATTTCATCTGTTCCGGAACGAAGGTAACGGTCGGCGGCGACGTAAACGCACGGGGAGCAGTATATCCGTGGTGCGGCCGGTTTCAGGCATCTAAAGTAACCCCCGGCTATCAAAAGGCATATCTGCCAGAACTGCGGAGCCGAATCGAACAGCAGTCCGGCCACTGGGAAGAACAGGATCATTATCTCAACATCAACGAGAAGGAAATATACAACGGATACAAAAAATCCGCCTCAGGAATACAGATCAGCGGGACCGACTTCCGGGGAGACTGCTACCTGATGGCAGAAGAAAGCATCCAGTACAGCGTGAACAGCCTGAATAAAGAAGGAGGGAGGATCGTACTTTATTCAGAAAAAGGAGATATCTGTATCAGTGGAAGCAACATTGTGATCAACGGAATACTGGCAGCACCAAACGGAAATGTCAGGATCAACGCAGACCGCGTAACGATAAACGGCAGGATCTACGCGGACGGCGTGGAAATGTCAGGAACATGCTTTACCATGAAAACGTCCGACCGGGATCTTGAGCTTCTCGGAGAAGGAAAAGAGGAAAAGGAGATCATAAAGATCTATCAAAACAGCGAGGATTTCGCCGAAGGGACAGGACAGGGGACCGCCATACGGGATGACAAGCTCTTCCTCGCAGGAAAAACCGCCACAGGGCAGACGATAGTACACACCTATAACGAGGATGTAAAAGACGGGGTGTGCGCACAGGTAACCCTGGATACGGACCGTCTGGGAACCGAAAAAGAAACCGTAACCTATCAGATCTCCTTAAACGGCCGGAGTTCCCGGGAAAACCAGCTGAAGGAAGGCACAGATGCCGCGTTCGCCGCATATAAGGGAAACCTATACGCATTTATCAACAAAAGCCTGCTGTGGACAGAAGCAAAGGAATTCTGTGAAAAAAACGGCGGACATCTAATAACGATCCTGGACCAGGAAGAAAACGATGTGGCAGCGCAGCTCGTAAGAAAGTACGGATGCAATTATACGGCAATCGGATATACGGACGAAGGAGACGAAGGAAACTGGAGATGGGTAACAGGAGAGCCGGCCGGTTATACGAACTGGAACCCGGGAGAACCAAACAACTCCTTCGGAAGAGGGCAGGACTTTGGATATATGTACTCCAGCGGAAAATGGGATGACGGGTACAGCGACAAACGGACGCCGTTTTTATGTGAATGGGAAAAAAAGGACAAGCTTGTACCAGAAGAGGGCCGTCAGATCCGGCTGGTAGTAGAAATCGAAGGCAGTGTAGAAGCCGGCCAAGGCTGGAACTGTACCAAACACGAAGATGGGACGACAACAGCAGTATACGAAGCGGCCGCCATAAGTGAGATCCGCGCATGCCCACTCACACTGGAAATCCGCCCCCGTACGGGTGAAGGCTGTCAGAGCGTGATCCGGGACAGCTATTACACGTACCATGACATATATGGAAGCGGACACAGGGTATCCATGGGAGACATATGGCTGCCATCCGACCGTGTAGCAGACGAGGGGACGTGGACGGCCGTATATGACAGCGGCACCGAGGGGACGGAATGGGCCAATGTGTGCTGGGAGGCATCCCAGGCGGGGGACTCCCAAACCAGGGTTCACGTAAGGGCATATGATTCCGACGAAAAAGAAATAAGTGAAACAGATGTGACCAACGGCAAAAAACTGGAGCAGATCAGGGGAAGATTCCTCGAAATCCAGATAACAATGAAAAAGAGCCAGGATCACAGGAGCCCGTCCGTGGAATGGATCATGGCCGCCAATGATAAAGCTGCCCCGTATATCGTGCAGGACAAGCCTCCGAAAAATGAGATCATCTGTTATCCATCAATCAGCCAGAACAGTCCGATGACGGCATATTGTAAAGTTTCCGGCGGCACCAGTACAAGCAGTTCCCAAACCGAGTGGTCCTTGTGGAAGGACGGTAAAGAATTGGAAGAGACCGAGTGGCAGTATAAAGAAACGGCGCCATTCGTCATCACTTATTCGGTAAGCAGACCGGGAACATACGAACTTCAGGCGGCCACATGGTATGGGACACAGCGGATCGCCGCGCGGAAAAAAATCGAAGTCCTTCCCGTATCCCGGATCAAGCCGGCCAGTCCACTTACAGAAGCGGAACAAGTCAACATGGTCATTGATCTGCCCGCCTACGCAAAACCAGGCGGGAGCGCAGAAGGGCAGGTTCTGTTTCCCAATGGGGAACACGTAAAAACAGTCACAGTATACAAAGGGGAGAAAGAACTCGGCTGTTCCAACGATAAGCAGATCCGGATCGAGTGCCCGAACGAGGAGGGAGAACAAACACTGGCCATCGAAGCAGAGCTCGAAGATGGAAGGAAAGTCTGCGGCGAAACAAAACTAGTGTTGGATGGAACGCCTCCTGTCATCCGCATTGTACCAGAAAAAGAATCATACCACCCAGGGGAAACAGGACGGTTCCAGTTTGAAATCGAAGAAAATGGTGTGGTTAAAGACATAGAGGTGCGCTATGACGGCACGGAATGGGATTACTGGCACGATCAAAAGGCAGAAATCGCATCATTGGAACCCGGAACGCATACCTTGAGCGTGGAAGTCACGGATGGAGCAGGGAACGCAGGAAGGGGAAAATACCGATTTGTAGTAGCTCCCGAAGCAACACCAACCCCGGAGCCAACGCCCAAGCCGACAGCAAAACCGACAGTGAAACCGACAGTGAAACCGACAGCGAAACCGACAGTGAAGCCGACGCCGAAACCGACAGAAAAACCGACCCCGGCCCCGACGGAAAAACCAACGCCGGAACCGACGGAACAGCCGACGGCGAAACCGACAGAAAAGCCGGCGCCAAAACCGACGGAAAAGCCGGCGCCAAAACCGACGGAAAAACCGACGCCAAAACCGACGGAAAAACCGACACCAAAACCGACAGTGAAGCCGGCGCCAAAACCGACAGAAAAACCGACGCTGGCCCCGACAGTGAAGCCGACGCCGAAACCGACGGAAGAACCAACATTATCGCCGACAAAACAGCCGACCCCGGCCCCGACGGAAAAACCAGCGCCGGCTCCAACGGTTACGCCGAACCAGGGAACCCCGCCAGACGCGGCGTTCGAATCCCCGGAAGGAGGCTCCATCCTGACAGAACCCGTGGACATCACCGGCACCGCATACGATGCCGAAGGAATGGATCATTATACGCTGGAATACCGGTTGGCAGGGGCAGAGGAATATATCCGGTTTGAAAGATCGGAAAACCCCGTAAAAAATGGGGTGCTGGGGCACCTGGACACAACGATGCTGCCAAACGGGGCATACGAGATCCGTCTCAGCGTTGTGGACACGGACGGCAACCAGAACCGCGTCATACGGAAATACATCGTCGAGGGCGGACTGAAAATCGGCGTCATGAACCTCGGTTTCACGGACCTTGTCACAGGCATTGGAGGAATCAGGCTCAATGTAAACAGAAACTACAGCAGCGCGAACAAAACCAAAGGTGACTTCGGAACCGGCTGGACGCTCGGTGTGCAGGGAATGACCCTCACCGAAACGAACCCGCTGTACACTGGATATAAACTGAGCATCACCGGCTCCTGGTTCGCCCCCGGCTACAGCCTGAACGAAACGAAGAGCCACGACATCACCATCACAAACGGGGACGGGACAAGCGACCGCTTTGAGCTGACGCTGACGCCAAACCGCCAGTCGCTCGTTCCGATCCAGCAGGTGGAACTCGGCTACCGCTGCGCCACGAACCCGAAAGTAAAACTGGAGATCGACGGGGACAAAACCGCAATGGTCCAGGACGCGGAACTCATACCGAACAATATGTCCATGTACAACAACGTGAAATATAGGCTGACAACCGAAGAAGGCACCATTGTATATATAAATGCCAGGGACGGTGTCACAAAACTGCAGGACAAGTACGGCCATGAGATCCGGGTGGACCGCGACGGCTACCATGCAGCCGACGGAACAGGCATCACCTTCACCCGTGACAGGCAGGGACGCATCACCCGGGCCGAGGATTCGGAAGGGAACAGGGTAACATACGAGTACGATGACGCCGGCAACCTGAAAAAAGTAACAGACCGAGCGGGCCGGGAAGCCATCTTTACCTATGACAGTCATCACAACCTGGTCTCCATCACCGACCCGTCTGGAGCAGCCGTCGCAAGAAACGAATACGATAAAAACGGAAGGCTGGCAGCCATCATCGACGCCAGCGGGAATCGCACGGAATACAGCTATGACCCGGAAGGGCGCAGCCAGGTCGTAACAGACCGCCTCGGTAACAGTACCGTATACGTCTACGACGGAAATGGGAACATTCTGCAGAAAACAGACGCCAACGGCAACACGACAAAGCAGACCTACGACGCATCCGGCAACATGCTGTCCCGCACCGACGCCATGGGGAACACGACAGCCTACCGCTACGACGGGAACGGGAACATCACATCCGTCACCGACGCCGCCGGAAACGAACTGAAGGGCACGTACAACAGCAGGAACCTGATCACCACCATGAAATCAGGGGACGAAGGGATCCTCATCGACTATGACGGAGCGGGAAACATCAGTGAAACGACCGACCTCGCCGGAAACCGGACCACGTATGACCATGACCGGGACGGAAACGTCACCGGGATCGCCGACAGCATCGGGACTGTCACCACGTCAAGATACGACAAGGACGGAAACGTAGTGGAAAACACGGACAATGCCGGCCGGAGAAAAACGTATACCTATGACGGGAACGGGAACCGCCTGACGCAGACGGAGTACACCGAAACAGAAAACGGGACGGAAGAAAGAACGACCTCCTATGTATACGACGCGGCCGGAGACCTCGTGCAGACGGTAGACCCCGACGGCAACACCACCGCCATCGAACGCAACGAAAAGGGGCAGATCACAGCCGCCACCGACGCACAGGGGCGCCGGACCGTATATGAATACAACAGCCAGGGGGAAGTAACCCGGACGGTCCATGCAGACGGAACGGAAGAAACCTTCGCCTATGACGCGGAAAGCCGTGTCACGGAATCCGTCAACCGCCTCGGGCAGAAAACCCGATACACATATGATAAAACAGGAAACCTGCTGCAGAGCACGGACAGCCGCGGAAACACCACCACCTACACCTACGACAAAAACAACAACGTACTCTCCGTAACCGCCCCCACCGGAGCGGAAACAGCCTACACTTACGACGGGCTCGGCCGGAACACGTCCATCACCGACGCCGCCGGAAACGTAACGAAATTCACCTACAACGAATATTCGTTCCTGACAGAAACCGAAGATGCCAGGGGAAACGTGACAAGATACGAATACAACAAAGCCGGGAACCGTGTAAGGACCACCTATCCGGACGGGAGCAGCGTGGAGAGCGGATACGACGGACGGGGGCGCATCACCTGGCAGAAAAACGCCGCCGGGACAAAAACGGAGTACACGTACGACAGCGCCGACCGCCTGACAAAAGTGGCGAACCCGGCATCCGGAACGGCATCGTACACGTACGACAGCGCCGGGAACCTCTCCGCCGTAACAGACGCCAACGGGAACGTAACCGCCTACGCATACGACAAAGCCGGCCGGATCAAAAAGACGACCCAGGCAGACGGCAGCACCAGCACGAACACATATGACCAGTACGGAAGGCTGGAAACAGCCACGGACTACAACGGCACCACCGCCGCCTACGAATATGACGGGCAGGACCGCGTAACAAAAGAAACAAAAACAGGAAGGGCCGGCGGACCATCCGCTGTAACCACCTATACCTACGACCGTTACGGCAGGGTGGAGGAAGCATCATCCGGAAACAGCACCATCCGCTACACCTATAACCGCCACGGGGAACTGGCAGAAAAACGCTACGAAAACGGACAGGGCATAAGCTACGGCTACGACCGTTACGGCCGGAAGGAAACCGTCACGGTAAAAGACGGGGAAAAGGAACCCGCCCGGACCACCTATGCCTATGACACCATGGACCGCCTCACCCGCGTAGTGGCAAAAGACGGCACCGCAACGGTCTACGAATATGACGAGAACGGCAACCGGAAAACCGCGACATTTGCAAACGGCGTCAAAACCACTTACGAGTATGACGCCTTAAACCGCCTCCTCGTACAGAAAACAGTTGACAGCACAGGGGAACTTATCGCAAAATATAAATATACGACCGGGAAAAACGGGGAGCGGACAGGGATCCTCGAGGAAGGCCGCACGGGCAGGACGGAAACGGAGTACGGCTATGATGCCGCCGGGAGGCTGACGGAAGAGAAGACCACGACAACGGAAGAAGACGGCGGGAAAACGGAGACAACGTATGCCTATGCGTACGATGCCGCCGGGAACCGGATCCGGAAAATGGAAGAAACGGACGGAACTGCTGTCACTACCGGATACACCTACAACAGCCGGAACCAGCTGGTAACGGAAGAAACAGACGGGGAGGAGACCAGTTACGCCTACGATGCGAACGGGAACCTGCTGGAAAAGGCCGGGCCGGCCGCCAGTGAGGAATACACGTACGACGTGGACAACCGCCTGTCCACCTACGTGGCAGGCCACGGGGACAAACAGGAAACATATGCCTATGACGCGGAAGGGGTGAGGAGAAGTAAAACCTCCCAGGACGGGAAACAGGAAACATCCACCGTATTCCTCTCCGACACGTCAGGGGAACTGAGCCGCACACTGGCGGAAACGGACGGGGACGGAACCCTCCTCGCCGCCTACACATGGGGCGACACCCTGGTCTCCCAGACGAGGGCCGGGAAGACATCCGGTTACCTGTATGACGGGCACGGGAACGTGAGGGGACTCCTGGACGGGGAAGGAAACCTGACGGACGCATACTCGTACAACGCCTACGGGGAACTGACCCGGAGGACCGGCGGGACGGAGAACCACTACCTGTACACCGGGGAGTACTACGACGGGGTATCAGGACTGTACTACCTGCGGGCACGTTACATGAACCCGGAAACCGGGACTTTTCTGAGCATGGACACGTACGGGGGTGACATGTACGAGCCGGTAACGCTCCATAAGTACCTGTACGCGAACGGGAACCCGGTGAAGTATACGGACCCGAGCGGGATGTTCAGCCTGCCGGAGTGTAACATCTCACTTGCGGTAACGAGCGTGGTGCAGAACCAGACCTCCCTCCTGTATCTCGGGATCCTGGCGGGAACCGGGAATGCCGCGATCACCGCTGCGTGCGGGGGAAGTGCCGAAGAGATCACAGAAGCGTTCGGCATGGGATTCCTTGCGGGAGCGGGGATGGGCCTGTTCATGTGCGGGATTGTCGTACTGAACGTGATCACGATCTGTGAGGCAGGAGCGTTTATCGCGGCAACGGCATTGTCGACGGGCTTGGCAGACCTGGTGCTGTTGTCAGTGCTTACGGTGTACAGTGTGGGTACCGGGAACGAGCAGCAGCTGATGACGTATGTGAGCCTGATGATGACAGCGGTACTGGGAACCTGTGCGGCCTACGGCGCGTACGGGGAGGTGACTGTCAGCGGGGAAAAGGGAAGCAGGACGGTCACGACGGAGGATGTCGGAAAGAGCAGCACAGCGAAGAATACATACTACCATGTGACAACAAGGGAAGCCGCAGAAAGTATTAAAAAGAGCGGGGAATTAAAAAGTGGAAAATGGGAGACGGGTGTGTTTGTATGGAATAAACAGCCAACCAAAGAGCAGGTGGAAATAGCAGGAATTGGAAGCAAGGATCAGGTTGTTTTAAAGTTCGAGACGTCAGCTTCGTTTATTCAGGATATAGGTATTGATAAAGCTTTGAAGCCGTATGCGAAGAGATCCCTGTTAAAAAATGTATCAATAGAAAATATAGAAGAAGTCGATTTAAAATAAGTGGTGGTAAATATGGAATCAGAAAAACAAACAGTAAAAGTAGAGATTTTTGGGGAAAGATGCATTTGGCCTGAGTCTCACCGACATTCTTTTAGACACAACGAATATTTAAACGAAGGAACATTTAATTTCGAAGAAGGGAAAATGTATGGAATCCTAGGTGAACATGGGGAGGGGGGAGGTGGAATTTCCTGGCTTCTTTCTGGAAGAGATGTTATAAGAGATGAAAAAATAACTGTTTTTGGGAAAGAATATAAAGAGGGGGAGACCGTGGAAGAAGGGTGGTATTTGGGAGAGGGAATTCCAGGTATGGACAAGACCGCCCGGAAAGAGATATCGGCTGCACTGAAAATGAGTAAGAGCAGTCTTTCCGTACAGGACATTGTTGAAAAATTTCATCTCACAGAGGAAAGGCTTGATGTAAAAGTAAGGTATCATAGTTGGGAACTTTGGAGATTGTCCGCGGCGATCGGTTATGCGCTAGGGAAAAAGATATTCTGTTTTCCTGCTATAGATACGTATATGTTGATAGAGATTGTTGTGAATACAGCCTTTTACATTTACGTAGAAAAACTGCGCCGAGAAGGATGCATTCTGCTTTTGCCGTCAAGTAATCGGGAGATACTGGAGAGTCTTGCAGATGAGATCATAGAACTTAACAATCCGAGATTCCGGGATTTAAGCCAGTTTCATGAAATAGTGAGTTCGTATAAGGAAGGGAATATTTGGTATCAGTGGGCGGTGGACGACTGACGGACATCTGCCTATGACAGTTACGGCAGGGTGACAGAAGTTTCATCCGGGGAAAACACTATGCGGTATACCTATGACCGGTACGGGGAACTGGCAGAAAAACGCTACGAAAACGGACAGGGCATAATCTGCGGCTATGACCGTTATGGGCGGAAGGAATCTGTCATGATGCAGGACGGGGAAAAGGAACCTTCGATACCCTGGGCCGCCTCGCACGGGTAGTGTCCAGAGACGGGACAGCAACGGTTTTCACCTATCTGGTAAAATATACGGACTCGAGCAGGATGTTCAGCATGCCGGAGTATGAGACAAAACGAGGAATATATACAGGGCAGATAAATAATTCCGTTGTTAAAAGGC
>ERZ778518.1678-NODE-1678-length-13960-cov-5.668608_pt1 | contig 13960 bp, 20 predicted proteins | sample MGYA00510340_ERZ778518 | MGnify/ENA primary metagenome ERZ778518 (study PRJEB29527, sample SAMN07138967) | mouse gut metagenome | material: feces | host: mouse | place: China:Nanjing | collected 2016-01-25 ... | reverse complement strand
AAGCCACCTTTTGCCTGACCGGATTTGCTTTTACACAAAATTTTATGGAGTGCCCAACTTTTGTTCAACAATGTTACAAAAAGCTACTGAACGACATTGAAAGATAAAACACGATTGCAAGCCGCTCACCCCAAGTCATTCAACCGCTCCTCAATCTCAAGCTTTTTCAGCGTGACATACTCAACATTGGACATCTGCCGTAATCTGAACGCTGTCAACCCCGTTCCGCGGTAATTCAAACAGTCGTACACTTCAGCCAGCTCAAGGAGTTTCCGCCGCTTGCGCAATGCCGCGATCGCTTTTCTCTCGATCACTCGCGCCTCGTTGAAGCTTACACCGATATTCTCTGCGGCTACGCTGCGAGTATGCAGATACTTGTAACGAGCCTTTATTATTTGTGCATGCTTACCGCCAAGACGTTCCACTTCGCGCCAGAGTTCCCGGGCGGCTTCCTGCTTGGCTATATTGTCAATACAGCTTTCCTCGACATTCTCGCCGCTCGGTATAATATCCTGCAAGCACATTTCTTGCTCGTCCGCATTACCATAGCACTCATTAAGGCTTAAACAAGAGATCTCCGAGTACATTCTTCTCAGCACATATAGCTGCTGTTGACCGATATTCAGAGCGGCGCACATCTCCGTGTCAGTAAGCCCATGCGCCGAAATGCGCTTGTATTTGGTAAGCCGCTCAAAATCACGCGCGGACATATGCACGCCCGTGTTTTGCCCTACAAAGCGAAAAAAAGCACCTTTCAAGTGGTAGGAAAGATGTGTCGTGAATTTTGCACCGCACGTATTATCATACGTATTCACGGCATTTTCAAGCGCGAAGTATGCCTCTTGCATTAGATCATCAACATCGGCAAATGCCGCGTATCTCCGCGCGATTTTCAGCATAATACCCTTATTCTGTAAATACAGCCGCTCCATATTATTTTTACGATCGGTGCCGTTCCGAATTGCCGTTACAAGTTCCTCGTTATCCATAGTAACCCCCGAATAGTTGACAAAGCACGAGCTGAGTGATATAATGGAATTGAGGAATATTTTGTTTGCTCCGCATGTGCGGGGCTTTTTCTTTATTATACCATGTTGTAGTAACAATTTCAAGTGTCTGGAGATTTTAAGAGATCAGCTGTGTGATCGGAGCGGCTACATCTGTGTTGAGTATCGCTCATATCGCATGCAGCGCAATGCGAACGCTGTCAGCCGCTCGTGTGATTTGCGGCAAAGCACTCGGAGCAAATACATACTCATGGGCGAGCCGACCGTTTATGCTTAGTGAGTTGAACACCGTGCGCCGCTCTATCACCATAGTGAAATAGTAAAGTAAAATACCCCCATTTTTCGCCCTGTTACTGCGCGCAAGTTGGGGTCAGCGAGCCCGCACGCATACCCCGCCGTCCGTCGCAGTATCTTTTTTGCAATCGCTTGCAAAACACGAAAAGAGCGCATTTCTGCGCCCTTATATGTATTTGATTATTCGGTTTGAAGAACGGTTTTTAGATCGCATTCTATGTCTTGCGTTATTGTTGCCAGTAACACCATACTCCTATCGCAAGGGTCAAGACCATGATCTATACCGGCAGATAATGCGAAAAGCAAATCGGTTAATCCTCTGACCTTACCAATAACATCTTCGACAGTCGTTTCAACATGGCTTATATCGATTTTCATCAGCAAAGTGCTGAACGAGTTTTAATATCCGCGCTTTTTCGTCATTGTCCAATTGCTCATACATTCCTACTATTTCTTCTGTATTCATTAGCTTATCTCCTTTTCTGTCATATCTTCGTGTATAGATGTACTTTCATCGGCATTTATATTTGGAACATCTTCCAACACATCTAACAATGCCAATATCACCGCTTTCTGTTCGCTATCAAGCCGCTCGAAAAGTTTGCCGGCTCTTACAGCCTCTTCACTAAACTGTTTAGTTTCCATAATCATACCCTTTCTGTTTCGCCAAGCCGCTCTACCATATCAAGAATAAACCTTTGTGTATCCTCGTCAAGGTGCTTGTATTTTTCCATAGCCTCGTTGTATGCTGCGTTGCTTTCGGATAAGCTGTTGTTTTGGGTAATGAGGTAAGCGTTTATAGCCTCATTCATCTGTGTTATAAGTGTGCGTATCTTATCGCGAGCATTATCAATCAAGCAGAAGTATGTCCGGGAACGTTCTGCATAGCTGCTGGTAAAAGCAAGCGCGTCCATTGGTGAAATGTCTTTGATTTTTTCTTCGGTCGGGCATTCGGCTTCGTAGAAATCCGTATATATCAGCAAAAGATCGCTTGCTGTATCAAGCACGTTTACCGCGCTTTCAAGGTCAAATTCAAAATTCATACAATTATTTTCCTTTCTGTCTTGACAAGCTCGGCGAAATGTGGTACACTAAACTTGTTGCGGGGTTGGTGTATCACACTTCCACCGGGAGAGCCTTTGCAATTCGCTGTTGCAAGGGCTTTTCTTATACCGTGAGTTCCAATGCTAAGCCGTAATTGTAACCGCACTCACCGCCGATAACGGTATTGAAACGGCTCGCGATCGTCGCGCCTTTATCGAGCAGCGGAGCGAGAGCGGCTGCCAATTCGCGGTTGATGTAGCCGATAACCGCCGAGCCTTTGGAACGTACTCCCGCCACGATCTGAATAGCGTTGCGGTCGTGCGCGTTGTTCTGCTCGCGCTGGAGCGTTACGGTGATATCTTCGGGCTTGTACCGGGTCAAGTGGTCGAGCAGTGTTTGACGGTTGCCGTGCGTCTGCGTGTGCGTTCATCACTAATGCCGCTTATACGTCCGAGCAGATATGCGTATGATATTGCCATAGCAAAGCCTTGTGTTTCAAATATGCTTTTGAACTCGTTCCTCATAAGCCGAATCAGTCTGAACTCGAGGCTACTGATCTTTGAGTTGTCCAACATTTTCATTATTGCCGTGCTATCCATACATTTATTTTTAAAACTCATATGTTTATTTTCCTTTCTGTCTTGACAAACTCGGCGAAATGTGGTAAACTGTACTTGTTGGGAGTGTGGTTTACCACATCTTCATCGAGAGCCTTTGCAATGTGCTGTTGCAAGGGCTTTCCTTATACCGTAAGTTCCAGATTAAAGCCGTAATTCATATACGGCGCACCGCCGCCTGTGATAGCCTTGAAACGGCTCGCGATTGTCGCACCCTTATCAAGCAGCGGAGCGAGAGCGGCTGCCAATTCGCGGTTGATGTAACCGATAACCGTCGCGCCCTTGTTGAGTACCGCCGCCACGATCTGAATAGCGTTGCGGTCGTATGCGTTGTTCTGCTCGCGCCGGAGCGTTACGGTGATATCGTCGGCGCTGTAACGCGTCAGCCGCTCCAGAAGTGTCTGGCGGTTCCCGTGTGTCACTCCAGCCGCCTTGACTTCCATTCTACGGAGCTTGACGGTGATCCACGCGCGAACCATAGCGGCCGAGCGGCTTACTCCTTGCTTTACAAGAGCGTTCGCTATCGTCATAACCTTTGATTTGATGTTCATAGTGCTTACTTCCTTTCGTTGATTTCGTCGAGAAGCTGTGCCGCGTATTCGGTCAGCTCATTTGCGTCCGTGTTGTCGGGGTCGTATTCGTTCGGGAATTTCGGCATTGTCTTCACCTCGCTTTCCTTTGTCCTGTTTATATTATAGCACAAAAGTCCGTGATATTCAATTGGCAATATGCACAAACTTCCGTGATATATATTGTTAATTTTATCACTTGAAATAGTGCTAAAACTGTGATATAATAGGAAGTGTGAAAGAGGGTGATATAATGCCGATTAAGTATGACAAACTACTTGCGCTATTGACCGAAAAGGGCTATACTTCATATCGCATAAGGAAAGAAAATATTATCGGTCAAGGAACGCTAACAGCAATAAAAAACGGTACTGGAGGGTTAGACCACCGTTCTATTGCAAAACTGTGCCACATTCTGGAGTGCCAGCCGGGCGATCTGATGGAATACGTCGAGGATACACCAGAGGACAACCAAGAATAACACTAGCCGCTCTCGCACTCGGGAGCGGCTATAATTTTCTAAAACATACAAAAATAACTTAAAAGTACTTGACAAATCAATAACTTTTGAGTATAATATAGATAAAGGGGGGATGATATTGTACAAGATACATTTCTACAAGGACAATAACGGAAATCAACCTCTAGTAGAATATTTGCTTGAATTGGCGCGTCAGAACGACAAGGACAGTCGAATAAAGCTTGGTAAAATACGAGATTATGTAAAAGCATTAAGTATATACGGCTTGCAATTGGGAGAGCCTTATATAAAGCATTTGGACGGTGATATATGGGAACTTCGTCCATTACGCGACAGAATTTTATTTGTTGCTTGGCAGAAGGACGGCGGTTTTGTTCTGCTTCATCAATTTATGAAGCAAACACAGAAAACTCCCTCTCGCGAAATTGAAAAGGCAAAACGTGAATACGACGATCTTTTGAAAAGAGGTGTTAAGTATGATTGATTTTGAAAACAATCCCGCTATCGGTCAGAGCTGGGAAGAAGTAGAAAAGGAGCTTTTCACTCCGGAAGAGATTGCCGCTAGTGATCTTCGTGTTGCTCTTATCGGGGAACTTATCAAGGCACGGAATGAGCGCGGCATAAGTCAAAAGAAACTTGAGGAGATGAGCGGCGTAAAACAGCCCGTTATCGCCAGAATGGAGCGTGGCATTACAAGTCCACAGCTTGACACGGTTTTGAAGGTGCTGAATTCTCTTGGTAAGACTCTCGCAGTTGTGCCGCTTGAGCAGAATGGTGCTAAGTGATTAGGGTGGTTCTATGACAGAAGTGAAGAATGAAGAATTTGTAACCGTTGAGGTTGAGTTGCCGTATTGGATTGCAGTTAAAGCTGATAAATTAGGGATTGACCTTTCCGAAGTACTTGTTAAGGCTTTAAAGAAAGAATTGGGTATTGAATAGCATAATCCCATAAGCCGCTCGATTTGACAAATTCGAGCGGCTTTTTCTAATAAAATGCTTCAAAAATATAAAAAAATGCCCGAAAAAACGTCAAAAACGCGCCTTAAATCGCTGTTTTCCTTTTGTGCGTGCGCTTAGGCATAAAATCAAACAATGCCTTAACAAGGCCAAATTCGGGCTTTTTGAGCGGCTTAGATTAAGCAGGGGGTTAATACCCCCTTTGAATTCGCATTTGTGCGCGTGAAAGGTTACGCCCGTTGCTCGGGAACGTAGGCACCGGAGATCTCGACAGCCCCCCTGCCCCTCGAGAGTGCTGCACGTCTAGTCGCTCATACATTCAAGTAAGAGCAGCGGCGCGATCGGAGCGGCTACATCTTCATTGAGTAAAGCATACCGCGCGATTTGCACGACGTAGCAAGCCCATATTCGTTTGTGTTTTCGCGGAGTATGTTTGTCGAATGTGGGCACAAAATCGCATACGGAGCAATCTAAGCGCCGTCAGCCGTTCATGTGGCTTTGATGTTGGAGCGGCTACATCTGCCCGGGTAAACCGCCACCGCGCCGCATAGTCGTACACCGTTTCACCGCGCGGAGAACGTCAGCACGATCGGAGCGGCTGCACATTCTATACCGTGCGCTTTGGACACCATAGCAAGCCCATATTCGCTTGTGTTTTCGCGGAGTATGCTTATCGGATTTTGTTGTGAAATCGCATACAGCGCAATCTTAACGCTGTCAGCCGCTCGTGTGATTTGGTATGGACTGCGGAGCGGTCGAGCGGCTACATCTGCACCGAATAAACCACCACTGCGCCGCATAGTCGTACACCGTTTCACCGCGCGGAGAACGTCGGCGCGATAAGAGCGGTTACATTGTATTGCGTTCGCTCGTATCGCATACAAGGCGGTTCAAGCGCCGTAGCGCGTCCATATTTGCGGGTTGTCTTTGCCGTAAGCGATAACAAAAACCGCATACAGCGCAATGCGAACGCTGTCAGCCGCCCGTGTGCTTTGATATGGACTGCGGAGCGGTCGAGCGGCTACATCTGCACCGGCTAAACCACCACTGCGCCGCATAGTCGTATGCCGTTTCACCGCGCGGAGAACGTCGGCGCGATCGGAGCGGCTACATCTGCATTGAGTGTCACTCATATCGCATACCGTGCGATACAAGCGCCGTAGCGCGTTCATATTCGCGTGTAGTGCTGTGTGGAGATTTATTACCGTAGGCGATAACAAAAATCGCATACAGCGCAATCTTAACGTTGTCAGCTGCTCGTGTGCTTTGGTAAGAGCCACGGAACGGTCAGGTGTCTTTTCGCTTTTGAGTTTAGTTTAATACCCCCTTTTTTCGCCCTGTTACTGCGCACAAGTTGGGGTCAGCGAGCCCGCACGCATACCCCGCCGTCCGTCGCAGTACCTTTTTTGCGAAACCTTGCATATATCTGTCAGCCGCAGCACACAGCACCTTGACGGTAACAACGCAAAGTTACTTTTGACACTTCTCTCGTTCCTCGCTCGTATCCAAAGTCTTTGCGCTCTCCGAGGGGTAATACCGCAACCTTGAAAAGGCAGTCTATTCGGAAGAATAGATGTAACTCACTAGGACTATTTTTGCAGAAATAGTCCTGTGAGCCGAAAGAATACGGTTCTTTCTATGGCTTGCTAACCATACTCCACAAGCATTTTGCAATTGATTGCAAAACGTCGAGCGGCTTAGATCACAAGCCGACATTCAGTCCCAGACATGCAGCAAGCAGCTCGGCGGTTGTCAACACGTCGTGATGAGCGCTTGTGCTGTTGCTGTTTTCGTACCAGCCGAAACCGTGCGAACGGTCTGCCTGTGATCTCGTTAGTGCCGATATAACTGCTTACCAATGTCCAACCGATATAAAGCCGCTCGACAAGCTCCTTTACCTCGTCATTTCGCGACGCGTCTTGTATTTTACGCATGCGCTTTTTTGATACACTATTATCGTCGGTGACAGTATCGGGGCGAAGCAGATTTGCAGAGCAGTTCCAAGAGCGTTCGAACTTGGACGCTCTCTTGAACTCCTTTGAAATGTACTCACATAGCGCCTCGCATAGCTCTCCGCCGTTGTCGGGTTGCAACCGTCGCGATTGAGTGAGCCCCAGCTTCCACAGCCGCTCGATATCATCGCGGTTGATACCGGTGCCGCTGTTGAGGACGACGTGAAAGTGCGGACGTGTTCCCTTGCTCTTTCCCTCGTAGACGTAAAGGTACTTTAAATCAAGCCCGAGCTTAACGTATAGCCGCCGTAAGCGCTTGATGAAGTTTGCAAAGTCCTTTTGGGCTTGCTGTTTGTTGGTGGGATTGGCGAACGTAAGCGTCAACATATAATCTCCGGCGCGGAAATTGTTGTGAAACAGCCAACGGAAGTACTTTTTTGAATACTCGTCGTTCATATCCTTGACTTTGGGCGGAGATGTTCTGAACCTGTTTCGGCGAGGTTTCCTCGCTGCCTCTTTTTCCTCCTCCGAGTACTCAAATAATTCAACCTCTTTATACCGACAGTTATTTCGGCAGAGAGATTTTTCGCGAATAAATGTGTGTTTCAAAACATTTTCACCTACCTTGAAAGTCAAAAACGGCAGAGTTATCAATACTCATTACAAGCCCGTCAGCGGCGATATAACGCCGAATTTTTTAAAAAAGTAATCAAATTTAGCGATTTAAACCCAAAAATCTTGCGGAACATTTAAACGGAACTTAGGAGCGTAAGCCGCTCCCAATACTCCGAGTATAAAACCCGCTTTAAAGAATAAGCGGGTTTTAAATAGATTTCAAAGATCGCGCGGTATGGGAGTTATCTTCGCCGAATATGCGGCACTTTCGCCTTGTTTTTCCGCCAGATGGAGTGGCATGGGCGAAAGCTCACCATTCAAAAACTCTGCAAATTTTTCGACGTTAACAAGGAACTTCTTACCCGCACGAACTGCAACGACCTCGCCAGAATTGACCTTTTGCCGCACGAAGTGGACGGGCAAATGAAAAATCTCTGCAGTTTCGGCGATAGTGCGCATGGTCGGAATATGTAAATTATCCATCATATCACCTCAATCCAGTATATCAGAATGTGCCACGGTCCGACCAAAGTATGCATTGATCTGGCGAGCAAGTTCGGGGCTGGCACCAATTTCAATGTTGGGCTCTCCGTTTGCCGCACTGCTCATTAAATACCAAAAGTATTCCTCATTATACACCTCGTCTGCCTCGTCACCAGTAAAACAGCTGATTATTGTTTCGAACGGAGTAGCTAAAGGTATAAATGGTACACGCCGCGAGCGCGGCAAAATCACTGGATTTCGCATTTAAGATCCTCCCAACAAAAGGCTTGACCGCACGGAAAAAATATGGTATAATATAAAAGGACAGAGTTAGCCCATATTTTTCCGTGAGGTTAATTTTTCCACCGCCGCCGAGCTGCGCCAACAACTCGGCGGCTTTCCATTTTCAGCCGCTCGACTGCGCCAACAGTCGGGCGGCTTTGCTTATGCCGTTTTCTTCTTTTCGGCAGCCAGTTCCGAAATGATACTCATAATACGGGTTTTCTTTTCAGCCGGCAGTTCATAACGAAGCCAACGAACCATTGTAGGCTCGCTGATTCCGAGCTTGTCTGCAATCTGGTACAGGAACACACCAGCCTCTTTTGCAGCATTTCGAATGTCGAGGTTACACATAAAATATCCCCTTTCATAAAAAAGTTGTACAATTCCTTGACAAATCATCAGTCAAATGATATAATGTAAATTGATGATTACAATTGTAGTGATTATATTATAGCACACTTTTTTGTATTTGTCAACTATATTTGTAGATTTTTTTAGCGTGAATTACATTTGTGCTTTAGACGTAATTGTTATAGGAGTGAATTTTATGAACTTGAAAGAATTCGGTTTAAGACTTCAAAAACTTAGATTAGAACACCACTTATCGCAAGAATATCTTGCGGAGGAAATAGGTTGCTCTAAAGGCGCTATCAGTTTTTATGAGCTGGGAAAAAGAACCCCTGATATAATTTTTTTGGATAAAGTATCTAGGTATTTCAAAGTTTCGCTCGATTTTTTAATGGGACGTGAAAATGTTAATACCGAGGTAGAAGATACGGAAGATAAATTTTTGGCAGAGGTCTGTAACTTTTTATACCTTTCTGAAAAAGCTGTGACAAATATTGAGGAATTTACCGATATAGTTCCACCTGTTGGTGTTGGTCATTCTGAAAGCGCGATTTTTAACCTTTTATGTGAAACAGGTGATTTTATGGTATTATGCTATCACTTAGATTGCTATTGTGAGATATACAATATAATTAAAGCATATGAAGAAATTATACAAAAAGGGGAAACAGATGATTTGAGCGCTTATGAGGAGAAATGTAAATTTGCGAAAGAAGAACTAAGCTATTTCAAATGGAACATTGTGAATTATATAAGCAAAATTGCGGATTGTGTTGCGGATTTCTATTCAAAAAACCGTTTGACACCCGAACAAACCCTTAGTTCTTGGAGTAGTGTACAAGCACTTCTTAAAAAACATAAAGAACAAACACCTTTTTTTCGCGATTATTTTTGTAAAAACGATAGTTTTAATAAAAATAACGACAACAACTAATTTTACCTCGAATCAAAAAGGAGATGAAAACAGTGCCAAATATCACTCCACGCCGGAACAAAGACGGTTCAACAACTTATCTGATCCGGGTATTCCGCGGTTATGACGGCAATGGGAAACAATTGAAGCCTTATGCTACATCTTTCAAACCCCCAAAAGGCTTGTCGCCAAAACGAGAAAAGAGGGAAGTGGATCTCTTTGCTGCCCGATTTGAGGAACAATGCAAGAGGGGATATAATCTCGACAATAAACAGACATTTGCGGAGTATGCTGAATATGTCATTCAATTGAAAGAGCGCAGCGGTGTAAAGCATAACACAATCTACTCATACCGCAAGCTGGCTGAGCGGATAAATCAAGGTATCGGTCACTTAAAGCTGAACGATATACGCCCTCAGCACCTCAATGAACTGTATGCACAGCTATCCAAATGTGGTTTGCGTGAGAGTGCTGGAGTAGCAGTTGCAAAAACGGCACCGAACGGCGGCACGGTACTAGCCGCTCGATTAAAGCTGCTTGGCATTACTCACAAAGACGTTGCTCGAAAAGCAGGAGTAGCTACAAATACCTTTGCCAACGCTGTACACGGCAAAAACATAGCAGCCGATAAAGCGGACGCGATCGCGGCGGCTTTGGGCGAGAGTACCGCCGTGCTGTTCGACGTACAAAAGAATATGCAGCCGCTCTCTAACAAGACCATTTTAGAACATCACCGCTTTATCTCTGTTGTCCTCGCACAAGCCGAAAAGGAACTGCTGATACCATATAACCCGGCGGCTAAAGCTACACCGCCTAAAGTCATGGCCAAAGAAGCAAATTACTTTGAGGTAGACGATATAAAGCGCATACGCGACTGTCTGGAGCAAGAACCGATAAAATGGAGAGCGGCTGTTCATCTGCTGCTGATAACCGGAGCGCGGCGCGGAGAAATTCTTGGCTTGAAATGGAACTGTGTTGACTGGAATAACAATCAAATCTATATCTGCAATAACCTGTTGTACACGTCTGATCGGGGAATATACGAGGATACTCCGAAAACCGTTAATTCGCAGCGTTACATAAAGCTGCCCGTTCAGACTATGGAGCTTTTGAAAGAATATCGGCGCTGGCAGCTGGAGCAGCAGGCAATATATGGTGACAAATGGCAGAACACGGGCTTTGTGTTCACTCAAGAGAGCGGCTCCCCGATGAACCCCACCAGCTTGACAAGCTACTGCACCGACTTCTCCAAGCGTTACGATCTTCCGCACATCAATCCTCACGCGTTCCGCCACACTATGGTTAGCGTTCTGTATTTTAACGGGGTAGACAGTATCAGCATTAGCCGCCGCTTAGGTCATAGCAAGGTCAGTACCACGACTGACAAGTACGGGCATATTATGCGCAAAGCAGATGAAGCCGCCGCAAACTGTATCGCCGATGTGATATTAGATGAACCGCCAAAGAAACAAAGCAAAATCTCATAACCGACAAGCCGCTTTATCTTAAATTCGAGCGGCTTATCTTGAGGGAATTTGTTCAACATTTGTTCAACAAAGTTACGAAAAAAGGCTAGAAATCACTAAAAGGCACAAAACAAACAGTATTGATAAACCGCATTATATAGCCAAATATTAAAAAAGCGCAACAATAAAAGAAGTTTTATCCGCAGCTACGAACCAGAGGGTCGGGGGTTCGAATCCCTCCTGGCGTGCCACCAAAATAACCTTACAAATGGCTTTGTGAAGCTAAATGTAAGGTTATTTTTGTATTTTTTAAACCTATTTTTGAGTTTTTGTGGTTGGTATAAGCCCCATAAATTTGTAACAGGAAAGGTGCGTATTTGGCTTAACAAAGCAATTCGTTTAGGGCGAATTCATACTGAAAAACAAGTGTGACTTGTTTCGCTATTTTTGATAACTTGTTCGCGGTAATATCCTTTTTGCTTTTAATATGTGTATTATTGTAATATCCTGTGAGACGGCATAATTGACGAATGGAGTGTTCCACCTTTATTTTCTCGCAAATAACATACAAGATAGCCGTTGTAATTTACTAAATGACGGTTTTAATCCAACATAGGATGCGGCAAACAATGATATGCATTAAGATAATATATATTATGGGTTTCGGATTTGCCTGCAGCTTCTCAAATTTTTAAAAATACAGCTAAATTTTGATATAAAAGGCAAGTTAATGATATATTTCTACCTTTAAAATACTGTAAAAATATAAGAGGATATATAAAAATATATTAGGAGGCATCCACATTGGAAAATATGAAATTTGCAAAAAGAAGCAGCATTTATATCGCTATTCCGACCGTATTGGGAATACTTTTGATTTGGGTAATGGCATCGTTTTTTGCGTCTGATATTGTAAACCGTAATATTAAAAGTCAGATGTCGGATGTAGTAAAGTCTCGTTCTGAAATTATAGAAAGCTATATTCAGACAGCTGAGGAAAGTCTTAAAACTTTTTCGCTGGGAAGTCAAGTGCGGGAGCTTTTGCTTTCTCCCGATGATCCGGAACTGCAAAAAATGGCGCAGCAGTATACGGTAGGTTATTCCAATGCTAAGAAAATATTTGAGGGAATATATATTGCAGATACTAACACACACGTCTTGACACATACATCGGAGGATGTTGTCGGAATATATACCCGCGGCGCGGATACGATAGATTGGTTCAGAAACACCGTATTTGTGAAAGACAAGCTGTCCAATTTCGGAGTCATGATCTCTCCCGGTACAGGGAATATGGTTATTTCAATGTATTATCCTGTTTTTGATGGTGACAGCTGCATAGGATATGTTGGCTGCGCTGTCTATGCAGATCAAGTAATGCAGGTGCTTGGCGAGCTTACCATAGACAGGCTACCAAACAGCCGTTATGTACTTATTGACGCGGAAACAGGATTATATATCTACAATACAAGATCGGAACTTATCAATACAATCACCGATGACGAGGGGTGTCTTGAATTGATTGACCGCGTAAAATCGGGCGAAGAGACTGTCGGCGAATATTCTTATTACGACAGTGACAACGTTAGTTATCTGCTTAGTTACAGTTATATTGCGGATAAGGGCTGGCTGTTTATTTTAAAGGACAGCTATGGAGAGGTTTACAATGATGTAGAAACCGTAAGGCTTGTTCTGGGCATGTCTGTCTTGGTATTGCAGTTATTATTCTGCTGGTTACATATTTCCCCATGCGCAAAATGGGACAGGAGCTTATGCTGCTTGAAAAATCGGTAGTAAGGCTTGGAAAATTGGATATATCCGCAGCAGACAATTTAAAAAAATACACACACAGACGCGATGAGATAGGTCAGATTGCTTCGGCGGTAAACGATCTGTGTCTAACCCTCGACAAATCAATTTCCGATACAGGACGGATACTCGGCGAGATCGCAAAAGGAAACCTTACTGTAGACACAGAAAAAAATAAGGAGTTTTATGTTGGCGGACTTGCCGCGCTTCATTCAAATATAAATATCATCAGTAAAAGTCTGAAGCTGCTTGTATATGATATTACTAAATCGGCGAAGAATGTAGACACAAGCTCGCAGCAGGTCGCAGACGGCGCGGCTATGCTTTCAAACGGAAGCAGTGAACAAAGCGCAGCTATCGTCTCTCTTGCGGAAAGTCTGCAAGAGATCAACAAAATTGTCGGCGAAAATGCCGAGAGCTGCGCTGAAGCTCATGAGCTTATGGGCAAGACTTTTAAACATGTCGGTAATGCAAACGAGAAGATGACGAGCCTTTCAAATGCAATGAATAAGATCAGAGAAACCTCTCAAAAAATTAACGACATAATTAAAACTATCGAAGAAATTTCACAGCAGACCAACTTACTTGCTCTTAATGCGTCGATAGAAGCTGCAAGAGCAGGGGCTGCGGGCAAGGGCTTTGCCATTGTGGCGGATGAGGTGCGGATGCTTGCCTCGAAATCAACGGTGGCGGCAAAGGACAGTAATTTGCTGATACAGCAGTCCGTGACAGCAGTAAACGAGGGTGTGAAGATTGCAGACGATACTTCCGCTGCAATGAACGAGCTTGGGAATTACGCATCCGAGGTAAAAAGGATTATTGATGTTATTGCTGTTTCGAGTGGAGAACAGGCAAAAATGATCGGACAAATAAGCAATGAGATTAAAGGTATTGGTGAGATCGCAAATGAAAGCTCCCAAAATGCCGAAGAAAGTGCTTTTACAGCAAAAGAACTGTCCGCACAGGCAGAACTGCTTGATAATCTCATGGAGAAATTTCGAGTCTGAGTATCAGACCGTGTACATAGTTTTATATTCAGAACCTAATTTATGCCCACGATCGTTCGCGGGGGCACTCCATAAAATTTTGTGTAAAAGCAAATCCGGTCAGGCAAAAGGTGGCT